>Ga0247758_1000677_pt1 | contig 29656 bp, 35 predicted proteins | sample UWRJL156409C4_FD_180950 | JGI IMG/M metagenome (GOLD analysis project Ga0247758, IMG submission 180950) | Plant litter microbial communities from Arlington Agricultural Research Station in Wisconsin, United States - UWRJ-L156-409C-4 | ecosystem: Environmental > Terrestrial > Plant litter >... | reverse complement strand
ACCAACCCCGACCTTATCCAACACATCAATAGATTGATTGTTCTGTTTGCGCTGATCTTTTTGTTTGCACTTGCTTTTATATCGAATGCATCACGGAAGGATATATTTTCTGCTGTGGCAGCGTTTGTGGCAGTGCAAGTCGTTTTTATTGGGATAACGAACGATAAATAGCTAGTTAATACCGTGACACCCGGTACGCGACGATGTTGCAGCCCAGGAAGGAGGATGGCGCGTCAGGTACAGGGTTGTGAAAGACAAGTTTCGGTGCCAGGCAGGAGTGTGGAGGTTCAATTGAAGGGAAATCCGAAGCAGCAAATCAGCCAACCCGCTCGGAAAACGAGCCTGAGAGACAGTCAGCAGCTCCTGCGATGCAACTGCAGATCAAGTGGGCATTTGTGTGGTTCAACCTGCGCAAATACGGGTTAACCAAGGTGCCGCCGAATCACCTCCCGAGAAGTGGGGTAAGTCGATCTCCCTCCCTTGTTACCACCCCCCATCGTGAGTCCCTACAAACTCTATAAGCCAAACCGCATCGATTAAACAATGGGAGCTTCTTCTGAAGAGTTACGGTCCTACCTGACGGCGCCAGCGCTGGCGACGACGTTGGCTGGATTGCTTGTCGGCATCGTGTCCTGGAAGGTAGGTACCACTCGGAAACTGCCTTCCCCTCCCTCCTGCATGCCCCCCTCGCGCTCCGTGCGGATCGAGACCAACTCAACCCCCCGCAGATCATGACGAACATTGTCTCGTCGCCAGTTCCTTCCTCCGTTCCTGGCCCGTTCCTCGCTCGGCTTTCGCACAAATGGCTCCTCCTAGTCGACATGTCTGGATACCGTGGTCGCACGGTGGATGCGCTCCACCGAAAGTACGGCCCTATCGTCCGCCTAGCGCCCAACGAAGTGTCATTTTCGTGCAAGGAGGCTGTCCGGTCCATCTATGGTGTCGGCGCTACCGTGATCAAGGGCCCTGCGTATGACCATTTTGGCCGCAAAGGCCTCTTTCAGATGAGAGACCCGCAGGAGCACCGGGAGCGGCAGCGTCGCGTTTCGCACATCTTTAGCGCCACTTCGCTGCAGCAGATGGAGCCACTAGTGCAGTCGGTCATGGACCGCACCGTTGCGGCCATCGACCAGCGCAGCGGCGAGGCTGTCGACGCGCTGCACTGGTGTCGCATGATGGCGCTCGACGTGGCAGGCGAAGTTCTCCTGGGCAAGGATTTTGGCGCGTTCCGCGGCGAGGGGACAGCCCCGGTCTATGTCCACAACCTCGACAACGCTTTCATCGCCTGGAGCCTACAGGGCGTGGCGCCGCTGCTGGTCTGGGCGGTGCAGTGGCTTCCCATCAAGAGCCTGCAGGCGTTTTTGGCCGCCGGAGACCATGTATACGCCTACGGTGGAGACGCGGTACAGGAATACCTGAAGCTGCACGGCCGAACTTCGAGCCGTCGCACCCTCTTGACAAAGCTGATCGCTGGCAACCCCGAGACCGGCGCCAAGCCCCTGGCCGATGAGGAGATCGTGACCGAGGTCTCCAACATTACTTTTGCCGCGGTCGATACCACTGGGAACACGGCAACATACGCGCTATATCGCCTTGCCTGCCACCCGGAGTGGCAGGAGAAGCTGCAGCGCGAGATCCGCCGCTCGGGCATTGCCGAGGCAAATTTCGCGTACAAGGCCGTCTCGGCGCTCCCCGTGCTCCATGCTGTCTTCATAGAGACGCTAAGACTGCATCCCGGTGCGCCGAGCGCCTTGCCCAGACAGACGACTGGCCCCATCACCGAGATTGCCGGGTTGCTATTGCCTGCAAAAGTTTGTGCAGCCCTCCCTCCTACACGGATTAAGACATCAACAACGTGCTGACAAAACAAAAACAATCGTTTAGACTCTTGTCTCAATGCAAGCGACGACCACACAGCGAGACCTTACCTATTTTCCTAACCCAGATCAGTTTGATCCCGCCCGCTGGCTGACGCCCAACGGCACCATCTATCCAGGCACGACCGAAATGCAGGAGATGATGCTGGTATGGGGTGGAAAAGGGCCACGTGTATGTCCGGGTCAATACATGGCAACGATGGAGGTCAAGTTGTTGCTGGCTAGGTTGATGGACCGTTTTACTGTTCGGCTGCAGAGTGAATCGACCCACGACGAGATGGTCATGATGGACCATTTCACATTGATTCCGAAAGGGAAGCGGTGCGGACTCGTCTTTAACGAGGGGTGAGATAGGCCTAGGCATCTTACTGACTTGCGAATATCGAAGTTCCTATTGTCAGAGAGAAGGGGTTATGGGCACGCAGTGCCAGAACACCAGTTTCTTTCTATTGTTAGAAGCAAGGCGTTCAGGGGCCCGGGCCTTCTAGTCAGCGGAGCTGACTTAAAGCCTGGCACAGCCAGAACGCCAGTGAGCCTGAGCCACTGTGGTAACGAAGTCGAATCCTACAGGTAGGTCTATAAAAGGGTGTGATTCTGGCTAGAAGCCAGAACCACACAAGCAATACAATCACGCAGTTGCAACCACTTCAAACCTACCAAATCCAGAGTGTAGTGCTTCTGATAAAAATAGCTGCTCAAGTCAGTGAGAAATTAATGCCTTTTTAAATACATATATAGCCACGGTACGGATTGAACTATATTATGGATCGCAGGGTGGCAGGTGGATGTTACGACCTGCTCTCGACGCAGGCCCGAAGGGGGGACTGGACAAGATAAGACAGAGCGTATGGCAGGACGCCAATGCTTGAGGGGTGATCCAAAGACGGCTTGTTGAGCTAGCATTCCTAGACGGGAATACACTGTCACTGAAGGTCGCTGTCACTATAATGCACAGAGGCAAGTCTGAACAGTAGGACACAAATGAACAATGTAATACTAGCGTGAGGATCAGGAATCCTCACACTCCCGTCATGGGCACGACGATGAATATCTATACTAGCTACCCGAGTGTCCCAATGTTTGCTTGTTGTGTTCCCGGGACACCGTCCCGACCTCTGTTGTCCCGGGGCCCGGGACGTTCCCGACCGGGACACTCCTGATTGGTCGTAGGGGCTCCAGGTCTTTGCACCCCTGGCCCAGTGCGTATCTCCGTGCGCCCTGTCTCTTCCACACTGTCTCAGACGCGGGGTTTCCCTCGGGCCGCTCCGGCCCAAGCGGCGGCCTACAAGGTCGTCACAGTGGCTCCCCCCCAACAAAAAAAAGGGCACTCACAAATAAAGTGATCGCTATACATTTAATACATTTCTCCAAAACTGGCACAATCTCAATCAGCAATCACAACCCTAATATTTATCCAAAGACGATTCTACCGCCAACCGAGCGTTTGAATAGCGTGTTATAGCGACTGATATTTGTTCTGAATTATTTGGCGTCCTAGAGGTCGTTGAATTGTAGTTTGAAGTTCGCAGTTCTTTGGAGTGCCCTTTTTTTTGTTGGGGGGGAGAGTGGATCTACTAGTGGATCTACCGAAGCAGCCCCGCCGCTTTCCAACTCCGACCCGGGCCGCCCCAGCCGCTACCGTCGCGTCCTAGTTCCCCTTGTACATTAGCTCGGCCGCGTAGGACCCAAAGGCCTGCAGAACCGACCTGCGGAGGTCGTCCGAGGTCAGCAGGCGCAGCAGCGCGCGCGAGTCCTCGTCGTTGTTGTTGCTCTCGTTGAACGGACGACGGTCCTGCACCACGACGCTCTGGTCGGCGACGATCGAGGAGAAAAGCCCCCGCACCCAGCCGTCGTCCGTGACAGCCACCGTTGGCGTCTCTTGCATGAAGACCGAGAGGGCGCCAAAGGGCAGGATGGTCGGCGTGTGCCAGTAGGCGGCGCTGCCCGGCTGCTGGTTGTTGAGATGGTCCGAGAGGGCGACGTTCTCGCGGCCAAAGTCCGAAAAGGTCCGCCGGAGCCCGTCGATCCTCGCCCGGCCGACGACCGACGCGGTAGTGCAGCTGACGGCCACGGCTGCCGGGTGCGGTCCCCCGAAGCTGGCGCCGTGCTCGCGGTTCTCCAGGCCGGGGACCGGGGTCCTGACGTCGTCCGAGACCGCAGCATCGGGTCCCCGAAAGTCGCGGGGAGGGACGATTGTCTGCCAGAGCACCACCTCCATCACAATCTCCTCGTCCAGGCCCGGGTAATCCAACCACTCGGTATCGGATTGCCTATTGGTGGAGGACTTCTAGCGCTGAAAGCCCTGCTTGCGATATTCTGACACGACGAAGATTCCGTCCACGTTGAACGACGTGGCAACGTCCATCCGCGCCTCAACGTTCCTGTATCCGGTCCAGTTGTGGGTAAAGAAGAAGTCCGTGTTGGATGGGCCTCCGGCGCCCTGGAGGGAGGTGATTCCGACGAGGTTACCGTATGGCTTGGTGTCCGTCTTGAACTTGTACAGACGGAAGTCCTTGACGCGGGTGACGACCGAGCAGTTGTACCGCGCGACCAGACCCTAAACCTGTCCGGAAACGATGCTGTCTGACTGTGGCGCCAGGAAGATCTCAGGCACGCCGTTGGAAGATAGGCTAGTGATTGGTGCGTCGTCGGTGCGTTCTCTGGTGTAGATAGCGCCCTGGCCTGGTGGTCGCTTGGCGTGCCCCGTCATCCACGAGAGCGTCGCGTGCTGGTGACTATCGCGAGACTCCGTCTCGTTGAACGTGGAGCTGTTTATACTAACAACTGTTGGCACGTCCGTGCCGAGCGCATAGCCCTGTGGCAGCTCCATGGTCAGCCCCGAGAGGGGAATACCGACGTAGCAGGCCGCCATGGCCGTAGAGAGGGTGAGCCACGACAGCCACGTCGACGGCGGGTCTCTGGAAAAGGCGAGGGCCAGCCCCTTTGCCCACCCGCCGAGGCCGCTCCACGTCTTGTCAGCATGCAGCTGGATCATGTCGGGGCGCCGAGTCGGGTCCCAATATCGACTGTTCATGAGGAGGCCCGCTTCCGTCCCAGTGAGGCCGTACTCGGCGAGGCTAAGAGCGAAAACCGCAATGACGAACCACCCTCAGAAAACTGACTTGGCGTTGGCTGGCCCCGTTTGAATGTCGCCGATCGACCCGGCGCCGAGGATCCAGATCTGGTAAATTTTAATGTAGAATACCATCACTCCAATGGGCACGGCTATGCCAACGAGGGCTGGAAACCAGTAACGACGTCGTCCATGCATGGCGTTAGCTGGTGCGCGTTAGACGTGGGAAAGCTCCCCAGCATTGTATTATTGGAGATCTATCGCCTCGTGAAAACCTCGTAATAAGTGGTGGTTTTTGTTGACGGCCAGGCTTTACGCCCTGGCGACCTCCTTGATCTGCATGTACTAAACTGGAAGCGGCAGAGAAAGGTACTCACGCATCTCGCACATCACGAGGGGGTGCGCCACTGATGTATATGGCTGATGTAAGTCGACGAAAGAGGACCAGGCTGCGTGCCGACGCTGTTCCTTTTGGACAAATGGAGAACCACGCCATGCTTGAGAGTTGTCGGGGAGCTGTGATTGCCAATGGTGGGCGGCGGCATTCTCGAGGGCTTTGGCAAAGTTTGTCGGTATGGCAAGCTCCTGCCCTTGGACACTGATGCTTGTGGTACTGTTGGGGTGCCCCCATTCGCACGACAAGGTCAAGAAAGAGGAGTGGTCTTCCAGTGAAACTCTTGACACCAAGCAGGTGACGGGCGTGGTCAATGACAGTTTGATCAGTCAGGTGGACTGTGGGTTCGGGTTACCGGTGCTGTCATCATAACGGATGAGACACCCAGGCAAGTTTTGGTGGTGAAGGCTGGGATCAGGCAGCGGGGTTGATGTAAGGTTTTCTGTGTGTTAGGGAAACCCTGTGACGGAAAGGGGGTGATGAGCGCCACAAACTGCGCATTTTTTCACCACTTCGATCCGCAATAGTTTATGAAATTGGGAGCCTGATTGGTGAGTGACCTGCCTGCGGCTGCAGTGTTGCCTGAAGTGACAAGGCCACAAGACATTTGGAAGCTGAGGTACGGATTAGCCAAAGTTAGACTACCGGCTGCGCCTTCCCGCCATTGGTTATCCTGAAGGGAGGCAAGGGAGCAACTCCCAACCTGCTCTAGAATACCCGTGCAACATCCAGGCACGTCCTCTTCCACAAATCTCCAGCCCAAGACGGGAGAAACAACAATCTCGCCACAAGAAGCACCAAGACACCCGAGGCTCGGAGAAATCTTTGCAGTAGCACTCATCTTCACCATTGTAACCTGCTTCTGTATTTTTGTGGCCCTACCAGACGACCCCCCCAAAAAAGCCACCCAATGGAGCAGCAAAAGCAAACAGCAAACTTCGCCCCAAGCTCAGATTTCGTCCACAACATAATCTCCATCCTTCCAACGAATTTTCCGCGCCGCTCATCGGTGAAATTTGTTGCCATGCGATCGACAACGCTCCGCCGTTCAACGCACAGTCCTATATCTGGGGCCTAGGGGATAAATCTCACCAGATCCAACTTCAAAATAAGTCGCTAGCCATTACCGCGTCTCTCGATGAAGCCCTCCGATAACTTCGCCAAGAGGAGGCCGTGCTCACACTCTGGATCGATCAGATCAGCATCAACTAAGTGGACAATGACGAGAAGAGCGACCAAGTTCTTCTCATAGCACAAATTTACCGCATCGCCCACAAGTCTCGATATGGCTGGGACCGGAGTTTTGCTCAGAAAAGCATTTCATCTTCTTGTGCGGACGGCGGGCTGGTTGAGAAACCGGCCAGCCTCCAACGTCGGCTAGAAGAGGCCTATGGCCACATTTTCGTCTGCAAAGATGACATCAGAAGGGTTAAATTCGGCCAGCCACGGTGCGTCGACCTCACGGTTCCGCTGTGGGAACGGGCCGAGGTACTCATGTTTGCTGCTATCTACTAGCCTGAGCTCCGCGCCAGCTCTCCCGAATCGCAGGCCGAAGAGAGTAGGGGGTACGGCAGGATGGCAGGGCCTACTCTATCCGAAGTCTAACCGCCCTAGGAGACGCTGATCTCGTGGACCGAGTCGGTCATCCGGAAGCCGAGTGCAGGTGCTGGGGACAACTGGAATCCGAGAACATCCGGACGGTGGCGAGTTGACAACGAGAGTAGCGAGTTTACCTTTGAGCGGAAGGGAAGTATGTGGGTAAGCACTGCTTGTCCCGGGGAGCAACATGAAAGCGATGATCCACACTCCGAGCTGCCTGAATGGGAGTTTCGAGACATTAACATTGATCCCGAGATCAAGTGGGCTGTTCGCACCCGCTATTACCACGAGAAACTTGCAGCGACGCGCGATTTCAGCCAGGGACGTTTTAGGTCCTTGAGAGCGTCGGCGTACCGCATCGCTGCGTTTGCCGATGCGGAGCTAGCGACGTAAAGCGGTGCCATAGTGCTGGAAAGGGTGGAGGAATGGCTCCGGACAGAAACAGAGGAGGCCGAGAGCGGGATAAGGTGGAGTGAATGGTTTGGGAGTGATGTGGGCTAATATTTTCTCTTAAGGGTAGAACCAAATCCTCTTGCTGGTCAGCTATAATAGCATCCAGAAACGACCCTTTACAAACCTACACAGAGGAACGGTTGGTTATTTCTTTCCGAGATATTATTACAAAATATTAAAAGTCTCATTAGCTAAATCATTTTATCTAACACCCATTGAACCCAATAACGCCTTGTTGATGCTTTGGTTGGAAAATCCGATATTGGTCACCTGGTACCAAACCCGTCCCCATTTGTTTACATTTTCCCTGCCGAAACGAGAATAAGGATTAGACTAACGTGGAGGCTAACCCGAGAAAGGCTGAACCAAAGCTTCCCAGCTGGGTGTGGTGTGGGGTTATGATATTGGTATGAGGTGTATGATCGTGGAGAGCAGGAAAAAGTGGTGCCGATGGAGGATGATGATTCTATTCCCCTGAACTATCTGCCGGGATATATATAAGCCGTGGAAGATTGAAGATATCATGGAGGATCTGAAGAATGGCCACCCGGTGGATCTCGGGGAGAGGAACTGGGATTAGTGAGTGATCCGACAACTGCGGCGGCTAATTGAGGGGGAACAGCTTGAGACTGTGTTGTATAGGGTTTTCTTTTTTTCGTGACCGGCTGAATGGCAGTTTTGTCGATGGTCGCCATGCTCTTGACTCGTTCGCCAAGTTCTTTCGATCCAGATTTTCTCTCAGGAGCTTCACAAATCCGTTAATGACTGCCGCGGTATGATTCGCAAGTCTAGGATCGCCGCCGAGACTCCACGGCTCAAGCGGCTCGCTGAGCGTGAGATGCCCGATGAGAGTGATGAGGAGGATTGTTGAAGGGTTCCACCTGTATTGATTTTCCGAGAGGATAAGAATGTATTGCCACTGGCGGCGATGATGTTGCGGGGTCGAAGCACAACAGGAGTGCACCAACCGACTGAATTTCTGGGGTTACATATGTATATGTCTGCATAGGTGATGGGACAGAACAAAACATGAATTTCTAACTGCTGGTATGGGAAGGAAGGAAGAAAAAGCCATCTGCGCCTCGGCTGGAGGTAATGCAAAGGTTGGACCCTGTGCAGAGACCTGTGGGCCGCACCTGTGGGGTGCTGCCTCGCAACAATAGATTATTTCCCATCTCTATTTCCATTCGAGAGGTGGACGAACACAGACGGGGGCATTTGGAATCCGCCAATAAGGGTCGGAGTGGCACAAGTTGCAGCGGCACCAAATCAGCCTGCTGCTTGACTCTGGAGATTGTTTTTACATGTAGTCTCTCTCACACTCTTCTCCATCATCCACTGCATAACATATAAATACCTTTACCTACAACACATTCACTCTATCTTTCGTCACCTCTCCACGCATCATTCTACTTCGAACTTTCACCAAGATTTCCTCGTCTCCGGAGACCGTCAACAATCAATAATCCTAACCAGATAATAGGGCCCTAGAACCCCCTCTTTCTAACATTTCTTTTCAGCAACTCCACAACAGCCTCGTGCCCCTTCTCTGCGGCCAGAGATAGCAGTGTTTGGCCAGATTTTCTATCCTTTATCTCAGTAGAGGCGCCTCTCTCAAGCAGTAGCTTTACAACGGCCTCATGCCCCTGCTTTGCAGCGAACGATAGCGGTGTCTGGCCAGATGTCGGATCCGCATTCTCGATAGAGGCACCCATGTCAAGCAGTAGCTCCACCACAGCCTTATGCCCATTCTCTGCAGCCCAAAATATCGGTGTTCGGTGACTGTAGTCCTCCATCATGATCCAGGCGCCTCTATCCAGCAGTAACTTCACCACAGCCCCGTGCCCATGCTCCGCAGCCCAGGATAGCGCTGACTTGCCACCGTAAGAGTAGCCCTTTGTCCTGATAGAGCCACCTCTGTCAAGAATTAGCTCAACAACAGCCTCGTGGCCTTGTTCTGCAGCCAACAATAGCGGTGTCTGGCCAGAGTAGCTCCACAACGGCCTCTTGGCCATTCACTGCTGCCCACCTGGCCGTTGCCAATTTTGGTATCGACAAGCCCACCCATTACCCTTAGTGCGTCTTCATCCACCCCTGTCCAAGAATTGTAGCACTGGTAAGTGTCACTGCTTCTCAGTGCTGATCCATAAACCTCGACAGCTTTTTGAAGAAATTTTTCCGCGTCCTTGTATTTCTCCATTCCATTCACCAAAAGACCGAAATTCCATAATCTGATGGCTCTATCAACACGATCTTGAAACTCTGTCCATGGCCGCTCGGGCCCCCCGTGGCTCCTTGTGAAGGATTTAGGGTCTCGATGCCGATTAAGAATATCGAGAAGAGCAACCATTGTTGAATCGATGCCATGTTTGGGGTGGAGGTTCAAGACTTGGAATTGTCCTGCCGGATATCCTACCCAGCCTTTAGCTTTGAGGATATCAAAGGGGGATAATGGGGTAGCCTGGAAGTTGGGTAGCAGTGTTAGGCAGGATGTCAGTTTCGAGCGAGAGGTGTGCCAAAGGGTTAGGGCCTAGGCGTTGACACGAGACTCGGCTGGCATAAGTCATGCTGGGTCTTTCGTTCATTGTCCAACAAGGTCGGACGGAGCGCCTGCCCTATCCAAGCACTGCAGCACTGCAGCCAAGGTCAAATGCGGCTTCGTGCCACCGAATCCACAACGCACAGCTGAGTGGAGCCAACCTGCTACTGCATTGTTGCATACCAAATTGCCTCCAATGCAATTACGGCCTTGTGTGACAACCTTGGAGGCTATCTTCTGGGCCGGCGGGATCCGACGTAGCAGTTCTCGAGGAGGATATAAGTTAGAGGGAGCCTTTATTCAATAATAGGAATTTAGTTAGGGTATTACTGTAAGGCCCTGTAAGTCTAAAGCGATTCCCGCAATCTGCCAAAAATGGTAAATAGGGTGAGCAAAGGTGAGCCAGCCTGAGCGAATCCTGAACAGCGACTGAACCGAGCCTGGGCCAGCGCGAGCAACGTCACGTGTGTGCCCAGATTCGTCGCACACAATTCATTGTCTGCATGCACCGAGGCGCACCGTGAATTGCACCGAGCCAGTAATACAGTCGGTTTTCACCCCACAAAATATAACCCCTCCCGTTGACAGTATTTCTTCTCTACCTGCCATCATCAGTGAAGAACTTAGCAAGTGCTTGAGTCAACAACAACCTATTGCTCCCATAACTTGTCGGAACTCGAAGTCACTGAAGAACCATGTCATCCCCGACCAAAACCTACACCGGAGGTTGCCACTGCGGCGCCATCCGCTACTCCGTCGATCTCGACCTGTCCGAGCCCAAGGCATCCAAATGGTAGGCCGCCCCAGTTCTCATCCTCTCGCCCCTCTCCAACCCAAAACTCTAACACACTCTACCAGCAACTGCTCCATCTGCCTCAAGTCCAACCGCCTCTCGCTCGTCATCCAACCCGACCAATTCAAGCTCCTCTCCCCCACATCATTGGACGACGTTCCAGAGTACCAGTTCGGATCGAAGGCGCAGCACCACCACTTCTGCAACAAGTGCGGTATCCACACGTTCGCGTTTGGAAGTTACGTGTGGGAGGGCCAGACGGTCAAGAATTTCAGTATCAACGCCGTGACGCTGGATCCGGACCAGGGGGTTGACTTGCGCGAGTTCCAGATGCAGTATTGGGATGGCAAGGGAGAGAACTGGAAGGCCGGGTTGGCTGAGAAGCCATATGCTGGCGGGACTTACTGATGAGTTCAGGATGAACAGGGGGGGTGCGATGGATAAGGATATCGAAAAGAGGGTATTGGGGAATAAAATTGGCTTTTTGATATGTTGAGAAATCCCAGTGTTTTGCAACAGCTTTCTCCGACTTACTCGTACAGCTCACGCCCTCTTCTTGTTGTCCCCAACCTCCACCGGCTCGGCTTGCCTCTTCTGAAGCAGATAATCCCCTCCCAGCACCGCCCTATAGACCCCATACAGCCCTGCCAACGGCCACACCCTCCACACAAACGCCACCACCCACGCAGCCCACGACGCTAGTGCCGCCGCCTCCTCAGCATCAACATCCACCTTTACCTTATCATACACACTCGGCAAATGCCCCGCATGGTACCTTTTTCGCAGCTCATCATACGCCGCCCGATCATAATGCGCCCAGAACTCCTCCTCAGTATAAAACGCCTGTGCATACAACCACTTCTTCCCTCCCAGCCTTTGCACCGCAGCCTCAAGCTCTCTGTTCTTCCTCACACACTCCCTTCTGCTGTACGATCCAGGCCCCCAAACTCCAAAGTTAAGCAAAACCTCCGGCGTGCGCTCCGCGTCGGCAAACTCAGCATGCAGGCCATGATGCGCGGCCTCGCCGTCATCGCGGCGCGTTCGAAGGGGGCATAGCCAGAGCGGGTATATATCAAGTTTCTCGTCAAGCCAAATAGCTAGGTCTGTTGCGGTTGAGTACGGGACGCCGACGTCCTGTACGATGTGAAAGTCTGAGAGGCCGCTCTGGTGCAGCGCGCGATACATGACGCGCGTGTGCATGAAGGGGTTGAGGAGGAAGCGCGTGATGCGGTTGAAGGGGGTGAGGAAGTAACGGAAGGCGTAGAAGCCGGTCCAGAAGGCGCCGCGGTCGTAGCGGAAGAGGTAGTCGCGGATGGGGATGAAGTCAGTCTGCATGAGGGTTTGAGGGTTGGCGAGAAGGTGTTTCTCAATGCGTTGGGCGTGAACGGAGAACCAGGGGTCGCGGGCGCGGAGGAATCGCTGTGGGAAGCTGTTGAGAGGAAGGGTGTCGACGAGGCGGCCGGTGCAGATTATGGTTGAGGTGAGGGAGAAGGTGATGGCATCGACGTAGTCGTTGGGCGTTCCGTCTAAAGTTTCGTGCTGGAGTATCTTGACTACGTCGTTGAAGTCTTTAACGTGTCGGTAGTTAAGTTGGACATATTGTTTGGCTTCTCGAAGCTGCACTTCGAGCAGAGTGACAACGCCGAGCGTGCCGAACGCCGAAGCGGCTCCCCAGAAGAGATCGGGGTTCTCAGTTTTGGAGGCCCGGGCGATGTCGCCGTTAGGCAGCACCATCTCAGTCCAGTTGATGGTAGAATCGAAACTTCCATAGCGGAATGAGCTGCTCTCCCCGGACGTTCCGGAGAAGCCACCGCCCACGGTGATGCCAGGAAACTCCATCACGACGAGAGGCACCAGACCATGCTTGAGGGTGGCTTCGACCAGGGCATCCATTGCCACGTTCGGCTCCACAAGCGCCGCCTTCTTTATCGTGTCGACATTGAGGACGCGGTTGAGACCGCTGGTGTCGACTGTGTTGTCCAGGCGGCGCTGCGAGCGGCGGGTGCTGTTTGTGGAACCATGGTAAACTCTGAACGGCGTCCGCGTTTCGAACAGCTGTCGCATCCGCGATGCGACCGCCTCGACGGCGAGCTCATGGGCTTGCATCGCTGGGGTTTCCAAAAAACTGGCGGATGAGATTTTGGCCAAGTGTTTCCTGCTGACATCGCTGTCAAGAACAAGCCGCGTAATTCTGCCCTAGATCCAGGCTCCACTGCTGTCTTCGCGCACGGGCCACACTGTCTCACCTCGGCCGAGCTTTCAAGAGGTGAGTCGATTCCCAATTGACCTGCTGTCAAGAGCTCACATGACGCGGGGTGGTTCTTATTCTTCATGCGCTGGAGCTGTTTCTTATGTATTTTTATGGCTCTAGCGGATAAGCTGAGATCTGCCAGTTTATGCTCATTTTTCAACCCGTTTCGGTGCAAGAACAAAGGACCTCGCAGGGCCAGGAGAATAGAGCACTTCCATGAATGAGGAAACCAAAAGATGCCGGTCAAACAAAAAGATCAAAAGGCTCGAAAAAATTTCCCCCGAGATTCGAACCGCGGCAGTTGCGAACCACCACTCCATTGGGAAGGTGTATAGTTCCGGATATCATGGGTGTAGGAGCACCAGCATGGCCAACTACACCACAGCCGAAGCTGATTACTGTTGTTGGTTGAAAGAGTACCCCGCGGTCCAGGTATATATTCTTCCTTTTCGTTCATCCCATGTTCGGTGCTCTCCAGGCAGGCCGCCGCTTGAGAAACTTCACCGTGGGTTTCCAAGGGAGCCACAGACATGTGTGCACCTTCCCAAGTTATCTGTATGGTACTCGAACAGGCACCCCATCACCATGTGGACATGTATCCCTCTGCTACGACAGCCCAAAGAACGGCCTGATTTGACATGAAATTATGCGCTCATTGAATTATGTCAATGCCCCAAAACAAACATCGCTTAAGCCAGCCTGGAAAGAGCAGCCGACTGATCTCTCCCTGCCAGCAACTTCGCAAGCTCTTCAAAGCCATTCCCCCGAGCAATCTGCTCAGCATTCTGACGGTCTCTAGCCTCCATAGCTCCTCGCCCCCCGCTCCAGCAACACCCTGGCCATAGCTGCGTCTCCCCTCCTCGCCGCCAAGTTCAACGCACCCTCCTTTGGCATAACACAGCTAATTCCTCCATAGTCGGGCAAGCAAATATTCGGGTCTAATCTACCGCCCAGAATGGTCTTCATCACCTTGAGCCGGTTCGGATTGTCGAGTGGCTACTCGACTATGCGATGCAGCAGGCTTGGCAACGAGGCCCTCCAGGAAGGGGATCAAGTGCTGTGACTCCCGGCTTTTGGCGTGGCGCAGACACGAGGCTATTCCCATTGAAGAGATTAGGATTATTCGCTCTTCGAGACGTGTAGCCATTCGGAACCGGCATTGAGAAGCTGAACCCAAAGGTGCATCTCGATTTCTGCGTCCCGTTGTGTGGCGGAGACATGCTGGAACACCTCGGCCGGCATCATATTGAATTGTTAGATCCTACTGCCAACCTATTTGATCATACTAATCTCAAGTCCCCAACTAACAATATCTTCAGTTGAAGTTTAAGATTCGCATCATTACTGAGTTCGTAGCTTGTCATCACATGCGTTCTTACATGCATATCCGCAACCTGCATGCCCAAGGTTCCGTTCCTGTGCTGGTGACAAGGATCAAGGGCGCACACAATAGAAAAAGAGGAGCGTTCTTGCCTGTATGGTGAAAAAGATGCAGATATGCTTCATCTATGAGTGGATAAAATACAAGACGCTATACTCGCAAACCAAACGCCGCCCATGATATCCAAGACACATCCGCCAATTGCTTCTCGAGGTTGAACAAATTAAGGTAGGTACAGTCTGTTGTTGTGGCAAACCAAAATCAGGTATTATCTCATCTCACATCCCCGCACCTGCTGCCAGTACTGCTGAAACAAAGGAAAACATCAAACGATCGTAGGTACCAATGCATCACCTCTCCTTGCCTCATGTTCTCAAGCAGTCAAAACCCTCTGTACCGGCTTGACCGATCGCGTCCTCGATGGTCGAAACTTATCGACGATCCTCTGCGCGACACTCCTCTGCCTCTTCATCCCTGGTGGTTGCGTGTAGCCAAGCCCGTTCTTCGACTGGTCAATCGCAATTAACGGCTGCAGCGTTGACTTGCGATGGGCCTGGATCTTCTCTTCGTCGCTATCCCCATCATGATAACTCGCCCAGCTTGGCGCCGCCTTGGTGTGTCCCTTCTTGCTGCTATCGCTGTAAGAACTCCCAGGCTGCAAGAGGCAGAGGCCGCTGCCGCTGTAGGCGTTGGCCTCGGCGTGCTTGTCCGAGGCTGCGGAGCGGGTGAAGAGGGTGTAGTCGTCAAGAGGGTCGGGACGCTTCTCGTCGAGGGAGGGGGATCTGTGAACGGCGATGCGGGGCGGGAGTTCACCGGTGAGCTTGTGGACGGAGTGTTCGCGCTGCACGCGCTTGGAGTGGCAGCGGGTGCATTCGCCCTTCTGGCGGGGGCTGGAAAGCGGCGGCGAAGGGTAGGGCGCGTCGACAAGGACGACGGGGCGGTGCTCACGTCGCTCGCTGCGCTCCTCGGTGGGGAGAGAGTGGGAAGTCTTTTCGGTCGAGGAGCGCTGCAGGGGCTCAGCGGGAGCGGTGTCTTGGCTGTCGCGAGGGACTTGCAGCGAGGCAGCCACGCTAGACAGATCGAGGGCACCACGCTTTGGGCGGAGGACGAAGTGCGCGTCGGTTGGGGTCTTGGGCGCAGGCTCTTCCATGGTAGACGGCATGATGGGGGCGGGTCGTCCGCGGAGGGACTTGAGGCGGTCGCGAAGACTGGGGCGCTTCTTGAGGCCTGTGCCCGGGGTCGCAGGTCGGTCTTTGCCACGAGTCTCTTCCTCCTTGACGGTCGCGCGCCGCTGCGGCATCGGGCGGACAGCGGGATGCGAGGGCAAGTCGAGGCTGCGGGGCCGCGCGAGTTGCTCCGGGGCCGCGGTGGAGGGTGATCGACGTGGGCGCCGTGGCTCGCGGGTGCTCTTTGCTCGTCGAACCAAGCTCACCATCATCTCTGCGGCGGCGGCGGCCATGGCGGCGCTGGGGTCCGAAATGTCGACAATGATGCTCTCGGCCCGCTCGACCATGATCCGGGGCGGCTCCGGGAGCTCATCGGAGTGGCGTGGGGCCGCTGATGTCTCGGGATGCGATTCCGTAACCGAACCAAGCATCGGAGCCGGTGCTGTGGTGGAACTCGATGCCGGCGTCCGCCGCACGCTCGCTAGTCTCTTCAGTGACTCCATTCTGCAGTTTGAGTAAAAATCCGTGTCCAAGAACCGGAATCCGATCGTTTGGATGGTAAGAAATCTGAAGATTGGAAGAACAGGTGCGGCGTTCAGACGGTGTGGCAGCTCGTCCTCTTAAAATGTTATTTGTTTTTTTGCTTCCCCGGCTCAGCGCGCCGGAACCCTTGTTAGGAGTGGCTGTGCCCGACTGGACATCCGCCCCCTGAGTGGCCGCAGACGACGAGGGGGTCTGAGATTGGGAAATTTCCGGGCTGAGATGACCTGCGCCTGACTTCTCAGAATCTCGGGTGGGTCTCTGTGGTGAGATGTCAAATGGCAGTAAGCTCGCGGCCACACGCAGCCCGTCAGACGATAGCTGTTCCCGCAATGCTCGCCGAACGTCATCGTCGTATCTGTTCGAGCCCCAAATATCTTTTGTATCTTTTTTTCGGGCACCCAACACCACAACAACGCTGGCAACACGGTCCGCGCCCAGACCGCGCGGACCAGCGCCCATCGCGTCCACGTGGACAGCTGAGACATGCCAATGGACGCAGCCAGAAGCAAGCCCCGTGGCTTTTTCCCGCATTTGCAAGTTGACAGCCGCAGTGCAGCGACCCGGAGATTGTGTGCTCACTGGTCTCCAGGCCAGCGCCCCGCTGAAGCGCTGCTCATCAAGATCGCTGTGGTGCTAAGCTGGTTATGGGAAGCATTGGCGGTTCCTCGGGCCCAGCGCCGACTTTCCCCCCAGCCCTGCCGTGCCCTGTGCTTCTCACCAATCCGCAAAAAGACGCCAATTCTGGATCGATGCACCGCCTTCCCGTCAGCCAGCGCCCCAAGTCCCGCTCGTTTGCTCTTTCAGTGAAACCGGAACCACCCCAAAATACTTCCAATGTCTTTCGTGGCCTCGTAAACCCACCGCTACCCGAATCGCGCCGTTGACAGCATCGGCCCAAGGATCGCAAGCTCTCACGGTCATCCGACCAGAAGGAACGTTGGAGTGGGCCGCAAGGAATGAGGCCCACTGCGGACAGCACCCAGCTAGCCTGTGCTGGAAGCCCCAGCAAAAAGACCGCTCCCCTAGGGCCTGCATTCCCATTCGAGAATTATTGATTCTATATTTAGACGGGGAGTCAGCACACCGCTCGCCCAACCCATCATTTTGCATAAACCGTTTTCTCTCTCTCAAAAGAGGGCATATCCATCAGTCAGAAAATTCGCTTCCATGGAGGAACAAGTACTTTGCTGCTGCCGTGGCATTCAATGTCTTCTGGAATGATGTTCGTTCATTTCGCGGGTTGTGCAGCCTGCAGCGGGTGCGACTTGGCTTGGCTGTTCTGCCAGCTGCCCGACGGGAGAATTCGAGGGCCGGAGCAGCGTTCCCCGCTCTCTGTCAAGCTCGGGGATTTTCTGCATCCACACACCCACAGGAGCGACCTGCACATGCGGCATTGCGCAGATCATCGACCTACGGCATTGAATATTAACATGCGCAGCAACTTATATCTCAATTGCTACTTGCTACTGGCCAAAGTAGTGCCGTCATTACCTTTTGAGTGCGGCATTAGTAGCCAGCCGTTTTTATCGTTTTGGGTTTCAATGGACTGACTTGGCTCCCGCCTTGGCGTTCCCGTCCGCAAAAGTCAACGTCCCGGGATGTGACTCTGCGCAGCAACCCTTTGCTTTGAGTTTATGAACACACGGCTGTTCTCACATCAGCCACAGCTGCATGATTTGTGGGTTGAGTGTCAACCTCATACCACCGTCCCCTCCCAGGTTAGGGCAATAGCGCTATCGTTTTCTCCCTTCAAGTCGAATACACGACATGGAACTAAAAAGTCCGGGTGTCTTACCCCAGGCAATGCCTCCGCTTCTCCCTCCCAAAGTTCGCCACCTGTCTGAAGTTGTAAGACATTATGCCAGAATTTCGGTCTCACCTGACAGTGCCACAGTGTCAGTGTCTCAGTGCCATGGCCAAGTCTCGGAATCCGGATAGCAGCATGATACACCGTCTCGGACGATCTCACTCGGGCCGCTGGTAACGTGACAGAGGTGTTTCCCCAGCCGTATCTAACCAGCCCAAATGCCCTTCTCTGAAAGAAGAGGAAGTTTCAAGTTGTTGTTTACTAGCAACAATATCAAGAACAAAAAGATCACCAATTCAGGGGTCAAATTCACCGCCTGTGATGGTCTTACAGAACTGTTCCAAGGAAAACTTGGCCATTTACTGTATCAGGAAACCCGGTTAGACAAACGCGTTGATCAGTGCTAGATACCTTGATGAGTATGCAGGTCTACTCCCCGCGGATGGATCTGAGCCTTCAGCCACAACAAACGATGAACCAACACGACGAAGAAGAATAAAAGACTCCGCTCTTGATTCGTCCTGCTCAGCACTTAGGGTAAATACTCTACACCTGGGTACTTACTTTCATCGAGCACGGTTTGATGGCTTACGAGTTGATGATGAGGTACAAACCTGCAAACCTGCGACTACAAGGGAAGATAAAACAACGAACATATTTATCCGGGGATAAACATCCAGTTCAAGATGTACAAAATGCATTTTTACAATAAATGAAATCACTCCAGGGCAGTTCAGGTCGCAAGTCTCAGTACGATTCAAGGTAGCGGCTCGGCTTGATGAGCCGAAGCTGGTCGTTACCGGCGAGGCCACTCGGCGGGTCCAGACTCGAAGTGTTGAGGTGGTGTACTGTCAATGTGCAAAGAATTTGATTACCAAAGAGCACTCGAGAATGGCTAGGATCGAGCGGGCATTTGACCGGAGACGTCGTTTGCGCTTTCCGATGCAGTTGTGTACGTAATTACCTAGTTGGTGTATGTCTGTGCACAGGAAAAATGTGAGGGATGTAAACACGACGGAACGAAGGGATGGTTGCGGAGTGTGTTATCACTCCAAAAAAAGCCGGTCAACCCGATGATAGTAAATGTCGCGATGTTGACCCTTCGTGGCGCTCGTGTTCGCAGTTGAGGAAGTGTGCAAACCCTGGCAGGCCTCCCATCCCGTTCTTGGGCTGCGGCTCTGCAACCCAATGGCTGCGCCTCTTTAGCTCCAGCTCCAAATTTCGGGAAATGTACTAGACAGAGTCGTCCCAACACGTGTCTTGCAGGCGCCACCGCAAAGGGGTTAGCATCACTTGAAACCCCCAGAGGCCCTATGTTTGTGCCATCTGCGGTGCTGGTGTGTTACGCAAACGCTGCTGTTCGGGCTGCAACACCGTAGCACCGCATCGCCAGTCATCTCCTGTCCAGACAACCGGCAATGCGCACACCTGCTGTGTGACCTGCTGTCAGCAATACCGTCGAAGCAGGATTCTGGTCCTGGAAAGTGCGTGAGCGAACCAAAATCGCGGGGTTGTGGCGGCGTTTGGCTTTGGAGAGAGTCTAGGCCCTACCCCCGGCCATTCGTGATTTTGATGCGGGCACAGGGGGTAAGGGGCTACTTGGCGCTTTGCTTCCAGCTGGGCCACTCAATAATCTCATCTTTGTCATGGGAATTTGTCTTGGACGGGGCTCCTGCCACTCGTGGCGGACAAGAGACGCATTCATTGGCCTGCTGCTCGCCGGTTTGCGGCTGAGTACCCCGGCAGAGACACCCGGTCACGCTCCCCTGCCGCCATCCAATGCGGAATGGAGGTTGCAAATGCGAGCTGCAAGCTTTCTCTTGGCTGGCTGATGATGTCGTCCGGTATATATCGACGCATCATGGCGTTTCTGAGGCTGCGCGCCACGCGGGTGTCTCTTCACTTGGACTGATTATTTTCTTTGTATTGATTAGCCCACCGGACGACAGCATGCTGCCACTCGCTCTGTCCTTGGCGCTCCTGTCGCCAGCGGTCGCGGCGGTGGAGTCGCAGCGACCGCGCTCCGTCATCACGCGGGGTGACGGTTTCGTCCGGGCCAGTGTCAACGCCATCTCGGGCCTCCCGAGTCTTCGTCGCCGGCAATTCGAGGCACCAGTCGCCAACCACAGACTGGGCACGCAGTACTGCATCGACGTCTCGATCGGAACCCCCGCGCAGACCCTGACGCTCATCCTCGATACCGGCTCGCCCGACCTCTGGGTCAACCCGACCTGCGCAACGGCCAACATCCCGGAGGAGTGCAAGAAGTACCCGCAGTTCGACTACAGAAAGAGCAAGACCCTCAATGCGACCGGCTTCGCCGATGTCCTCAGTTACGGCAAAGGCAATGTTAGCATTGAGTATATCAGAGATACCGTCGCCATTGGCAGTAAGTTGCGTCGCCCCTTTTGTCTCCCGCGATCGCTGACCCTCGTTTTCCGCAGCCGTCCAGATCACCCAACAGATCCTCGGCGTCGGCTTCCAGTCGCATGACATCCCACTGGGCATCCTCGGCCTCTCGCCGGCTATCAACCCCAAAGACCCCGATCTATACCCATTCGTCCTTGATACTATGAAGTCCCAGGGCGTCATCAAGTCGCGCGCCTTCAGTCTTGACCTGCGGGGCGTGACAGAGCCCGAGGGCGCCATTATTTTCGGTGGACTAGACACGGGCAAATTTGTGGGCAAGCTCGAGAAGCTCCCTATGGTTAGCCCCTCGCGGATCAAGAGCGGTGCTGACCGGTACTGGATCGTGCTGACGGGTGTGGGTATTACCCTCCCGGACGGAACATCCGACCGCTCTGGCGAGATCGAGATCACCGTGTTCCCCGACTCGGGCGGCACCCTGAGCCGTCTGCCAACCCCCATCTTCCAGGCCTTTGGTGAAACGTTCCCCACAGCACAGTTCGACCCCTCGAGCGGTTTCTACGTTGTCGACTGCGAGGTGGCGTCTCAGTCAGGGTCGGTCGACTTCTACTTCAACACGAAGCGCATCGCCGTGTCATACGCCGACTTCATCTGGCAGGTCAGCGGGTTGTGCGTGTTGGGCGTGCTCCCGGATGACGACGAGCCCGTGCTGGGCGACTCGTTCTTGCGCGCCGCCTACGTCGTGCACGACCAGGACAACCGTAATCTGCACCTTGCGCAGGCAGCTGACTGCGGCTCCAAGATTGTGTCGATTGGGTCTGGCGCTAACGCTGTGCCTTCTGTTACTGGCGACTGCACTGCCGTCCCCTCTGCTACCAAGATCGGCGCCGGCTTTGATGCCACTTCGACGCGCAAACCAACCAACATATTCACTGGCTCTAGCCCGGATGTCACGGATGTTGGCCCGGGGCCTGCTGGAGGTAGAACTCCAACAGGCAAGTCCGGTGCCGGACGGAACTCCCTCAGCTTCAGCTTCGCAGGTCTAGCTGCTGTCGCTGCAGGTGCATTGATGCTGTAAAGGGGGCAAGACACAAGACCATTTGTACATTTGGATATTTGGATACCAGAGCGGAAAAGAGCGACTGCATTCAGGGGTTCTTGGGTAGTGAGGCATATTACATGGCGTTTGTTTATGCTTATTTCGAACTGCATACCTAGATTGGAATAGGTGCTACCTTGACATGACGTCAAATACAACCACTGATCATATCCTTGTGAAGTAGAGTATGGAGAGATCCCGGTCTAGCTGCTTGTTATTACCCCCGATCCTCCTTCCCTGAATTACCCTGTTGGCTGCCTGGCTGGAAGGGTTGCCATTTGCTCCCCATTGCTGTCACAGGAGAGGCGCACTCACAGGGGAGACAGGCGAGATCGCGTCTGCGCCCAGCTCAAATATCCCCTCGGTTCCCAAGTATGTCTATGGCAACTCCGTTGGCGGCGTCATGGCGTCGAGCTCGGGGGCCTCCTTCCCCATGATCTCGTTGGGAATCGCACGGCTTTCGTTTCCATCTTTCTCCACAACCCCGTCGCCCTGATGCTGCGCTCTGAGGCGCTGATATTTCCGCCATCCGAACCCCAATCCAAGCCCCAGAGCGATAGCGAGGATGGTAGTGCCGACTGTGATCAGTGCTATCTGCGCCTGTGGGGATAGTTGAGGCGTCGCGGTGCGTGTTGTTTTCTGCGGGGCCGATGAGGTGGCTGATGCAACTCGGGATGCACTACCTGCCCCAGCACTGAAGGCTGTAGTTGGGGGAACCGGCGATGCTGTCTCTGTCAAGTCGGTAGGCTGCCAAACGAGCTGTATGATGGGAGCTACCGAATAGGCCACATCGACGTCCGTCCTAGGCTTCACGGTAACGACATTTCCCGGGCAGTCCTTCATATAATTCGGGCTGCTCATCAATATGGGCGCTGTGCAGACATGGTGGTGTGGAATCTCATCACCCTGCTCTGGGGCGACAACAAGCGTTCCAGGGCAACAGAAGGCTGCAGTTTCACTCTTACTGAGGAGGGAAAGCGCAGTATTGAAGAAAGCCGCATCTCTCATCCCGTGACTTATGTGTGTGTTCGTCGTCCATCCATCTGGGCAGCGCAGCCCTGGCGAGAAGAACCCCCATTTCCTCCACGCTTGACCGTCTCCTGCACCGTCAACGATGTGATTGCGGCACATGTCGGGCCTGTCAAAGCAATCCGGGGAGTCGTAAAGACTGCAGACAAGTGCGTGTTTTGATTCATCTGCAAAGGCTATCTCATCCGGGCCGACGCATCGGTTGCAGTTGGGTGGGAAGGTATAGGAAGTTGTTAGCGGGCCAAAATTATACCGCGTAGGTGAGCCCGAGTCGGAAACGTCGGACATGGTCCATACGATGGTCCAGATGGTGTTAACGACGGTCTTTGTGCCCGGCGTGATGTCATCAGCCATTGCTGCCAAAACCTCTAGACTCTCGAGTAGAAACCCAAGATAATGTTGCCGACGAGAAATTAGGGTCGTCGCTCTTTGAGCGGAATGAACTGCAAGGAGTTCTAGCCAACGATCTACCGCTTTGGCGGGGCCACAAGGCGGGCAAGGAAGAGGGGAAGAGGACTGACTGGACTAACCGTGGCCTTCCCGGCCTTATCACCGCACATCTCATCAATTTGCTGTCTCAGCAAGGAGAAGCTAGACCATAAGATTTTGCAGCAGCTCGGGCTTGCACCCTGGACTATCCCAGAGATGCGGCGAAGCTCGTATATGATTACCTACCAGGTGCCTAGTTCCTGATTTCTTCAGCATTCGACTGCGCCACCATCTGAGACGCCTTGTGGTGGACACTGTTTTCGGCGAGCAAAAACAACGCAAGAAAGGTCGCGTTGGACGGCAATGAAACCCCACACGCCGTCGGAATGATTGCGTGAGTGGAGAAATGTTTGTGGGCAGCGTCTAGCTGTTGTGATCCATCTGTCCCGTCCTTCGACCCGCCGTCGAGTCCTGAAGGCCTGCCGCTAAACCGACAGGTGGTACACAGCACCATTTCTGTCATACTGAGTGCGTGATTCCGGGGCTTATCATATTTGACAGGCAAACTCATGGAGGGTTCCGGGCGCAATGCCAGCTCCCGATGAGGACGAGGGCAACCATGGACGTCATACGGGCGCCAGCTGCTGTCTCAGGATTGGTTTCGGCCAAGAGACTTGTGGTATTCCAGATGGTGACACCCGTTCTGGCGGGATGATTAATCCAGTGGATTCACAGAAATGAATTCATCTGACTGGCTCGCAAAGACGGCCTCGCGAGCGTAGAACCCTGGGGTCACGTTGGAGATAAGCATTGAGATGAGAGCCTGAAATCATGGCAATCAGCAGTGATATTGGCGGTCCACAACATCAGCCACTGACCATTTTCACTTCTCGATCCACCAATAAATGTATGTGCGAGGTGATGCCGCGTCATGCCATTTCGCAGGTTCAACCAACGAGATCCATTGGTCATGAGAACTGACCGGGAGCGACCATTGTTGAGGCGGAGAGGGTTGACTCTTTATCACCGAGGTATGGATCCCCCGCTGCTAAACCCCCTGACTGCTCGTCGGTCTTCATTTTGGGGTGGCCAGATCGCTTCGTCGGGTTGTCGCATATTCTATGCCTTGAAGTGATCCTCAACCCACAGAAGCTGATGGTTGGCTAGGACAGCCGGGTCACGTTCATGGTGTTTGACGAAACGTACGAAAATAATCACGCTGCTAAACTCCTCCTAGCGACGTGAGTGCATGAGTGAACGGGGGTATTGATGGCAATGAGTGCTGGTTACTGGGTATGATACTTGAATTGCTCGAGCTTTGTGGTGGGCGAAGTTACGCGTGGAGAGAGGAAACTTGATGGGTGCCCAAGAAGTAGGTATCGTTTATCGAAACTTGTTCCGTGATCAGGCATTGGTGTATGATATGATGCTGAACGGCAATGCGTGAGTCTCAGGCGGGCGAGGTTGGGCAGCTGGAGCTGCGAGATAGAGTGTTTGTGCTTCTCTTGAGCTAGTGGCAATGATTGGCGGCAGTTGGGGCCAACTGCTTTATGCCCGAATTTGTCTTGAATCTCGCTCTGAAATTATGCGACACGATGTCCCTATAAACCACACTGATTGATTAACTGACATCGAGCTCATGATAGTCCCCCATGACGAGATATCAAAGTCTCTAGAATCGCTCTCCCATCCTTGCTCCCCGAAAAAACTGAAACTGGCTTCATGTGCGATAGGTATTCAGCATTCGTCTTAGTCAAGGCCAAACCTCTTGTCTGGCTCATCCCCGATAACTCAGCTATGAGGGCGGTGATATTCGTCTGTATTCTTCTCCGCGGCCTTCTCTTGGTTATCCTGAATCTTTGAGGCGGCTTTCTTATTCCTTGCTCTCCTGCGGGCATACCACATCCCAAATCCGCTCCCTAGCGCGATTGCAAAGATGCAACTGCAGATAATGATCGCAGCTAGCTCTGCTGAGGACAGTCCTGGTGGGTAATCGTTAGTGGCGCTAGATACGGTCTGCCTTGAGCCGAGTATAACTGTCGTTCCGTCTCCGGTTACCGTATTAGCAGTTGGGCGGCTGTGGGTTAAAATGCTAGGAGTTTCTCCGTTGGTATCCAAGTTGCTGCTGGCCGAGTTGCTGTTGACTGGGCTCATGCTGGGTGAAATACTGCTCGGTGGACTGCTGATAGCTGAACTGCCGATAGCTGAGCTGCTGGAAATATCACTGCTGGTGTTTGTTTCGTCGGAAGTCGTGATGCTAGAAGTCGGTTTATCGGTTGGTTGCCAGACCAGCTGCACGACAGGGGCAACCGTATACAGCGACACTGATGTGCAGGAACTAATGGTGACTGTGAATGTCTTCATACCACTGTTACCGTAGCAGGGAATTACTTGATACTCCGATTTGAACTCGTCTAATATGCAAGCACGGTCGAGGACTGGAAGGGACACCCGGTTGAGTGGGATTCCCACAGGACAGCACATCGCTGCGGTTTCGCCTACATCAAGAAGGGAGAGTGCCCCTTCCAAGCCCGACTTCTCGGGTCCAGTTATCGTCATCCCGTAGCTTATCGATGTTGCTGTCGTCCAACCCTGCGGACATTCCAGACCCGGCGAAAAGAATCCCCATTTACTCCAGCTGCTACGCTTGCCCGAGTCATCAAGGTTGTAGGGCAAACACGGGGTATGGGTGTCGGCGGGATCGCAGTCTGAGCCGCCTTGGATGTCAAAGGCCTTGAGCAACCGGTTCTAGATGCCATCCACGGCGACGGGGCGGTCCGACACCTTGGTGAAGCCGAGGGAGGAGTACGTCTTGAAGAGGTTTTGGAGGCGGATGATCTTCTCGCCTTGCGTGGCGTTCATGATGATGCGGGGAAAGGAGGGGTCTCCTAGGAAGGCGGCGAGGTTGCTATTTGTGCGTTAACCCTGAATTTGTAGTAGAGGCTAGAAGCGGTACGACATGCACAAGGTCGAGGTCAACGAGGCCGCGCTGGCCGTTTCACCGTTTCAGCGCAACGAGACCGGTACCCAGGACATGGTTCTCTACTACCGTACTACTAGCGGAGGCATCGTCCGAAAGACGCTGAGCTATAAGAGCCTGACTGAGGATGTCACTATCACATCCGTATCAAAGCTTAGCACTAACGACGAGACCTTATCAACCATGGCCGCGGCCGAGATGCCTGGACAACAATATGTTGTCTTCTTCGGGGATGCGGAGTCATTACTGCAAACGTGGTGGAATGCAACGACGTGGTTCGGACGTAAGTCTCCTGCTCCTGTTTATATTTTATATTTTATTTTATTTCGCTTGGCTTCTTTCATTCATAATAGTATCCTAAGTGCCTTTTTCTCATACCAATTCACAGCATTGTCTTGGAGCCTACGAGAGAGTAACGCATACTGGAGTCGAAACATAACGTTGACGGCCTGCGCACACCCGCGCAAATTCGAATACCATGCGCTGTATGCGGATACCCACGGCGGGAGCATCACAGAAATACACCAGACGGGAAACGTCTTGGATAGTTCTCAGGTGGAACCTACTTACAAGAACCTAACGGGCTTGCAACTGGTTGATGAGGGACGCGGGACGCTGGCGGTGTCATGTTTTGACGATTCATTGGTTTTGGTGTACTGGAGTCAGGGCAAGCTCGTGTACGGCATCAAGGTTAATGGCACATGGACAGGGCCAATGTTATTGTGATAGTTGGAGTGTGCCCGAGCTTGGTGGGGGAATAGCTCAGCAATACCGAAATACAAATCCATCCCGGGCTAATTATAGAAACGATGCGAAGGCAAAGGTTAGAACTGCTGCTACCACTATCCTATATCTAGGCCCGCCGAGCAACGGCGTGCTAGCTGATGTTCCTGGGACCGCCTTCGTCGCGCTGGGCGCCGCGGTGCCGGACGTTTTCGCAGTGTTAGAGCCAACACCAGTAGGCACGGCTGGCTTCGTCGCCTGGACAGTCACGCCCGCCACGGCCGACGTGGCAGCGGGAACGTATGTCGTCGATGTGAAACTGCACTGCGACATGATTCTGCTCATATCTGGAAATTCACTTGTCAGGAAACGGAGAAACGGGGGCTTGAATTGAGTGGAGGAATAGTATATCTCACCTTCCGTCTTGCCTTTATTCTGCACAAGACACGCTACACAAAGAGCCACGACACGGCCCACATTGAAGCTGGTATTCTTGCAGATGCACTGCGCTTCGATCGCCTCATCCGGCCCGTCTTCTTCCACTCCGTTGGTATCGCCTTCAGCGTCGCGTCGAAGAAGCATCCCACGACGTCGAGTGCTATTCATGTTGGGGTCGATATCGCACGTGTTGGTCAAGGTGACGATGGGGCCGCAGATGGTTGTGCATGCTTGGGGGACATCGCTGGCTTTGAGCTCCTCGGAGGATGCGATGGCGGCTAGTGCCGTGATGAAGGCCGCGGCGGTTGAGATGCTATGCATTGTGTAAGATAGAAGACAGTCCTTGCAATAGGCAAAAAGAGGATTGCGTGTGACTTGGATGCTGAGATGCTGAGAGGGTGCAGATGGGCAGGTGGATACTTGCGCAGCGATGTCCTGGGCTGTTGCTTGGAGCCAGTTCTTATATTATCTAGTTTGTTGCGTTGGGCATTCTGGAAAGATCCTGGAACGTGGCGTCTAAAACCCGGAACGCTAAATGGACGACCTAGCGCCAAACGTTGATCGTTTTGTGGTCATGTCACAGCACTTCCGCTGCAGTCTTGCCGTTTGGGCCCTGAAGAGGCCATAGTGAGGGACAGACCGATGTATGTGCTGTATTCCAAAGTACCGCAAAACCATGCAATCCAGAAATAGCAACAGCATTCTCCTGTGGCCGTTCCCTGGGTAAGCCTGACAACTGACAAGGCCGCGGATCAATTGCCCCGCATGGTTCCAACCTGGGGAGGCAAGTTTTGCCGACCTGTTGCTGCCGCTCTTCATGGATCTGAAACGCAGGTCTGCTCGGCACTGCACACACCCTGTGCGTCGAAGCTTGTTTTGACCTTCGCCAAGGGGCCGACGACACCGTCAGAGCGGTGCCATCCTCGTCACCAAAGTTAGGTATCAGCCAGGTATTTACCATGCTGTTGATTGAAGCGCTACTGTCGCTTCCAGGTTTCCCATCATCAAAACAGGCCGAAACGCACCAGAAGCCCCGCCCCCGAACCTGCGACACATCCCAACTGGAATTGGAATGCCCTGGTGTAGTTTTCCCTTAGGATAGAACCAGGAAGATGTCTTTCTAGTCAGGGCAAGGTGATGAGCGCTCCCACATATGACGGGATATGAAACATGCGTTCAACTCGAGGTCATCTCGATGTGTCTCGGGATTGCGCAAAAGTGTTGCACGGATTCCAGGTACCACACATGCAGTTTCCAAGCTTCTTGCTCCTTGTAAGAAGGGAAAATTGCTCTAATGAAAGTTCTAGTAACAAACCGGATGCAAGTGATGACCCCCTTACCCATCCAGATCCACAGCACCGGCCGCAACACTAACAGCCCCAGGATCTCTCATACAGTACTCAAAATTCCCTTCCGCGTTACTACCCCAATACATAGGAAACCTAATCTCAGGTCCCACCCCGCCGAGAACGGTATATGTCAAAAGGAAAAAAAAAGGATTTGCGTTCCCCCATCAAGCGCGGCAGCAAGCACATAGTTATATTTGATGAACCAATCAGGCTTCCAGCGGCGCAGCCAAAACTGACTCGCGAAGCCGATGAGGAAGTAGGACAGCATGGAAGAGGAGATGCCAACGCTCAGAATCCCCGCATACGCGGCACGATGGGCGCGTTGACGTTGGCGAAGCCCACTGTCGGGTAGGCGCGGTGAAGCGTGTGCAAGATGATGAGTGGTAGGAATCCGAGGATCAGGCCCATGGGCACCAGCTCGTAGCGGGCGCCGGGGGGTAGCTAGAACCCCCCATACGATAGCCTGTGAGGTGAACTGCTGGATGTTTTGGCCCGACCAGACGTTGGTGCCCTGGATGGAGAGTAGGATATCCCGTTGGTTAGTGGTGATGCCATCATCATGATATAGTTGACAACAGCGCCGATCAGTGTACCTGTGACTTGCGCAGAGAAGATTGCTCTGGGAGGCAGTTTGGCGTACTGGCCAAACTTCAAGTCTTGCACCATGCTGATGCCCTGCAGGACCGAGTTGTATCCGAACAGGGTGAAGTACATGTTCGCCAGCGGCTGGCCGGGATGGAGATAGCCAGCCACCATCTGGACAATGGGCTGGACATTCCCTTGAAAGCTGGAAAGAGCGACCTGCGCGCCAAAGAAGAGGATGAAGGTGCCAGCGAGGATGATGCTGGTGAAGAAGTTAAGCCGTACTATGGTAAAGTCAATTCCGAGGCGTACGTTGCCGCGGGGCCCATGACGACGGACAGGACAAGGATGCAGATGTACTACCAGCTAGGGCACTCTGGGTACGCCAAAATCAGCCGATAATGAGGGTCTTTCTCCTTGTGAGTTTCTTGGTCGTCGGTGTTGGCTCGCGGCTGCCAGAACTTCAGGTTCCAGGACCGCGGAGACAAAGTCCGGCGAAGGCTGCTTGGCGAAAGGAAGGGATACCCCATCTTGATGTCGTCCCGGTTCTAGAGCAGAATATGGCGTATGGTTGCCGTGGCGGCGAGATTGGTCGTGAAGAGAAACATGGCGTAGGTGCCTGAAAAAAAGGGCGTAGTCGAGCACCCTGACGGCACAAAATGCACGAACTGCGCAAAACAAAATAGCAAGTGCACCTACGATCTCGAAGGGAGGTGCACTTGAGAGTCTGTTTGTTGCCCTTGGGATTGGCGGCGTTGGTTGTAGTGCGTCCCAGCCCCCCCCC
>Ga0247758_1000674_pt1 | contig 29675 bp, 20 predicted proteins | sample UWRJL156409C4_FD_180950 | JGI IMG/M metagenome (GOLD analysis project Ga0247758, IMG submission 180950) | Plant litter microbial communities from Arlington Agricultural Research Station in Wisconsin, United States - UWRJ-L156-409C-4 | ecosystem: Environmental > Terrestrial > Plant litter >... | reverse complement strand
ACGAGCATGGCATGTCAGGGGTATTGGCGGGTTGACTTTGTACATATCTGGCCGTGTGTTTGTATACATAGGTAGCTGTGTGTTGGATGATGGTGACATGGTTGTCCGCTACCTTCTATCTGGGATAGAAGGCTGTGGCTAATGCGAATGATGACGTCTTTGCTGCTTGGTCTTTGTGGGTGTCTCACTTATGTGGTTCCATTGGTGGTGATACGAATTTCATGTTCATTTAGACAGTATCAAGTCAATGCCTTCAAGGCATCCACAAACTCTAAAACCCACGTTCCCATGTGTCTCTGACGATTTGATAACTGAACCAACGCCTCGGACCCTCCCGTCTCCCGGTCCTATAAAATTCCTGGGAAAACCATTCATCATTTCATCACGCGACCTCTCCATGGCAATCCTCGCAAGCAAGGAATATGTTGCCACGGCCCTCAATGCTATTCGGGATCATGGCCAAAACCCAGGCTGAGATCAAATATTCCCCCCTGTCTACCTTTAGGACCCCTTAGGGAAAACTTAGATCCCACCGCCGCTCCTGTCGACACTGACGTAGAGGCCCGAGCTCTTTTGGGCTAGCTCGTTCTCGCGCATCGTCGTCGCGACGTACTTGATGCCGGCGCCCGTACCGACGAGGGCGAGGCCCACCAGGGTTAGGGTCCGGGTTGGGCCACGTCTGTGAGGATATGAGAATGGTTTCTGGTGAGATGGCATGAATGGGCGGGTAGAGGGGGAGGTGGGTTGTGGATGAGGTGGGATGGATGGGCTAGCTTAAGGAGGTATGGGAGTTGAGTTGACGGAGGGGATGATTTTGGGGGTGGTTTTGGCAAGTGGCAGGGAGCCAGCAAGGAGAAGTAATAAGACACTTACGGAGCTGGACGCGGTCGGGCAATCGTCTGTGCAGAAGCTGACACTCGTGAGGGATCCATGACGGAGTTGTGTAGAAAGATTGCAAAGACACAGGAAGCCGATAGCTGGCGGTGAGAGTGTATCTGGCAACCCACCGTCCGTTTCTTCCCGTGCTCCGATAATGGGAATTGCTTGAGCACAGCAGCTGGGCTGGGTGGAGAAAGGGGAAGGGAAAGGGATTTGAAAGAGACAAGCTGGGCTGTCTGTCTCCCTACTACTGGCTGGATCTTCTCATGTAGGATATGTAAGTCCGGAATACCGGAATCGGGAGATGGAAGGTATCACAAAAATGGACTGATGACACGCGACCAGAGCCACGGACCGCGCCTTCCAGTCGGTGTCATTCCCCTTGCCCCTGCTGGGCCAACACTGCACTACGAGAGAGCTAATCCCGATAAGAAGCTTGGGCGACGGGACCCAAGCGTGCAGCTTGTCATTGCGGCCTCCAGGTGCGGGGTCTTTGTCGCCGTGCCAGAGCATGCCGACCATCGATGATGGAATGACTCGGGGTGAGCTGCCGGCTCGAGCCGCTTTTGCGCTGTTGACTATCAGCCTAATTGGTGAGCGACGGTGAGGCGCCGATAAGAGATCAGACGGAACCTCCTTACCTCTGAGCAATCGATTCGTCGCAGCCCTGATGAGCCCCAGGCCATTTACCTCCCAAGTTGTTAAAATGTGGGGAACCTTGCACCTTGAAGACTCGACATCCATTGGATCGATTGCTCTTGTCAATGAGATGTGGTTCTTTTGTAACTGAGAATCCTGAAAACACCACGGCCCTATTGGCATAAAACCACAAGACGTCAGTGCATGAGAGTGATTCCAAAACTTCAATCCTTACTGACAAAGATTGAGCTCTGTTGGTGATTTGAGTCTGGGTCTTGCGCTAAACACTCTCAGAAGCTGTGCCGTATATGCTGGTGCTCCAGCACTGTGTGCCATGGATCTATCCCGGCTTGCAACATCTTCTGCAGACAATAAATAGAGAGGGAAAGGTAAAACATGACGGGTAGATGATTAATACTACCTTGCTCTCAACTCTTTCGCCACCGAACACTTTGAACTTTGAATACTCCGATCATATTATATCCCTTGGTGCATCCCAGAACCCCTAGGTAACAATCGCCTCAATCCGATCGATAAAGCGCAGGACGCAGGGCTGCTATTGGTATCGGCGGGTGTGGTAAGTGTTTGCGGTGTGGAAACGTCCTGAGTGATCGCTGACGTTCCCGTAGTTCGATCATGACTAACAGGCGATTGCTGCCTTGGGTAGCGTCAAAAACCTATCTAGTCTGCCTCTGCTATTCAACGCTCAAGTGAGAGTTGATTCCTGATCACACCTCGATTTGAGTCACCCTGAGGCTGTCCCAATGGTTGCTCTTTCCCTCTGCGGATGCAATTTGTGGAGACGAGCTGGCCCACACCGGTCGAGGCCGGGTGCCGGTCCCCATGCTCCGCTGAGGTGTCCGTCCGCCAAGCGGGCAATCGCCGTGCAAGTTACGACCCCTGAAATGGCGTCCCGGAGCCAGGGCCAAAGCCGCAGTCGGAACCAGAACCGAGCCCCAGCCGGGATGCAGCCGCATATTGGGGCGGCCCACGCTCAGGCATCCCTCCCAGTAGCTGTGAGTCTTCGATTGAGCAACGCTGCCAGCCAACCAAGTGGTTCCCCGCAGCAGGTATCCCTCGAGTCTTCGCAAGGCTGACCTGCGCCTGCCATTCTACCACGTACACCTCACCCCACTGGTGACAGCACCTTAGTCTAGGTGCCTTTAGCCATCTTTCACACCTTCATCCATCGGATGCACTTGATGTTCCCCTTTCGTTCGCATCGACTCCATCCCACAACGGATTCTTAAAGGAGATCAACAGACCAGGTGCAGTATCCCGCCAGCTCAGACTGTCAAAGACGGGTCGGGTTTCGCGAGGTGAGTTTGGCTTTAGAGTTCCAAGGTTGTAACTTGGCACTCCTCTTTTTGCTGCCCCTCGCCGGCAGGCAGCAGTCACCCAGCCGTCCATGTACCCGCACCAGAACTACCTGATGACATCGCCGACGAACCCAAGCCGGTGGTAACAAGCCCACCCCACCGTTGCGATCTTCCAAACTTGCAGATTTACCTGGTTACCTTCCGCAAGTTTTGGGATTGCGCGGCTATCTGCTCTGGGCTTTTCTCGATCCCAGCCATCTTAGCCTACTACATCTCACTTCCGTGTGGAGCAACCGCCACGCTTCACTCACACCCTGCTCTCACCTCTGATTTCAGACCTTCCGCCGGTCATACAAACTTCCTCATCTCATATTCTCTTCGTCCGCTCGCTTTTCCCGGACCTCGGCTTATTCATTTGCCGACCTAGGGGCAGAGCCTTCAAAATGGAGGGCGGCAACGGTCAATCTGTCCATTTCCCGTTCGGCCTGACGACCGGGGGTAGGGAGTATGCTGCGACTGTCAACGCTGCCGACAGCCATATGATGGAGGTCCAGGCCGTTATGAACCACAGCCGGCACAGCGGGAGCGGCAATGTTCTCGCCATAGTCTCTTTCTCAGGAGACTTTGAGGAGGGCCGGTCCTGTGACGGAAAGCGCTGGCAGGACCTTCGTATCCGACTGAGCTCCGAGAAGCTCAGAGCTCTGGGGTCGAGTAAGATCAACGACATGTTCGAGCCGCGCCGTCAGCAGCGGATTCGTCGCCGTCTTGGTCTCATACCCCCGGATATTGAGTATGTGCTCGATTTCACCCCTCCATCTGAGGGCACCGAGTTGGCCGATCTCACCGCCACACTTTGGTTGCCCAAGATGGTGAAGCTCTGGTTCTTGGCGGGACTCTATCTGCCTGAAAAGATCCTCGACTCTGGCCCCCTTGAATTCCTGCAACGGCCAATGGGCGACAAGGCTCCGGGTGCCATTCTCGCACTCGGTCATGACGATGTCTGCAAGAACGAATCTTGTGAGTTTATCTACCATCAACAACCATGGCTCCTGAAAAGCAACCTAACAATGTTTCTCTAGGTCTTGTGGACTTGAAGCAGTGGCGCGTTGACCCTCAAGTGCCTGGTATCGTCGATGAGGACCCTTTCGACCCTGACCCGAGATATATACCGGAATGGCGGAAGATTGACGACTACTGCCGTATCCGCCATCGTGTGGCAATCATGCGTGTGCTGCGGGCCATCAATGGCGAGGGCCTGCTGCTCAACTCAGCAGCGCGGATGTGGACGGTTGCTCAAGTGGCAATCCACCTGGAAGTACCCCAGATTGTGGTAAGTTTCTGACCTCTCTTTCCGTGACCCAGAAATGGGTGAGATAACCGCCCTCCGCGCCGCAAAGAAGCTAACACAGAAGCACAGGTTGACCCAGTCACCCAATGGCTCAGTGCTCCGCCAAACACGAAGTTTATCGAGATTTGCCCAGAGAGAGCCTTCCAGCTCGCCCATGCCCTCAAGATACCGAGCGTTCTCATCGCTTCGTTTCGGATCCTGGTCAGCGAGCTCGCGGTTGACTCCCTTGCCGCGACGCCTTCACCGAGACGACGCCCCGTGACTTGGGCGCAGCGTGTGAGAGATGACTATGGAGACTTCCCGTCTGATCCAGTCGAGTACGCTAGCCGGGCTTTTGCAGATCGAATCACCGGCATCCTAGAAGACCTCCAGTCGGACCAGGCGTTCAACTGCCTTGGGGCGAGAATTTCGCAGTGGGAGAGACTTCAAGACTTACGCCCTCTTTTAGAGACATTGCCGGATGCCTCAGCCGGCGTTCCACACCCTCTGAAAGCAGGATATCGAAAGCTAGTCGATGGCCTCGCTGTGGTATTCAAGAGAAATGTGGCTACCGCCTTGGATGACACTTTCTTCGGTCCGCATCTGACCAACCTTATGGCGGCACAGAGGAAGCATTACGTCGCCAAGAGGGACACGATCCCGTTCAATGTCTTATACCACGCTCTGAACGACAAACAAAAGGCCCTCACGTCGCTCTTCTGGTTCCGGCTCAAAAATACAGATTCATTTGGGTCATTCACAGAGTCTACGTATCAAGGAAAGCAGTTGTGGCGTATTGCCAAGGATTTTAACTTTCTTCTGAACGTAGCTATTTCCAATGGAACAATCGGCATCAACTCGCTAGCCGACAAGAGAAAAGAAGATAAGGACAGCACCTTATTTTACGACATTATCGAAGACTTCGACGTCGCACAATTTGTTGAGCAGGTGTTTTATGCTCTGAGAACACTATGCGACCGCGTGCTGGACCGTGGTGGCCACGATAGCAACGTGCCCTTCTATCTCTCGGACCATCTCTTGCTCAGCCTTAATGAGAGCGAGTTGAACTACCTTCCCATTTGGGCAGACGGTTTAGACGATGGCTCCGGCGGTGTCTTCCAAGAGGCCATTCCGCCCGCAGAGATGGGTCCCAGTGAACCCGGTCCATCGTACCACACCGGCCACACGATCGGCACTGATGCGTCTACGGGGACGATGACCGACCGCGACTCAACAATCGCTCCCTCAGACCTGGGTATCGGTCAACTCGATATCTACAGCGAGGCTGGAAGCACCGTGCGCAGCATGGATGCGCAACAGAGCGCCACCACTGGTCCCGCTCGCGGCCGTGCTGTGGCCGTCTCGGACGGCCACGAGTCGGACTCATTCTCCACGGCAGATAATGAGTACGCCGACGCGATGTTCGCCCAGCCGGCGGAGCATCAAGTGATGGGCATGTCTCTAGCTAGATATGTCGAGGAGACTACATCTGCGAGTGGCGACGGGTCTCAGAGCGGCGACGACATGACGTGGAGTGAGATGGAAAGCGCCACGGGAGCGGGCCTGGAGGCGGGCAGTGAGAGCTGTGATGGCGAGAGCGAGCAGTCTCTCGCGGCGGCAGCGGCGCCGACCGCTGCACCAGCCAGCGGAGCTGGTGGCGCCGGTATCCCTAGCGCAAACCCGTCCAACGTCGACGGATTCGGCCTCGACAACGAACACGATATGATCGACTTCGGCGATGACGACGACGACGATACGTCGACGCTGGACGGCTCCGAGTTCGATCTGATCTAGGCCGACCCCCTGGATCGGGTCAAAGTCAAAGTGAGCATTTCACATTCATGCTGAGAGCATCTGAGCCTTTTCTTTTTTCTTCGGCTTTCTAGCGGGGATGTTGTGGGACTATCTCTTTTTCACGATCTGGCAATGGAAATTGGGGCATGAACTGGGAAATATGGCCGGCCGATTTTGGGCCGATTCAGATACCGTATGGGTGGGTGGATGGCGCTGCGTTTGTGTTTTTTTTTCCATCCTCGGTCATCATGGCTCATAAAAGGCGATGGCATCAAATGGTTGTGGTTATTGTTGTTATTCTTGTATTTGTTTCGATTTAGCGAGCTAGTGTGGAATATCCAGCGAAATGCTGCGGATTTGCTTTGAACTTCGTATGACTTCCGTTTCTTTTGCTTTGTGATTGCCTTACGGTGGTGGTGTGGAAGGTGTGGTAGGTGTGGTGTTGGGTATTGGTGCGTGGTGCTCAGTTGGATACTTACCTGTGTTGGTGACTTCGTTGTTGTGCTGCCTTGGAGAATTCCGATACGGAATATCTTGCTGTGCTTGGTGTTGGGTGCTATGACTTTATCTTGTGTTGCTTCGTGAGATGTCACTCAGTGTTTGTATTTGCGGTGAGTTCTCTTGGTGATTTCACTTTTTCGCGGTATGGCTAGTGACAGCCAATATGAGGCCCATCACTAGGTTTTGTTTGTTCATACATACACATTTATTATGAAGACAGATGTTCAAGGGAAAGAGGTGGGCACCCAACCTATATTCGGAGGGAAGAGAAGCGAGCCCTTGCCCGGGTTCTAAGAGAATAACATGGCCCGGCTTTTGGATCAACGGACTTACTCGATCGGTAGAAATAGGACTCAATCACATCGGCAAGGGCTTATGAAATCGGTTCTTTGGCCGGAGGTTTCATACACGTAGATACCTAAGTATGATGCTGGTGACACGTAATGGATGGCAACTTCATCCCCCCTTTATTGTGAGGACCCAACCTGAGCCTTATGTCCCTCGGCCTACCTTCTGCTGCTCGCCACACCAGTTCAATATGGTCATGTCAGTCATGTGTGCCCATCATATTAGAATCTATAGTGCTACACACGCCTTCCTAAAGGGGTGTTTTAACCACGATTTAACGTGTTTCCACTGCCTCTATGGTTTGCTTCCTTGAATTCATCCCATTCTCTCGCCTTCAATGTCTCAGCGTCAGCCTTTTCATAATTATCCTCATCTGGCTCTGGCCGCCTCCCGCTTGCCTCACCACCGCCCTCAATAATGCCGCCTCTCTTTTTCTCCTCCTCCAGATACTCGTCGATCGTCATGGTTGGCAGGTTGTGCCCGGGCCGGAACACTCCCTTGGCCAAGTCCTGTCTATTCCCCAGCAGTGTAAACGGCTGCAATGGCTTCCCCTGCTTTGTTAAGAGCGGGCCACCCATTACACTCTGCAGCCGCCGCAGTGGTTGGTCTAGCTTGTCCGAGTAGCCATCCTGCCCTGCCGCGCGCCGTCGCGCGTCCTCCTCCGAAGCCTCTTGCGCCCCGGGCAGCAACGGTTCTGGTGCCTGCCGAAGTATGTCCCACTCGCGGTTGAGACTCTCCAGTGCCTGGAAGGTCATATGTGTGCTGAAAGCGAGATGCGCTAGGTGCGTCTGGCGCACTACCTCCTCGTCGCCGCCGTCCGCGCCGCTGCCGTACTCGGGCCGTTTCCGCAGGAATTCGAGCTTGGTACGGAGTTCCTTCTCTGCTTTGAGATTGGCGATCTTGGCATCGCGGCGCAAGGCTGGGTCCGTGGTGGATGCTGCGGCGAACTCGAGCGGAGCGTCTGTGTACCGCTCGAGCAGCTTCTTGTAGGGTGGTGACAGGAGGTCATAGCTGTCGGAGAGATGGAGGTAGCGCTCATACGCATCGCGCGCGGCGATGAGTAGGCGCTTGCGGTCTTGGAGGGAGGCGGTTGGTAGCCGCTGAGTCAGCTCGGCGAGGTGAAAGTTGGTTAGGAGGTAGGGCAGTTCTGAGGTGGAGAGGTCCTCGAGTGTTTCGTTGGGGCTGAAGAGGGAGAGGGAGGAGATTTGGGAGAGGCAGGTTTGGTAGTTCTGGATGGCGGAGCTGACTGCGTCGTTGTATTCGGGCGAGTTTGGGGGGTAGCGCGAGGATTCAACAGCCAGGCGTTTTTCTTCGGCCGAGGAGAAGAGAGCCTTCAGGGAGGTCGGGTTGTCATCCATGACGAAGGATTTGGTAAGATTCTGTATTGCGCTCGCTCTGAAAGTCACTCGCCAAGATGTGGAGGGAAAAAACGCAGGTACTTAGTTCAAAGCGGTTTTCGCGACCGAGGCCGTTGGAGATGTTGACTGATGAGGGGCGGCTTTGGATGGGTGAAATTGCCCCACTAACAGGGCTTATCTTATCTAATCAGATCATCAAGGTTCACCAGACCTCGATCAAGAGCACAGGTTACTGGGTACATTGAATGCCAGGAACACGAGGTATAACGATGAAATAAACTCTAAGAATCTTCATAGCGTATTGGAATTCGGAAAGTAGTATCCTTCTTGGCCTGGTGCGGTACCATACCGGGGGACAAAGCAAGTCTTTCGCGAAATAGAGCTCTTGACAGCTGAAAAGGAGAGATAGATATATGATCTGTCTGGACAACGGGATTTCTAACACGATACTTAGACTTGTCAGACTGGGTTTTTACCATTGCATTGGTTGCTTACCGACGAACGCCTCGATTGATACGTCCATAAACTTCAGAAAAGACTCTCTTTCCTCTTCGGGAAGAGCATTTAGCTTCTCACAGAGGGAATTATATGTATACAATGCGACATTATGGCTTGTTATATCCCGACAGTGACCGCACTGATCTGGGAGTTTAGCACCCCGTGGTATGGTCATTGGAAGTCTGAAGATGTTGTCCCGAGTGACTTCTTTAGGCATGGCCTTGTGCACGCATAGCTCGTGCTTGAGGTTAAGTCGGCAGTCGGGACAGGTGTTGTTCTCGCCAAGCCAGGTATGGATACAATTCGAGCAATATACGTGGCCGCAGGGAAGCAACACAGGTCTCTGATACTGCTCGTCATCATAGCCATCGAGCCTCAGCTTGGCAGTTTTACAGATACTGCAAAGCTGGTCTCTTTTCTCGCAGAGAAACGTCTTTCTGGGGTCTGGCACATAGTTAGATATGCTTTCCAACTCAGTTTGGGCCATGTTGGACATACTTGGATTGTGCAAAAACGGAGATACTCGCTTGGGGCTTCTCGGACTTGCTGCGCATATAACTTGAACGTGTCTTGGAACCTTTTCTGACAGGTGAGTACTGGCTGGCCACAATGTCCTTTTTATCAACATCTCTCTTATCCGTGAACAATGAGCCTGTAATGTGCTCGGGGACAAAGCCATCGTCGCGATGGGCTGGTGTTCTTTGTCGCTTTGTATTCGTAAAGGAGAAGATATCAATAAGGCCGCGTTTAAGAGAGCTGGTATCCGGTGAATAGCCTTACAAAGACCCCAGAGCTATGTACAGTGTATCGGCGGGGGCCGTCCAAGCTCAACGCAATGGCGATATTATCATGCGTCCTTTCCCTCTGCCTCGCTTGCTGCCTTCTCTTTCTGCGCCTTCTCGTGCTCGATTATTTGCCTGCTCCAACTGTAACGCGGTGTTGTAAGTATTGGCTCGTACAAATGCTAAAGTGGGTTGGCTTGACGCACTATCTGCTGGGGAAGAAGCGGCCCGGCTCGGGCATCTTGTGTCGGTATTCCACCTCGGCGCTCAGCTTCCAGCCTGCTGCTGTGATGAGGAAGATGGCCAGACCAGCGATCGCCGTGTTACGCTTCCAATTGGCAGGCTGCGCATACCAGCCACCAGACGGCGACCAGACATGCTTGGGGTACCTGGAAATCGGATCGGTTAGTCGAGAAGGGAGATGACGATGACTTGTGCTCGCTGGCGTTGCATGGAACTCACGGAACCCGAGGACCACCACCCTAAACAATTGTTAGCTACTTCGAAGGCCACTTGTGAGTTACGCGGCTTACCATTGTGATGTATGTTGGCTCTGGCGACGTAAATTGGCCTGAATTGGAATGCCGGGGTGACTGTTCAGCTCGGGTTCAAACGTCAATTGAGGTTCATGAAGTCGAACGCACGAACCAATCGGTGGAGTGGAGCCCGAGCTTCAAGCAACCAACCGTCGCTGCAAAAAAGGGCGCTCTGACCCAAGAAAACACGCCAAGAGCAAGCTCCCCAAGGGGCCGGTTATGTCAGCAATTTTTTTTCATTCGAGATCCCTGCTCAGCTCAGTGGAATACGACTGGACTGCGAGCCTCACGTTTGGAGAACTTTTTTCGCCTTCTAGCCATCCATCAGCGCGACAATCGACGACCTCAGCCATTCCACCCCCGCGCCGGATTGAGCTCCGACACAATCAGGCCCGCGGGCACGCCATCTCAGAAGCCAAAAATTGCCGCCGATGAAGAGGTTACGGCTCGACCGGTGCGCGGGCCAGCTGCTTGTCGCCCGCCCGCGAACATGCTCCTCTCCCGCGAGCCATATCGGAGGCGGCCTTCGATCTGCTGGACCTAGCCAGCAGCTCGCTCATTCGACACGGTCACACGCAACGGCTGTCGCGTTCCAAGACCCACTGAACATCCGCCAATCAGTCGAATCCGAGGCCCCATGGGACCCAAGAGAACTTCCTTCCCCCTCTCCCGGGCGGGCGCTCCGGTCCGCCAAGCTGGCCGCGCTGCACGCCCGTCTGTCCCTCCCGCAGAGTATTCCCCTCCAAACGCTTGCCAGGACACTGGTAGATGCCTCGGCGGACGATAACCCGCAATTTAACAACACCAACCTCGCCTTTGTCGGTCAGACCATCATGAACTACCACGTCGCAGAATGGATCATGTGCCGGTATCCCCGTCTGCCCATGACAATTGTCTGGGAGGCAATGAAGGGCTTCGCAGGGAACCAAGCATTGTATCAGGTTGCGAAGTCATGGGGTGTGGAGAGCGCCGCCGCGCCCGGCGGGGAGGTCGACCCTGGCCTGCTGCAGTTCAACCTCACCGACAACACGCAAGGTGTGGCTCTACTAGGCTTCGGATATCGGCGTATGGAGTTTGTAAAAGCCGAAAAGTACCACTGGCGGCGCGGCATTGCCAACCGCGTTGTGTTCGATGACGACTTCGGCAATTCTATCAAAGTCACCCCAGGCACATCGGCCAAGTCGAAGGAGCGTGATATCTCGGAGGAGGATCCCTCGTACTTGAAGTACGGCAACGAAGACACTCGCGAGATTGCCGAGAAGGCACACGCGTATTTCGTTCGCGGCGTCGCCGGTGCCGTCTACGCACACTGCGGCCGTGATACTGCCAAGGCTTTCGTCAAGGCACACGTGCTCTCGCGCACACTTGACCTCTCCCGCCTCTTCCGCTTCACCAACCCGACGGTCGAGCTCGCCACACTCTGCGCGCGCGAGGAATTTGAGGCACCAATCGCCCGCTTGTTGTCTGAGACGGGTCGCTTGTCCCGTACCCCCGTTTTCGTTGTCGGTATCTACAGCGGCAAGGACAAGCTCGGCGAAGCTGCCGGCCCAAGTCTTGATGCTGCCCGCTGGAAGGCCGCGATGAACGCTCTTAAGGCCTGGTATCTCTACAGCCCCGGAGAGAACGTACGAGTGCCAAGCGATATGTTCGAGAACAACGCAAAGTCCTGGTCACCCGCGCACATCGACATGGGAGAGATCATATCACGCTAAACCAGCCAATTTAACACCGGTCTGGTGTGTTGTTTGGATAATTAACCTGTGGTGGGTGGGAGGCAACCTTAACTCCTACAGCGAGGGCTGTCGCCGCTGTGTATGTACGAAGGGAGAATATTGTTCCGGGGGAAGCTGGGGGAGACGGAACCATCGGGAGCAACATGGCCGACCAGGCCGTGAGATCCACCCCGCTTTTCCATCCCCGGCCTGTTTTTTCGGCGCGGGAGCGGATTTGTAAACTTAGCATATAACCTGAGCAAAAACTATGGCATCGGCATGGGAAGAATAAGAGCCTGGCTTCCTGGTGGGGTGGATAGAGAGGAAGGGGCGCAAGAGGTGTCTGTCGGCATGCGGCAAAAGCTCCTCGAGATAGACGGTTGACCAACACAACCCAGCCACTATGTACATTGTAAATATATTAAACTCGCATTGTCTAACCGTAGTCCTCCGTTCGTCTTGCGAGCTATCTATTCCTGTCTGGGTATTCTCATAAACATTCCCATTTCTAATCACCAGAACGCCTCACTGAGAGACCCCGGATACACATCGTCTCCCAGACCAAACCCAATTCCATTTACCTAGCTAAAATGATCACCGTGTCCTAACTTATTGACGATACCCAACCGCATCCGTCTCCGCCGCCTCTCCCTTTTCGTCTCTGCCTCTCGCTCTAGCCTCCTTCCCCTTTTCCTCTCATATACCGCCCGTACCGTGGCCTTGATCTGCTCGCGCCCCTCACTGTAGTTTGCACGCGCCAGGGCCACAGCATTGTCGATCTGCTCGGGCGTATAGACGAAATTCCACGTGCTCATGTAGTCGCTCGTTGCTGGGTCTACGCCAGGGACTTTGTCGTTGGCCAGATAAGGGAAATAGACCACGGCGATCCCGGCGTCGGGTTCCATAAGGCGCCACGACGACGTGTCGTCAATGGGCGGCGGTGGCGGATTGGATGAGCGTTCCTGCGTCCGGCCCACCCAGACGGTGCAGTAGCCAAGCTCTTGGGCCGCCTGGGCGGCTTTTTCCACCTGGCCTTTTTTATCGTTCGAAGGCGAAGACCGATCTGGCCCTGGGGGAGAAGAGGCCTCGGGCCCGGCCTCATCAGCCTCGGTCTTCCGGACGGCTTGGCTGACCTGGGCTGAAGCAAGTTTCTCGTCCGCACCCGAGCTGGATTCGGCCTGTGCCTGGTCAAGTTCTCTCGCCGTGGTAGAAGGCGGATTGCTAGCTTGAGGCCATCCTATCCCAATTGGCCAGCCCTTGATATCTCTCTGCAGGGCGTAGCCTTCGACTTCTGAGAGCCAATTATCAGTCTTAATGTCGGCAGATGCGTCAAAAGCGACGATGATGTCGACCTCGCGGCCCGGCCGGAGAAGGGGATAGATTGGTAGATTGTTGGACATCCCAGCGTCCATCAACTGAATGTATTCACTGTCGTAGGCGGCATGGGGAACAGTCTTTGGTAGCTTTCCTCGCATACCGAATATGAAGTTGGGAAGTGAGGCGGGATCGATGGGATGCACTTTGCTGAGGTCCTCATTGTGTCCCCAAATCATTTCGTCGACTGCCCCAAACCCACCGATGCTCTTGATTAGCGGTCGAATTTCCCGGTAGTAGTGGCTGAGTGTCGCGCAGAAAGCGCTTCCCCAGATGCCCAAAAGCGAGGGAATGCGAAGCTCGGGAAGGCGGAGCCCTTCTTCTGTAGGTTTGTCGATTCCAGCCTCGAACTTCCTGCCCATCGCCCATGTTGGAATTCCCGCTCCGAACTCCTCGCAGAAAAACTCATAGGGTGTCATCTCAAACCATTGAAACCAGGCTTCCTTTTTCGCAACTTCTTTAGCAGCTTCAGACACCGGGCCGGATGCAGCCGCGTCCGATCTGGTCAGGTCTGGGATCTCGTGCCGTACCGCTGTGTATATTGGGAGTGGGTTTTGTCCATATCGAATATGATCTTGCTGGCTCGACAACTTGAAGTCGTTCTCATTGACGCCCAACTCTCCCTTTGGTACCATTAGCCGGGCTGCTAGGAGCATGCCGTAGGCATCGACCAGCCCAATATCAGCGCCGGGGTCGCCTTTCAGCTTTTCAACCGTGCCACTCAGGAGGTATTTATTTGTTGGAGCTGATGTCAACAGGGAAAAGGCCGCTGGCGGGTATGCGAGATGGACTCCCACACGTGCTTTGAGATGATCGATCACATTGTTGAGATTTCTTTCTCCCATAGAAGAAAAATATAGGGATTGGAGCCAGCAGGAACCAGATACCCCTGAGATATAAGTGGTACAGTCAAACAACCCGTCTTCCGCTGTTGATTGGAACGAGCCAGCTCCCGCAATGAGAGCTCGTAAGCCGCCCCCGGACCCGCACATTGCAATGACTGGGATATCCTCAGGGTAGACGTCTTCTTCCTTGAGTCCAAGGTACTTTGCCAAGGCAGCAGCGACAATCTTTTTCCTGCGCGACAGGAAGGTCTTTTCCTCATCACAGAGGTGTTCCGATATGCGCACCTTGGCTTCATACTGAATCTCAGGGTGAACGGAGGGATCGTGTGCTTCGCGCCAGATCTCATCTGCAAGCGTGCCGGGTCCCATAGTTAGCTCCCGCTGGAGCTTCCGCGCATAAACCGGTATGTTCTTGGACCATTCCGGCAGTATGAAGTCGAGGACCTTGTCTGATATGGCAGACCCGTTTGTTTGGGGCACAAGAGACACGCCTTCGAAGTTACCAGCGAACCTGGGCCAGGTGGACTGGTCGTCTGTGACAGTGGTATCGTTGCTTTGCGCAAAGTCGGCCCGTCCGCTTGCAATCGCTGGCCTCTGGGATGCATCAGTCGGGTAGAGTGAATATAAAAGCAACGCGCCGAGAGTGATCACCGAGATTGACCCTAAAGCCGGGGTTCTGCTCTTCGAATCAGACTTTTGTCGGGAGGAGAAGTAGCCGAGGCGGATTGGCTGCCGCAGCACCGGGGCTCGGGAAGTGTTGTTGATTGATGCTCCTGCTCGTGGCCTGCACATAGGTGTCGGTGTAAGGGAGCAGCTAAGTGCTCGTGGCCAAGCCTTAAATGCCCGCCGACCGGGCTTCACGACGGTCGGCCTCATGATAGGCAGCAGGCACGGCGCAAATTGGAGCGGTCTTCGCATTTGCCTAGGATGTACGATGCGGTTAATGGCAGGATGGTTATCATTATCGCATGGGGCATTGGCCAGAGAAGTAGTTATGTGCCGATGCCCTCCAGCGCGTCGCCATCGAATTGCGCGGTTTGCAGAGCTGCGGGCATGTTCCAAGTTGTGGCGGCAGCGGCAGCTGTGACGGGAAGTGGGCGCGATTACATCATTGGCAAAGGCAAGATTGACAGGCAATCCCGACGACGAAGGCTCGGGCCAAAAGGAAGGGTATCTTATCTCTGTGCGAAATGCATTCCTGGAATCCTCACACAGTCCTGCTCCAGAACCGCGTGGTCTGCGCGTATCACATCACAGGCCTTTTTGACATGTTAGACGGCCTCTTCGAATACAAGAAGGCCTTTTCAGGATCTAGTGGGTGCTTTTAGAATGGGTTATGGCCTGTAATAACAAAAGTCATAGGCGGTTGAGGGGTCTACACAGTAAGAGGATTCCTTTCGCACTAGCTAAGGGAACCCCTTCTTTTGGCCCGAGCCTTCGTACCAGAGCTCAGTTGGATCGACACAAGTGTTAGGCACACCAAAGGGTCCACGTGAATTGTTTCGAGCGTCTCTTTTCTCACCACACTGGATCTTGGGAGCTCAAGTTTGAGGCTCAATTGAACCGAAATTTTGGTTTGATGAGCGACAGCCAGATGTCTCCAAAAACACAAAGGGCCAAGCTTTCAGTCAATGCCGCCGCGGGGCTGCGACGGCCAACAGCCAGCGGAATTCCATCCATCATGTCTCAGAAATTAATTCGGGGTCACGACGCCAATGTTGGTTAGGATTTACAGTAGGAAATCCTAGTACTCGGATTAATCATTGAGCGATAGCGATATGTAGATATGTGCTCGTCCCTCTTCCATCCCCTCTCTCCCATCTTCCTTCTCCTGTCTTCCCCACTCTCCGGGCGATTCTCCGCCGAACGCTGGGTCTCTCGACCTGCAAGTGAGGGAGGCCATTGCGCGGATGGCACACTGAGACTGGTGACACCAGACACGCGATGGGGTCCGCAGCGGCTGACAACGGGTTCAAACATCCGGCCCATGCAATCGATTGGCTGATGGGAACAGAATTTGACAGCAGCGCTGGTTGTCGATAATGGGAACCTCACTTCAGCCATGAATAGCTAGACCCCTGCAAAAGCGTTGTTTCTTCTCCAGTCTGTAGTGCCGGGACTTTCCAAGCGAGGGGCCTGAGGGTGATATCGTCGAAACATTGTTTCCAACCACCACGGATACGCACAGCAGATTGCCCACAGTGTAGCTAGCTGTGGCAGCCTCAGGCAAAATATATCCCTTGGCCGAGATCACGACGAGCGTTGAGTTGCTTTTGACTTGTCGACCAATCAGGCTGGCCCCAACCAGGGGAGGCGGCGAGACGAGGTGCCTGTGGAGTGGGGCTCCTCCGCCGTCTCCATCCTTCAGACGGGAGACTCCAGATTTCCCCGAATTGAAGGGAGTTACTACAAGACGCGCTTGATTAACTCGCAGAGAACGTAGCTCAGAGGCTTGTAGCTCTTCTTGACTGCGCTCTGCTGGTGCCATGCGAGACATAATTGGGATGCTCCGTTCATCTCATTTACACCCCAGCTTTTTTAGCAGGAGAGCACGATTAAAAAAAAAAGTAGGTCAGAGCTTCCTCAGGCCGAGATTCCCTTGGCAATTGGCAGCCAACCAACCAATCACAAGCTGCAAACCCCGACCCGGCCATTATAATTGTCTGCGCCTACCCCTGGTGCTTGTCTTGTTCTGGAGGTCGGCCGCCAGAAGCCACTTGCCAGTCCCGTCGTTTCCCCAGCCCATACCCCCTTTTGCTCCCAGCGACACGGGAATTCCATCCTCCCACTCATCCAGGCGCACCTAAAATCTTTTCTTTCTGGCCGCGACAGCTCAACATCACCTTCGAACACTCATTTCTATTCCTACGCGATCCAGCGTTACCTTTCAGAGTCACCTGCCAGTTTGCTTTAGAGCCCTTTGCAGCGCCATTGACACGCGACGACGTCTGCGCTCGCCGTCTTTTTTCTGGTACGTGTGAAAATGCAACCACCAGCCTCCTTCCTGCTCTCGACTCGTCCCGCTCGCCCGCTCGCCCGCATCCCCGCCTCCAAACGGCTGCCTTTACCTTCAAGCTTGCTTGGGCCGCGGGTGGTTGTTCACTGCGTTTTGCGCGACGGGAGCTGCCGGCCGATGGTCGTGGTGGAGCTGGTCGGTTCTCGTTCACTCGGGCTCATTTGCGGAAGAGCAACCTTCATCAAACACCAAACCGAGAGCTTAACTGACGTTGTCGTTTGATTCCAGACTTCGCGCCTTCCTTTCAACACAATCTACTAGATCACTTCTCGTCCGCTGCTACGGTTGCTTGTCAAAATGGGTAAGCTCTTGCTTTCTGTTCTTGATGGAGTTGTGCATGTATGTCCAGCAGCGCGCAGGAAGCATCGTCGCCGGAACGCAACCACGTCGCACACTTGCTCAAACTCGAATCGCCCAAATCCCGTCCTCGCGTCCTGTCCCGATCCTAGCCCTCTGCATTCAAACACCACAGTTGTTCCGATAACCACTCGCCGCATTTGTTCACTGCCATCTACCGTTTCTTGGGAACCTCGTTTTTGGAACAGAGAGCATCTTACAACCGGAATACATCCTGCCCACATTCGTCAAGATGCACTTCGCTACCATGGTCCACCACGCCACCAGGGCTCGCACCAAGAGTGTCCAGTTCGAGAAAAGCCTGATCAGCCTCGAGACTGTCGATGGAACCTCCTCTTGCGAGGGTCCCACCTCACCCCCGGTTCCTGGAACAAGGACCAGTAGCTTGCCCATGGGCGAGAATAAGGAAAACGTCAACGTCATACGGCACTACCGGAGCATGCTGGATGTCGAGGGAGCTCCGAAACTGCCCATGGCCAAGCCGCTATCCTACGAGGAACTTTACCCCAAGCCCACGGAGTCGATGACCTTTTACAAACTCCCATGGAGGAAGCCACTTACCTGTTAGGCTCCGCGTGACACTGCAGAATTCCCGATATATCTAACTGACGAATCTGAGCGACGAATTGGATGCTAACGAGTCTTTTATCACAGCTGCAAACGGTACTCCCACCATTCCCTCCGCCCCCTTGAGGGCATCCCCCGTTGTCCCAATCCCGGGTAGCAAGGCCTCTCCATCTCAGTCAGAAGAATCCCAAGATGCTTTTGTATCTGACACCATGGCTGCAGCTCCAGCTCTTAGCGACAACCGAAACATTGTCCGCCGGAAGCTGACGGGTTACGTTGGCTTTGCTAACCTGCCCAACCAATGGCACCGCAAGAGCGTTCGCAAGGGCTTCAACTTCAATGTCATGGTCGTTGGTAAGTCAAGTTCCACCTTGGGTTCTCGCCATTTGGGCTTTGATTCTGATCGGTGCTTTTTCAGGTGAATCTGGGCTTGGAAAGTCTACCCTCGTCAATACTCTGTTCAACACCTCGCTGTACCCGCCGAAGGAGCGCAAGGGCCCTAGCCTCGACATCATTCCCAAGACCGTTACCATCCAGTCTATCAGCGCAGACATCGAGGAGGCCGGTGTTCGTCTTCGCTTGACAGTGGTTGACACGCCCGGTTTCGGTGACTTCGTGAACAACGACGAGTCCTGGCGGCCGATTGTGGACAACATCGAGCAGCGTTTTGACGCCTATCTCGATGCTGAGAACAAGGTCAACCGTATGAATATCGTTGACAACCGGATCCATGCGTGTGTCTTTTTCATTCAGCCAACCGGTCACTCCCTCAAGCCTTTGGACATTGAGGTCATGAAGAGGCTGCACACCAAGGTCAACCTGATCCCCGTCATTGCCAAGTCCGACACTCTCACCGACGAGGAGATCACGGCGTTCAAGCAGAGAGTATGTTTCCCTTTCTATCAAAGCTATTATTGATCAGCCTTCTGACTGGATGTGCAACTTCAGATTCTGGCGGACATCAAGTTCCACAAAGTCCAAATCTTTGAGGGTCCCCGATACGAGCTTGATGACGAAGAGACAATTGCGGAGAACAACGAGATTTTGTCCAAGGTCCCCTTCGCCGTTGTCGGTGCAACAAATGAGATTACCAACGCAGACGGGCGCAAGGTCCGTGGGCGTCGTTACCCTTGGGGTGTCATCGAAGTCGACAATGAGGAGCATTGCGACTTTGTCAAGCTTCGTCAAATGCTCATCCGCACCCACATGGAGGAGCTGAAGGAGCACACCAACAACAACCTGTATGAGAACTATCGGACAGACAAGCTCATCCAGATGGGCGTCTCCCAGGACCCCAGCGTTTTCAAGGAGGTCAACCCCGCTGTCAAGCAGGAAGAGGAGCGTGCCCTTCACGAACAAAAGCTCGCCAAGATGGAGGCTGAGATGAAGATGGTCTTCCAACAGAAGGTGGCCGAGAAGGAGTCCAAACTCAAGCAGAGCGAGGAAGAGTTGTACGCCCGCCACAGGGAGATGAAGGAGCAACTAGAGCGACAGCGGATTGAGCTGGAAGAGAAGAAACAAAGAGTGGAAAGCGGGCGACCGATTGAGAAGGAGACGAAGAGAAAGGGTTTCTCGCTCCGATAAATGTGCGGCCCAGCCGTTACTCACCGACGACCATGCTCTCTATCATGATGCCTTCGCAATACCAGCCCGCCCTTTCTTTCGATTCTTTGTTTTCATTTGTCTCCCATTTTAATCAACATCTTCCTAATCGTCGCGGGAGGGATTGTCTGGAGGGCGGCCAAACATACTCCGGGCTCACCTCTGCAACGGCCCCGGGTGCTGAAAAGTTCTTCGCTCTCAAATTAAAGGTCGGGCTTCTTGGAAGCAGTGTTTCCATTAAGGATGGCGATTGGGGTTGGTGGTTCTTCAACACTTCGTACAGATATAATTGGGTTTGGAGGTTTCTTGGTAATCACCTTTCCTCTGGGGCTCGGGAACCATCTCATCGACATCATAGTAGCTGCTGCAATAGAGGGGGGCAAGAAATGAGGATCCAGGCGGCGTTACGAACGACGGGGGGTGGTGCCTTCGCGACCTCTTACATCCAGTCCTGTGTTGGTCGCAAAGCTCTACAATCCAGCATGTCTATGGTTGGTTGCTGGCAACAAGACCCGATATTTACTCCTGATATCTACTGATCTTGGCGATATCGACATCGTTGGTCGATGTCTTGGGAGTTTGGGCTTCGCCAAGCTAAAGTGGCTGGGTGGATTGGGTGGGCGGCGAGGAGGGGTCAGCCTTGAGGAGAGGTGATTACGGATAGCAGTGCAAAGGGAATCAGAAAACGGAACATGGACGAGACGCACGACCAGATATTCACCTGTATTTGTACAGTCGACCAGGCAGGGGCTTTCGGGGAGTTTTCCTGTTTTTCTTCTGGCGGAAAATCCCTCATCATACCCAAGGTTTCTTTGCCTCCGGCTTCTTTGCCATCATAAACCCTGCCACTCTACGGCTTGTCGGCTTATTACTCTCCTGTGGTACTTAGTTTCCCTAGCTATCTTCTTTTTGTTGCTTTTTAGCTTAGTACGTCTGTTGAATTAAAAAGGATTTCATTAGACTTCTTTCGTGGATGATACAGCGTTATAGCTTGATATGGTGTAGCCTACTCCATGTGAGCCTAGGCGTCCAGCGCTGTCCGTCATGTTATTTGCTACAAGGACGCATCCTGAGCAGCTCTACTTGAAAGTGGTGGTTCGGATTCGTAGAGCTTTATCACCGTCTCACCAAAATTGGCCGAGAGAGGCACCATGGATCGGTAGACACAGTTAAACGAGATCTATTTAACAAAATTATGATACAGTATACATAAAGTACATTGATACGCGCGCTTCAAGACCTAATTGTTGCCATTGCACCGCATCATATGCATTGGTATCTTGACAAGGTATGAATCAAGCAGCGTCCAGCCCGGCAGCAACGCCCGTCTATCCTCTAGCCGTCTCTCAACTCAAGTCAAGCACCAGCGGGTTCCCAACTATCCTCTCCGTAGGTACCAGTTGAATGCCATCTGGCTGATATTCTCAGGGAAAGGCGTTGGCACCTCAGCTGCACCCTTTCGGGCAACTGGGTGACGGAGGTAGACGGCCGCGCATATCTTTTGGTTGACCTCAAGGTAGCGGGGAATGAACGCAAACGGCGACATGTATGGCCGCGGGAGCCACGGAGTAAGGTATGGCTTGCTGGGGTCGTACGGATTCTCGAGCTCCAATTTGACCTGCTGTTTGATGAGTGCCAGGTCGCGCTTAGTGAGGGTGACCTCGAGCTCAGCCGTGGAGGACTGTTCCTTCTCCGCGTCCTTTCGTTGTCCATGCCCGACCTGAAGCTCGGCGAGCGTCCGGGTGAGACGGTCAACGATATCCTGGGTGTCTTGCACGGGCGTGCTAGCGCGCTGCCCACGGGACATGTTCGCGCGAGCTTCCTTCATGAGGGCGCGGAGGGCCTTTTTGCGGTTCCCTGGCATGTCGGACTTGTGTGATTTGATAACATCCTTTGCGCGCTCTCTAATCTGCCTCAGGGCATTAACCTTGGCGGCCCTGATGGCTTCTTCGTCGAGGGGCTCAGCCTCTTCGCTCTCAATATTTTCTTCCACGGTTTCGGCTTCGGCGGTGACCGCATCTTCCCCATCTTGGGAAACCTTCACGCGCTTTTTGTGTGCGACGTACTTCTTCGCTTGGGATGGCCGTGGCCTTCCGGTTGACGTCATGACCCGCTCAACGTCGACTTGGAAAAGATCGCCTGGGTTGAGTTGGTAACCGGGAAACACCATCTATGGACATGAGTTAGACGGTCAGGGGTTGGGAATTGTGGCAGCAGGCTGATAACCCATACCTTCTTGCCATTGACCTTCACTGCGCCGTGAATACACATCTGGCGCGCCTGTCTCACGCTGCTGGCAAACAGTGCCCTGTGCATTGCGGTGTCGAGGCGCCGCTCCAGGGGGGCATAGGTCATCTGCATGTAAGGTGTCGTTACATCATCCTTGGTCCGGACCGCTGTACCCGATCCCCGGCCCGTCGCAAAGCTACTGCCGTCGTCCTGGGCCAAGTATCGCGGGCTAATGCTGACGACAGCTGGGAGGCGACGACTGAACATGCGCTCCCACTGGTTCTCCTTGATATGCTCGCCATGGTAGGCGCGCGTGACTTTCTTTCCGAACCATTTCTGTTGGAAGAAGGTTACCCCCCTGCGGGAGAAGCTGAGATTCGAAAGATTGTATAGGTTGTACTTGTTCCATGTTTGCCGAGCGCGCTGCGGATGGGGGGGACGGTGACGGTTAGCGGACCGCGAATGCTAGCATTCAGGAGGAAGGGAGCGACAACAACTCACTCCTCGCTTCAAACTATGGAAGTTAGCTAACCTCCGGAACCTCATGTTGACGGCTGGGTCGAATTGAGCGGGCCCGTTGTGTGGTGCAGCGGTCGCAGTCAGAGGTACCTGGGTATCGGGTCTGGGGGTGAGCTCCGGCTTCTCGAGACCTCCAGACACTTTCAATCGGCCAGAAAATTCAAGGAGCTCCTGCTGCGCGCTCCGAGCCTCCTCACGTGAGACGCACCTCTTGGATAAGACCCATAAAACAGTGCCGAGCAGCTAAGGCCCGCCTGGGACTAGCGTGGCGTATGAAGTAGCACTGCAAACGCTGCCGCTGCGTTCTCCACCTTTGGCGGGCGGTGAGCCGCTGCAAGAAAATTCCAATTGAGCAGTGTGGGGTTGATTCACTTTTTGGGCTGTTTCGCGCGCCGCGCAAGGGACTCAATCAACGACTCGATCCATTGTTACTGACTTTGAGGAGGTTGGAGACTTTGCATCTTCCTGGACACTGTAGACGCCGCATAAACTTGGTTTGAAGGCAACCTTCGCTTTCTATTGCCTCTAATCCCAGTTAACTGGCGGATTTTGAGTTTCATAACTGTAAGTATTTGACTCCTCGCCGCAGCTGGCGCCCCATTTGGTTTGTGACTCCAGTTCCCCAACTGCCCGCCCTCTGCCCCACCAAGAAACAAATTCCAGCCGCCGTTCTCCGTCGCACTTCTTTTCTGCTCCTCGCCTCGTTGCACTGAAAACCCGAACTCGTCTCGTACCGCAAAATCAAGTCCGTCAATCCTTTTCTAACAGCCTGCAGACTACGAACGATCCTCAACCACTCACTCTACAGCCCGCATTGCTGCATATCGCCTCTGGCGCATTACCTGAGAGGCAGCGACGATGAGCGACGCAGCCACCAAAGAGCAGGTTGAGGCTGCTGCGCCTATCGCTGAGGTACCGGCTCCCCAAGAGACCAGTGTGCCTGCTACTGGGGACATCAAGATGGAGGACACCCCGGCCGCTGCTGTTGAGGCCCCAGTCATTGTAAAGAGCGAGGAGACTCCCGCTGCCTTGACCGGATCGGCCGAGGCGCCGCAAGAAGCGCAAAATGGCGATGTCAAGCCTGAGAAGACGGACGAGCAGCTCCCGCGCACCGAGGTCAAGAAGAACAGGAAGTTTGACCCTTCCACCCTCCCCGAGACCGACGATCCGGCTCTGATCCGCAACCAGGTTTGTTCCTTCTCTAATATCTTGCTGTCTATTATTTGCCTCTGACTTTTTTCCTTCCCAGGTGGAGTTCTACTTCGGCGATAGCAACCTGCCCATCGACAAGTTTATGTGGGAGAGCACCGGCGGCGAGGAGAACAAACCTGTTTTGCTCAAGACTCTGTGCGACTTCAAACGGATGCGCAGATTCCAGCCATACACCGCTGTTGTTGCCGCCCTCAAGACTAGCAACTTCCTCGAGGTTGAGGGTGAGGAGGACCAGGAGATGGTCAAGCGCAAGAAGCCATATGTCTCTATTCCGGATATCCAGAAGAAGAAGGTGGCCCAGAGCGTCTATATTAAGGGCTTCGGCGAAGAGGGCCCATCCACGCAGTTCGATATCGAGGCGTGGCTCTCCAACTACGGCACTGTCAACCTTGTCAAGCTTCGCCGCACGCCCAACGATGAAACCTTCAAGGGCTCTGTTTTTGTCGAGTTCCATACCGAAGAGCTCGCCAAAGTCTTCGTCGCCTTGGACCCGGCACCGACCTGGAAGGGCAACGAGCTCAAGATCATGATGAAGAGAGACTATCTTAACGAGAAGACTCGCATGATCCAGGCCGGCGAGATGGAGCCCAGCAAATTTCACCGAACCAGCTTCTTCGAGGGCAAGGAGAGGGGTGGCAAGGAGAGGGGCCGTGGCACCCGTGGCGGCGGAGGCGGCGGAGGCCGTGGGCGGGGCAACCACTCCGGAAAGGACGACTCCAACGACTGGAAGAGTCGCCGGGATGGTGACCAGAAGGACGGCTTCCGGGGTCGCGGTGGACGTGGCGGGCGTGGCCGAGGAAGGGGTGGCCGCGGCCGCGGCGGTCGTGGCGGGCGTGATAACCGCGACAGGCGTGATGACCGGAATGAATCGGCCCCCAGGAGCAATAACAAGTACGTATTGCCAGAAGGGCCTTGATCTTGAGACCTATGCTAACACCCTTTACAGTGTCAAAGCGCCCATGATCCAGTCGACAGCCGGAAACGGAGATGGAGCCCCGAAGGGTGCAGAGGCTAATGGCAAGCGCACCCGCGAGAATGACAGCGGCCAGGCACCGCCTGCAAAGAAGGTGGATGCCAAGTCCGAGGCCACTGCTGCGCAATAAGAGATACCCTTTGGCTGGCCGGCAAGGTGGGCTACACCGTTGGGACAGCGTTCTGATTGACGGACGCATTCACACTTGAGCTGCTGTAAATTAGTCCTGGAAGGCGTTCTATGGCTGGTCTTTGCTTCTAGACAAAAAGTCGACATATTCCTATGTATCGATCCCGAGCTTCGTGCGACGTGATTTATGTAATGGCCGGACGGACCGGGCTATTAGGTAACTCAGGGGAACGATGCAGAGGGGCTTTGGCCCAATACTGTCTGGCCGGAAAATACATCATCCTCGATACGTACCAATTTGATTCTTTCAGGTGGTCCAATGCTTGCTTTCTGGACACCAGACCACTGCAGGCACCGTCGCAGCGTTTCGGGCATGAGCCGGTAAGGTGGGGCGTTCCAGGTTCTACCTAAAAAATCGAAGATGCACATCCTCTGCCCAGGATCTCGCATCCTCCAGCGGCGGAGGCAGTCGTTTATTTTCACCTCTCCCGACTTTGGTAACATTGTGTCCCTTAACAGAACACTGCTTGTACTACCAGAATCAGTGGTGGTGACCGGTGAGTCAGCCCTGTTTGAGCAACTTTCATGGTTCAATTCCCGCGGGGCACATCAACCCGATGCTGGGACATTGTACCTAGATGACCAATCCACCGCCGGTATGAGGCGGATAGGAGTCATGCACCACTCCCGTCATCAAGTCGTTTCTTAAAACCTCAAAACGCCCAACGTCCGGTTGCTGACAGCGGTCCCGCTTCATGGCTCTGATCTAGCGGCAGCTCGAACAGCAGGCTGAGATGCGTGAAAGCGGCCGGGCTTTACTAACTCGCGAACAGCGACCAGCGATCAGCGATCAGCGAGCGGAATGGCACGCACGCACGTAGTATGCACCATTGAGGCCACTAGCATTGCCGCATGTTATCTGCCCACATAAATCTACTCGAAGCTGCGGTTGGGCTCCCACCCACCCACACACCGGGCCCAGGGCCGTCCACTGTGCCGTCGTGAATCGACCCCATCCCGCTTTCTGGCCCCTTGCCCCGCCTGGAAGCCAGCTGATACACCCACGTCCAATTCGTTTGGTGGCGCTTAGCCAAGGGAAAAAGGAACTACCGACTCTCAACCACTACAATTACCCCTCTCAGCCCCACGGGTCTTCCCAGGGTCTGGGGTTTTCTCCAACGCATGCGCGCGCGCGAACTGCAACGACCTCGTCCCTGCTCCTTCAAGTCTGTTGTTTCTCTCGCCGTGAAATCCGGAATTCCCGAGGTCCCTGACAAAGCAACGCGCAGCCCGTAGAGTCACACAACGTTTGTGTTGGCTATTCCGTAGACGGCGCCTTCCCGCAGGCCCGTCCGTCTTCAAGCCCCATTACAGCCGGCCATCGCGGGCGCCCAGGAACCATAGCTGCCCCTGGACGCCTTCCAGAATCCAGACTGCGCTGCGCAGAGCAAAGCTCGAGCCGCGTGACTCCACCAGCCCCGCCCAAGCTGGATATCTCATCCCTACCGGTAGGTACCAGCCTGCGCTCGCGCACATGGACGAGCAGGACATGCTGTCGTCGGGGGTGCTAGACGGGCCCGGCTTGGCCGGGCATAGGTCCGGGTCCGGTCTCGGCGGCGGCAGCGGGAGTGGGAGTAGGAGCGGGAATGCCAGCTCCAACAACAACAACAACACACAGCCGAAGAAGAAGGCCCGGCGCGGCACCGACTCGGCCAGCCAGAAGCGCCGGTGCGTGAGCACAGCCTGTATCGCCTGTCGGAAACGCAAGTCTAAGTGCGACGGGGCGCTTCCCAGCTGCGCCGCCTGCGCCAGCGTCTATGGCACCGAGTGCGTCTATGATCCAAACTCGGACCACCGTCGCAAGGGCGTCTACCGGGAGAAGATCGACAGCATGAAGGCCCGCAACTCGACATTGCAGGTACTGATCGAGGCCATCCTCAACGCCGACGAGGAGGACGTGCCGGCTATTGTCAAGCAGATCCGAACCTGCGACAGTCTGGATGTCGTGGCCGAGGCCATCCTGAGGCGGGACTACGGACCAGGTGCTGGTGGGGAGGACGACGGCGAGGACGAGGATGAGATCGTCGACGACGAGTATCCCATAAATCAACCTATCGAAGGCGAGCGGGATCTCGCACGGAAGATGGGCGAACTCCGCATCGAGAACGGCTCCGTCCGTTTCATTGGCGGCACTTCGCACTTGATTTACCTAGACGATCCGGCGAGCGCCCCTGACGAGCCGGAGTCCGACAGCTACCTGTCGACTGAAGACCCTATCATAAGCTGGTCGGAGGTCACCAAAGACCCCCAGCTGGTCATTCACCTGATTAACATGTACTTTGCCTGGCATTACCCCTACTTCACAACGCTCTCCAAGACCCTATTCTACCGTGACTTTCTGCGAGGAAAGCCCACAGGACAGCCACGATCTACTGTCTACTGTTCGCCACTTCTAGTTCACGCGATGCTTGCCTTGGGCTGCCATTTTACGAGCATTGCTGGCGCCTTTGCCATACCCGGAGACAGCAGGACGAAGGGTGACCATTTTTTCGCCGAGGCGAAGAGGCTCATTGTTGAGAACGACGAATACGAGAAGCCCAGACTCACTACAGTCCAGGCCCTAGCGCTCATGTCAGTACGCGAGGCGGGTTGCGGGCGGGAGGCCAAGGGGTGGGTATACAGCGGGATGAGCTTTCGCATGGCCCAAGACATCGGTCTGAACCTCGACATCGCCGGGAGAGGGAAAGGGTCGTTGAGCGAACAAGAGGTTGATGCTCGAAGGATCACTTTCTGGGGCTGTTTCCTTTTCGACAAGTGTTGGTCAAACTACCTCGGACGATTACCACAACTTCCCAAGAACAGCTATAACGTTCCAAAATACGACGTTTTCCCGGACGAGGATGCCGAGTTGTGGTCGCCATACACTGACGGTGGGTTCGATCAATCATCTAAGCAACCTTCAAGGACAAGGGCGGCGAGCCTACAACTGTCCAAGCTCTGCGAGATCAGCAGCGATTTACTGCTCTTTTTCTACCACCCGAACCACATTGGACGGTCAAGCGGCAAGTCGGTTGAGCTTAAGAAGCTCAGCGAGTTGCACCGCCGACTGGAGGACTGGAAGAAGGAGCTGCCGAAGGAATTCGAGCCAAAGGACGGACAGCTCCCCAGTGTCATACTTACACAGTGCGAACCCCTTTCCGAAAATGATGCATCAAGTCATATCTAACCTTCTCACAGCATGTTCTACCATCTCCAATATATCCACCTCTTCCGACCCTTTCTCAAATATGCACCCGCCACATCTCCCCTTCCGGCACACGTTTCACCTCGACGAATATGCACCGCCAACGCGGGCGCCATCTCTAAGCTGATGCGACTGTATAAAAAGACATATAATCTGCGGCAGATCTGCAATATCGCCGTTTACATGGTTCACTCAGCCTGTACGATTCACATGCTCAACCTACCGGAGAAGACGGCAAAGCGAGACATCATCCACGGCGTCCGTCATTTGGAGGAGATTGCCGAGGACTGGCCGTGCTCGCGACGTACCCTCTGTATCATCAGTGTTCTAGCTCGAAAATGGGGAGTCGATTTGCCAGAAGAGGCTGCCGCTGTGCTGCAACGCACCGACGAGAAGTATGGCTCTTTCAGCACGTCGGATGTACCCTCACCGAATCGCTCAAACCCCTCAATGTTCGCTACTCCTTCGCCCCCTTCATACCCCGGCTCGCCACCACCCGCTGCCCAACACACACCAGAGCAGTTTAGCCCCTTAGGCCAGTACAATCAACCCACACCACCGCAAATGCCGCTCGACAGCATGCGTTTATCGCCCGATATTCTGAACGGGTTAGCGCAACAGCAACAGCAGCAGCAAATGCCACATCAGCTTGTCACCAGCGCACCACCCATGTCTATGAGCGAAGCCCTGTCAGCTGCAAACGCGTGGACCTCCATGCCTGCCGTCACACAGCCGATGGGCGGGTTTGGGCAGCAGGCTTTCTCTCCCGTCGTCGGCGCTGTAGACACCCGATCGAGGCATGTGAGCTCGCCGAGCACGACCTCGACAGCATACGCGCTCGATGGCCAGGATTGGTTCTTGAAGGATGGCGTAAGCTGGCAGCAGAACTTTGAGGCATGGAGCTTGGCCGGTGGGCAGCCCGAGGCGGCGAGAGCAGGGGGGTCGGGTATGGCAAGCCCGTCCATGTTTATGTTCCAGGGCTTGAGGAACAATGGTGGAGATCTGGATGGCGGGGGCTTTGAAGCATTTGGGTCGATGGGGAATTTGGATCACCTGCCGGGTCTGGATTAGGCGTGTATCGCTGGATGTGGCACAATGTGACATGTCAAGAAGGCGGAATCTTGCTATCTAATTCCCTTGGTCTCTTGGATCGGAGAATCTTTTGGTGTCTGGGCTAAGCAACGATACCTCGGGTGTTTCTTAATACGGGTTGGGCTGGCGGACTCAGCGAGCATGTGCTGCGCAAAGTGTTCTAGCGGGCGTGTTTTTGACCCAAAAAAGTGGCGAGTCTTTACTCCTGGAATTATGTATTTTGTGCTCCTGTTCCTGCACATTACTTATTTTACCTGTATATACCGTGATTCGGAAACATGTCACATATTATCAGTAGGCCTTACGCAGCGACGAGCAAAAACACCCCTCTATTGAAGAAACCATACGCTTCTTCTTCTATTGCCTCTCTCGGACAAACACCCCTTCCTCTCAAAACGGCACCACCGAATCCATCTCCTTCCTTATCCACACCCTATCCACCCCCTCATCCTCCTCGCTCATCGCCCTCAACACCCCCCGATACAGCGCCGCCTCAGCCTCCATCTCCCCCATCGCCCTCGGCATCCTTTCCGCGTCCTCAATCCTCGGAAACTTCCCTCCTGGATGCGGCCGCTGCAACCCGCCGGCCACTTCCTCCTGCCGCTGCTGGTCCCACTGCCACCCGCCTACATTCCCGTCCTCGGCAGCCATCCGCTCGTACAGCTCGTCTGACGGCGTCGTCGCTGACTTGGCTGTGCATCCGCGGATCCGCGGGATGACGTGCACGTGCACATGCGAGACCGTCTGCCCTGCCTCGGGGCCGTCTTGCAGCGCAATGTTGAACGAGCCTTGGTATTCGTCTGCAGGGGGGAGAGATACCCTC
>Ga0247758_1000673_pt1 | contig 29687 bp, 38 predicted proteins | sample UWRJL156409C4_FD_180950 | JGI IMG/M metagenome (GOLD analysis project Ga0247758, IMG submission 180950) | Plant litter microbial communities from Arlington Agricultural Research Station in Wisconsin, United States - UWRJ-L156-409C-4 | ecosystem: Environmental > Terrestrial > Plant litter >... | reverse complement strand
GTGGTTAAAAGGGGTTTTTCCCCCCCCCCCCCCCCCCCCCGCTTTTACCAGCCAATCGCAGACCGCCTCTTAACCTCGGCTAAGCCCCTGAGTCACACGCCAGGCAACGGGCATCAACTTCCTCTGTACTCCACCCCACTCTTCAAACGCCACTCAACCACCTCTTCACAATAAACAAACCCCAATTTTGGACGCCAATATCACAACTGCACCATCATGGCACAGACGTCAGCCTCGGCGCAAGCCCGCCCTGCCGACGAAATGGAACCGCTCCCAACACCAAAACCCTCTCCATTCACCACCCTCCCAACCGAAATCCTGCAGCAAATCGTCCAAAACGTCGCCCGCCCGCTTCTCGACCAAACCCCCAGCCCATCCTCCCCATCACCGACCTACCCGACCCCAGCCTCCGCCTACACCGCCCTCCAAACCCTCTTCAACCTCTCCCTCACCTCCCGCCTCTTCTATGACCTCGCCCTCCCCCTCCTCTACCACGAATTCTCCCTCGGCTACAAAGACATCCCGGGCTCACACCTCCCACCCCAAGCCGGCCAACGACTCGTCGCATTCGCCCGCACCCTGCTCTTCCGGCGAGATCTCGCCGCACTAGTCAAGCGCGCCTTTCTGCACCCTAAGCTCGTGGAGCAGATGGGCGCTGAGAACCGGAAGATGATATCCGCGATTGCGAAGAAGAAACTGAAGGATGAGGTGTTTGAGGACCAGGGTATTGAGATATTGGTGTTTGCGCTGATGCCGAATTTGGAACGGCTTGTGTTTGCGGCGCAGGGGTGGGCGCCGGTTCCGCTGGCGGTGCGTGTTGCGTGGGAGGGGTTGAAGGGGCCGGAGGTGGTGGGGGAGTATGGGTGGAGCTTTTCGGAAAAGGAGTCGTTGGGGAGATATGAGGAGATGATTGCGACGGGGTTGCCGCTACCGGATGAGGATGATGATCTTTGAGTTGGGTCGGATAAGGGTGGCAGAGCGGTCAGCTTCTGTACTTAGGGACCAGGCGCATCTGGGCTTATGGGAATTTGGGACGGCATGGGAACACGGAAAACGGGACAACAGCGAACAGGGTACAGGAAGGCAGGAAGGAAACAGGAATATGTCGATGCTTACTGTAGGGATTATTGGACTTGGTCGTCTGGTAGTGAAAGGGTTTTAGATAGGTAAATATAAAATAGATAGATAGTACCGTATATAGCATATACTATTACCTTAACTCCATTGTGGGATTGACTTACGCCTGATTGATGTAATTGTTTGTGCCTTCACCTCCTAGTAAACGCTCTTTAGTGTCCCCCCAACTTAAGGTAGTCCACGAACGCCCAAAATTTGTCGAATAAACATCGTAACCGAACTAAAACCACAAAGTCACACCCCATCCTCCTTATTATCACCCTAACCCTGTGAGGGGTAGCTGGCTACAGCTGTCTAGCACTGTTAGGGTGGTTGGGTGGGGGCGTCCCGCTCTAGTTGGCGGTAAGACATGGCAGAAACTGCTCTTCGTTCGGGTCCTTGCAGAGTCTTCCGCTTCTCAGGGCGACTAACAGTCTGCACACGTTGAACGCAGTCAGCGGGATTGCTGAGCCCTTGCAATGCGTCCGTCATCCGGTCCACTGCTCCCACCTTGGTTTACAGGACCGTTCCGCCGTTGTACCGCAGCCGAACTACCTTACCCGGCTTCATATCGCCACGTGGCATGCGGATCCTGGTACTCCTAGGAGGAAAGGCCACTGGAAGGGAGCGGCAGGGAGACGCGATTAGGCGGTCCATGTTTTGGCGCCTGAGGAAAGCTTTCCAGAACCTGCTCACGGCCCCACAGCACGTCGGCCAAGTTAGGGCCCAGGCATCAATCAGGCCGGCTCACCGACTGTGGTAGTGCGGCCAATGGTGAATATGATGGGACACGGCGCGAAGGAAAAAAAATCCCCCGGGGACGCATTGAAGCCAAGCCCAACCTAAGGATGGTAGAAGGCCATGCTTGTGTGACAGGAGGCCCGGCGAATAATGTTCGTTACATTCTGAAAGGCATTGCTTGCATCTGGAATTTCCGCCCAACACTGCCTTGCAAGCATTTTACAGTAAGGCCCTTCAATTGCTCAAGCTACACGATTCCTTCTCCCAAGCCCCCACCTAACTTTCCATTCACCTATCAGTTCCTAAAGCTCCCCCTTCTGCACGCACCGACGCCATCCAGCCAGCGCCATGAGCGGCCCCATCACTGTGGATCAACTCCTGCAAGAGCATTCCACAAATCCAGTGCACAACCCCCAGTACGTCCCGGGGAGTGATAAGCCCTGGGCGCGGCGTTATCCCGAGATCAGGAACCTCATTGTCCACACCGCTATCGACGGGGATAACTGCGTAAACAGCAAACTTTGACCGGGCCTTCCTGCCTCTGGACAGCGATGACACATTGCGCACAAGCGTGGAGGCGAGGCGGCCAAACGACAGGGCCTGGCGCCTGGAGAGCGAGGCCAACTGCGAGCTCTGGTTCCACGCTGAGATCTCCAACGTCGTCCTCGCCGCCTGGAACCACTACCCGCGGGTGACGCAGAGCTCGCAAATCAAGCCGCCGCGGGAGAACAGCATCTCCGAGGAGGTCGACTCAATGTATTGCGTGAAGGATGGGTAGACTGAGACGGTCCTCACGATAGGTGAGATGAAGAGGAACCTTATTCAGCGCATGTACTGGCAGGCGGGCAACATAAGTCGCAGCTCAAGCCAGGAAAAGCTGTCTAAGAAACTCCATGGGTGAGTACACCCTCGCTCTATCCGTAAAGACAAGTGATGCATATGACTGACAGTCGGGCACAACGCCTCAGATACGCTGCTAAATATCAGTGCCTGCAGGTTTACTGCTTCGACGGCGACACACTCCTCCTCCTTTAGTTCCAGGCTACTAGGGAAGTGGATATTGAAGATGTAAACTGTCGGGTGGACTGCTGGGTGATCCTGCGCGAGAACAGCTACACCACGTTCCGCGAGGCGCTATATAGGCTGCTGGTCCAGGGCCTCAGGCAGCTACAGGGGAACCGCGCTCAGCAGCACCCCACATTGGGAAGTCTTGCGTCGCCGCTACGCCAGTTTTATGATGGTCAGCCCGCCTGGAGGACGGATAATGGTCAGCTTTCGGTGGAGCATCCAGAGGGCTACTACTGCGTGGTGGATGTCTATAATGGAGTGATGAAGTGGGTGCATGAAGAGGATGTGGATTTCGCCGTGTGCGAGACTGAGAGCGGCCTTTGGGAGTATTAGCGATAACCTGGAAGTCCTATCTCCCTTCGGATGCATTAAAAGACTGCGATAAGCTGTTTTTCTGCAGTGTGTTACTCTTTAGCCCGGCTCCCCAACCTGTAAATTCCCAACGTGAAAAAAATTAGGTAGAACAATAGTTAATAAGTTATATGTGAAAGACAGTTAGTGCGCGGGAAGGGGAAGGGGAAGGGGAAGGGGCTCTTTTCCTAGCTGGCCTCAAAATTCAAGGGGCTACGGGAGCCTCACCAGGGCTTGCTATCTTCGGACTAATAGTGGCCGTGACCGTGGGCCCGTGCCCACGGAACCCTCCTTGGCCCGTGCGCTGGGACACAATCAAATCGCCCAGTCAACACTGGCATTTCATCTTGATAAATTTCTCCATCCTTCAAGCTGTGAGTACCAAGACGCTCCTGGCTGAAGCCCGATCCCCCAGTCCACATGTTTCACTACCATTATTCTCTCTAAGATAGATGACGGACCGATTTTCTTTATCAAGAGTGAACCTTAAGTGTAACGACGAGGGCCAAAGCTCCCCGACCTCTACCCAAACCTCGCCGGCCTCCTGGGCAACTAAAACCGGGGCCGAATTTTCCTATTGACACGTGGTCTGCTAAAGCAATTATATGTCTTCCTCTATTCCTTAAAGCAAGATACAGGGGATTAATAATAAACAAGCGATTTCGCTTTCAAACGCTTATCCTTACTATAACCGCTACTCTAGTTAATAACGTATACTTACATATCCTCCGACTTCAACTGCAAGCCAGCTTCTTACAGTCTATCTTATAAACGGTACTCAGCTATTTCCTATACACAGTACAGGTTTGGTTCGAGTTGTCATTTTCTAAGTGGACTCTTCCCCCGCGGCTTATTCTCAAAAAGCAGAAGAAGAACTGGCAAGAGGAGTTTGAAGCGGAGAAAGCGGCGTACCTCAAATTACATCCGCTACAAGGGACTGTGATTCCAAGGCTCTTCAGCGAACTCCAGTACGATAACACGACAGCTCTTCTTCTCTCGGACATTGGTGGCGTATGTCTAGCTTCGCCTGGGGGAGGCATGCTGGACTTGGACGAGTTTCGCCGCTTGATCCGCCAGGCCCTTGTCGCATTTTCTCGCTTAGGGGTATTACATGATGATATCAAGCTGGACAACTTCTATCTTACCGATGGTAGAGTTATGGTTGTCGACCTTAAGATAATTAGCAATGAGAACCAACAACCTTTGACGGACGAGGAACTTAAGTTTTACATTAACGGTGCAGTGGATTCCCTCGCCAAATCATACGAAGACAACCAGGGTTGCTTCTGGGAGGACGGCATTCTCTGTGAGTGTCGAGTGAATCATACGGCTTACACAGCTGCGATAAAACCTATATGTTGCGATGCTGTTTGGATATCGCTTGAAGATCTTCAGGAGTGGGTGAAGTCGATGATGCCGACACCGAGGCTGGCCTGGACCGACTTCCCCTCGAAGAGTTGGCGACGCTGATTGTGATTGTCCCGCTGGTCTCCCTGCCGCCGGACTCACCGATGAGGAATCCGACTGACCTGAAGCGCACGTCGCGGGTCGGCAAGTACCGAGAAGCGACCGGGACTCTCGCCGCTGCAGTGTAGTACCGAACAGGTGTAACGCTGCGTTGGTCAGTTCACCACAGGGTGTTGCTAATAAATAGAAGGATAACCAGAATAATGGCTGAAACAATGATAATAGTCTAATGAATAGAGCTAATGTTTTATATTATATTATTTCATTACTATTATTATAAGGCTGTAATCATTATGAAGGATCTGTCAGAATCTAGCACTTTGGGGCCAATAATGGTGATGACTGTGGAATTGATTGCGTTGTTGTTATTGTTGTTGTCATCTAATGTGGAACTCTCTGGCTTGCAGGGGCCTCTGTTGCCAAGCCGGCTGCTTCCGCTGATGGCCCCAATTGCTTATATAAGCTGACAGGATCAAAGCTGTAACACAGTTGAGGGTAAACAGTGGGGCACAGTGTGGAAGGAGATTGGCCAGCTAAGTGGGGCCCAGTCTAAAACCAGAACCATCCACTTCAACTGCGCATATCTCTACCATCACGGCTCTAATTAACGAACCGACTTCAGTTCTGGGCTCAGCTGGCAGTTTCACACGCAAAGGAACTCTGGTTGACTTTTTGGCCCGCGTGGTGGAGTAATGCAAGCAATTTAAAAGAGAGGGTTGGAAAATAACTAACCCTGGGCGACGTCCCGCTTGGTGGTGCGAGGGGGCTCAAAGCATGCCCCACTTTCCAGCCCAGGGTAACCAAACAGAAAAATGCTACCAGTGGCAAGCCTAACAGAACCTAACAAAACAAACGCATTCCTCCCAACGCAACTTCCCCGAGATACGGCACTCAGCGCCAGGAAAGCAGTGAAATAATCAAGATGACGGCTCCAGATGCGGCAACGGCTGAAATCATCAGAAAGCAGGGCAACGAGCTGTACAAGCTCGGAAAGCTGGCAGAAGGTGGGTGGGGCGTTTCACCTCCAACTGTCCAAGTTTTTCACCGCCGATTGACTGAAACTCCGCACCGGTAGCTGGGCGCGAATATGAGAAGGCGGCAGCCCTCGCACCTGACGACCCGACACCGCTGTCCAACCTCTCCAGCGTGAAGTTCGAGCTGGGAGAGTACTCTTCCGCCGCCGAATACATCCTCAAGTCTCTTCAGCTCACGCGGGACGACAACTCGGACGGGGCAGCTAAGAAGAAAAGAACCCTCCACGAACGCTTGGCAAAGTGCTACATACACGGGAGACGATTTGAGCAGGCCCGAAAGATTTCCGACGAGATCGGGGATGGTGCTTCCGCCGACGGTATCCTCGGTGGGCTGGAAGCCCTTAGCGCCTGGACAGCCGCAGCAAGTGAGGAGGATGCGCGAGCGCATCGGATGCTGATGCTTGATCGCCTCCCTCGATTGATGACGAATCTTGAGAATCTGACCGAGTACTATGCGATCGGGCATGACATGGCAGACACTCTCTTCGACGATCGCCTGCAACAGTCCTGTTCGTCTCAGGACTCGGTGGCGCTGATGTTCTGCGGTAGCGGCGACGCGCGCCATGTCCTAAACACCCTTCTTATGACGGGCATCCGGGAGATGGAGCGGAAGAAGCCGCTCTGCAAGGACCTTCACATCACACTCGTCGACATTAATGCGGCCGCCATCGCCCGGACCCTCATCCTTCTACACATGATAGTCACTTACTCAATCCTAATGGTCAAAAACACCCCGGGAGTTGAGGACGCACCCACTGTCATGGCATATCTGTATGCTACACAGGTTATGCCAGCAGTCGTCAACCAGAAGCTTCAAACGCACATCAAAGCCCTCCTCCTTGGCATTGAAAACGAGCATGAGCCTCTGTTCGACTGGCTTTATCTCTCACCAGCAACCCGCAAGGCGGTTGCACAAGTTCTCCGCCGATGGCAAAACCCTCCCCGAGATAGTTGTTACAGCCCGCGTCTCATTAGACGCACCGTTCTAGCAAAGATTCAGACAGAGAGGGCCAAGACCGCGCTGATGTACGGCCACGACCGCCGTGAGAAGGCAGAGCCAGGCTTCGAGCTCGACCGTGAGAGTTTTGATGACCTAGGCGTGGTCCTTCCGTCCAAAGGCTTCGCTGAGAGACGAGACGAGCCGCTTGTCGCTATAATGGAGGAGTACAGAAAAGGCTCCAAAGCTGCCGAACAAAAGCTTGCAGCTCACATTGACGAAAACTGGGTCACCAATCTGACCCTCATCGACTTCGACTACTCAGAAGCCCGTAACAACGCCGGCGATCCGCTATATCCCATGTTTGACGACGAGGCCAAGGTTCCATCGATCGAGAGTGATCCCACCGAGCTTGCCCAGATGCTTCCGGAGGTCTCCAGGGGCCAAGGGGTGCTTGAGGGTGTTGGAGATTTCTTCTCCACCACAGCGCTAATGCTCCTCCAATTTGGGGGAGACAAACGACTTATGATCGAAGCCATGGTGGGAGAGATGACTGACGTCATGGAGCGCCTCCACTGGGACTGTCTCGAGAGCCGATACTCTTCGCCGGATGCCAAAATTGATCCAGCCAAATTCCCCCGCAAGTATGACCGAATCCATATGAGCAATATTCCGTAAGTTCTCACCCTCACCATCTGGTGTCAATTGTGACTTGAAGAGTTTTCTAACACGCCGGAAGTGATTACATCGGCGGACTTTTCCCCGTTGCTCTTTACGCGCGGCCGCTGCTCCGTGAGAACAGCGAGTCCAATCTAAGGTTCACCGTCCTCCTGAACCCACCCGAGTTCAGATCTCACCAGGACTTCCAGTCCGAGTACTTGGTGTTGCATGACGACAACCGCATCAAGGACCACTTCGCAATGGCTCGGATTCCCCCGTACACAAAGGATGAAGTTGACGACCCTAAGGACAAGTCGGCCATGCTGCAAGCCATGCGCACGAACGCAGGCTATTCCCACCTGGACTCCATCGACTTCATCACCGAAGGCTACATCGTCTGGGAGCAATGTCCCACCAAACAACTTTCAAGAGGAAAAGATCTCGTATCGCGCCCGACACTGGAGAAGTGGCTCCACGCTTTCTTCTTTAAGATCTGCGTGCCCTTCACCCGCCCGGCAGTCACCATGAGCCCCGTATACTCGCCGCTCAATCTGACCGCCTTCCCTCGCCTCATCACCCACCTCGCTAACGTCGGCTACCCAGTTCACTGGCTCTCCGGAATCCTCGCGGACCTGTGCAGTGGCACCATCAAGACAACCGCGCGTCCCCCACGGGCCATCGTCACCACGCCCGAGCACCTCAATGCCGTCTCCCCACAGCTCGCCATGTCAACCGCCCCCTGGGCAGCAGAGCTCTCCACCCTCCTCAGCATTTGGAGTCCTCTACTACCATTCGGCCTTACAGCCCCGCGCGGGCATCTCCTCGCCCCCGCCGACATCGCCGAGTATTCGGTGTCGTTTCCGAATTTTACGGACACCTCGCAGCTGCGCCTGCCACACTTCATCCTTGTATTCTGGAAGTCGAAGTCACCGGAGGAGGGAGCTACCGAACCACCACCCCCAGGCAACCTGCTGCACTCGATTCTACGAGAAGACGACATCAGCGACCGCTACGAACTGGCAGAACTGGAGCTCACAGATCTCAGTCTCAGTCTCGGTCTCAGCCAGATGAAGAGGGATCGGATCCGTTTGTATACCACGTTGAGCTACGACTGCGAAACAAAGACTGTGTCGTTTTGGTCGAGAGTTGATGCGATGCAGGAACTTCAGCAGGAGAAAGAGGAGGAGCAATGGGAGGCCTTTATCTGGAGGGTGGACCGGTGGACGCGAGTCACGGAGGGTGTGAGAGTTGGCGAGGGGAGTGTGAGGATGAAGAGACGTTGGGGTGAGTGAGCAGTTGTTGGGTTGTAACTTTGGGAGCCGGGGGGGGAGGAGTTGAGTGGGTGGGTGTGAAGGTTATAGATCTATCTTTTAGATAGAAGCTTTATAATGGGAATAGATAGCTGTTACAAGAATGGAACATACCAGGAAGTGGACAGAGGAGCGCAGCTTTCAAAACCCAACGTACAAAGGCTCGGGCTAAAAGAAAGGGTCCCCTCAGCCAGTGTTAAAGATGCATTTTAACTGTCAAGACAGCCCATGGTTTAGCTATAGCTGGTTATCCCCCATTCCAAAAGGGCCTATCTACATTCTTAAAAGACCTTACATTCTGAAAATTCCTTCCTCCGTTCTTAAAGGGCCTAATTACATTCTTAAACAGCTTATCTGTATTCTTAAAACACTTTCTTACATTCTGGAAATACCTTTCTGCGTTCCCAAAGGGCCTTTTACAATGTCGTCAAGGCTGTAATGTGGTAAGCCCAGGCCTTATAGTTCCAGGAGGGGCTGAGAAGTTATCCGGGTGTTTATGGGATGGCCCAGGTGAGGCAGATGATGATGCTTGCGGCGATGGTGGTCGTCCTGGAGCTCGGAGAAAGTTTGGGATAGCGGCGGATGATGAAGTTAGGAGTGGCGCCTTGATGGGGCCATTGGAAGCATCGTGCGGGTGCTGGAATGACGCCAAGGGAGTCTGTGACGAGACTGCGAGGGCGGGGGCGCTAATTCTAGGCATAGTTGACGGGCTGAGGGGTAGCGATAGAATGGGAGAAAAAGAAGGCCTGCTGGGGCTCGACAAGTCAATGCCAAGGTTCGAGCCGAATGAGGCAGGGCTGGACTTCGAGAAGAATGATGGCACGACCTTTGACTGGGTAAGTTGCCCTGCCAAGTCTTTCAGTGGCTCTTTTTGGTGTCCGCTGACTGGTGCAGGCAACTTGGGATGCCTTCATCGCCGAAACGGGGCTTGGAGGTGGCCCTGTATATTGACCGAACCGGTCTCCCGTTTTGGGAGTCAGAGGGAATGATGGGCGCGAGAGGTGGCACAGGGGCGGACCTTCCTTTGCTGTCCCAACTTGGCAGGCGCGCAGGCGAGGGTGGGGTTTTGATCCGGGATCTCCATGTCTGCGCACATCCCATCCGACCAAATGCAAATCGAAACACTCCCCCGCGCCCGACAGGCCATTCCAAGCCTCTAACAGCGACTTGCCCGACTCAGCACCCTCGCCACGGGAGCGCTCCCGCGCCAGAACTCGGCAAAATGGCAGTGCCGGCGGCCACGGGTGCGACAGTGAGCGGAGACGGCATTTTGGACTTGAACGGCGTTCTCTATCTCCTGGTCGATGGCGTAGGTGACCCTATCCTCCCCCTCTCTCCCCATGCGCTGATGTTGAAACCATGGTAGCATCCAGGCCTAGCGATAAACGGGCGTGTGTTCGGCGATTTGGTGGGAGCTATCCCTTTCACAATGTACGTAGCCGAACAAAGCGACAATATTACGAAGCGCGAGCTTGAACTATTCCGCGAAAACATTCTCGAACAGGACCCAAGCTTTCAGCAAGAGTTCCTCCGCAACATCGTGTTCCATCGCTCAAATACCACAGGGCCCCAGCCCCAGCTCCTTCCAGACGCCGTCAATCTGCTCGAATCATGGCAGACAAAGGCTTGGGGCTTTATCACGAGTGAAGACTGTCGAACTGCAGCCGCCTCGCTAGGCGCTCAGGCGCGCTCAGGCGCGCAGGCGCCCTGCTGAACCAGGCTTGGCTGGAGCGCAGGGGCCTTGGATCATGTGCTCCCCCCACACACAGGGAGCTTCCATTTGTATATAACTGGGGAGTGCGAAGCACTCCCCTTTTCTACCTAATTAAGTCACTTTGCAACTGCACTTCCGCTGCTCCTGAGCCCCTCGTTCCTCAGTCAAACGTTCCACACTCCCAGAGTAGTTTACGATTTACAATACTAGGAAAATATAGTTGTAAACAGACAGTAATTTATGTGATGAGGGGAAGTGAAAGTTGCTTAGCTAAGGAATCACGCCTTTCCGTCCTCCACTAGGAGCTTTGCGAATGCACCGTCGAGATAGACCAGTTTTCAAGGCGAATGCTGGCCAAAAACTAGGGTATCAACAACAAGGGATGCCATCGCATACCGCGGATTATGTGGTTGCAAACTTCGCGCCAGGGTTCAGCGACTGCATCTCGGGCTCTCGACTTGCTTTGCGGCCGTGAATGCCACACAGGAGTGAGAAGATCCGTCCTAGCGGTCAGGCGATAGTTATAACGTGGATGCAGGGCGCAACAAACGGTTCTGGTGTCTGATGTGAAAAGTATCATCGAGGTTTTCAATGCTAGTTTGGCCGAATTCTGTCAGAACTGCAGCAGCTTCAGTTTCCTTCCGGGGATTTGGGCGGCCGCCTGGGTAGAGGGTTGTAGGTGTCGACGAGCTGGCGGATGATGGCGGTCGCTTCGGCGTGGAGGGGGGAGGACTGGGAGGCCTGGTAGGCAGCTTCGGATTCCTAGACTGTATAGAGGAGGGGGTTAGTGGTTGCTTCCGGAGCTTTTCTCGGGAGGTACCGACCGTTCACAAACTCGAGAGAGTTAGGACGCTCGAGGCGGGCGCCACGCCAGTGGCCTTGGAGGCCGGGTTGGGAAGCGAGTTTGGGGCCGAGGCCCTTGAGAGTCGCGGCGGCGTCGCGTTCTTCGATGCCGGGCTTGAAGGGGAACCAGGATATTTCGGTGATGACGAGCATAATGGGCGGCTGGTTTGCGAGATGAGTTTGCGGTGTCTTGTTTGTGTGTATTGGGTGAGGCAGGCGGATGTCTTCGTCGCTATTCTTCTTGCAGGGCCGATCAGGCCTTTATACGCCCCTTACATCGTCGTGGATGTGTCCCATAGCCGAAACATACACGCTTTCGATGCAGCTGTCAGCGTTTGCGGCGTTGATATGGCCAATAACACAGCAGCCAGCGTGTGTCGGCGTGATTGGACATGAACAGTGTGGCCAGCTTGTCACGCCAGCGCACAAGTATCATGAGCTATCTTGGTCTCTTGTCGACATCTATTTATACCTTTGCTGAGCGTCATCACCGTCGACACTCTGCCCGAAGCTCCTTCTGCTTGGATGGAATGCAGAACCCCCCTCAAAATTTGGCTAGGCAAGTCGGCACAGGACAAATTGAAGGGTAGCACGAAACGTGGAGAAGAAACAGTGCTGTCGTCCATATCATCACGAGGCGGCAATCCCCCTACAGGTCAAGCCAGAGAACTCGTCGCCCATCACGCACAAATACACCTTCACCCCCCTGGCAGACCGCTGCACCCACCTCCTCCGTCTGCTCCCCCTTCCCGTTAACGACGCACCGATCAATACGGGGTCTTTGACCACTCCCTCATCAACTCCAGAACAGGCACCGGGCCGTACGAGGAGCTATCATACGTCTAGGGCTCACCCGACCAGCCTTCTGTCATGCACATCGTTACCGGCTCTTGGGGGGCGTATGAAAGTGTCCAGTGGTCCACAAGACCCATGGAATAGGAATAGGTTACTATCCAACCTCAACTCGCCCAGGTGGCGGATCTTCACCACCTGAGTGGGCCCCGTCGTCTCATCGCCCATCGACTATGTACTACCGGTGGAATGCATGTCCCTGCCTCTCAAGCTGCCGAACTTGTGCGCTGCGACTATCGCGTCCCCTGAGACCTACAGACGGACGCCATCGCTCGAGGGCAAAGACTCCTTGTCTTCCCACACCGAGCTCGCAATCCGCAACAACCAAGGGCAGGAGTATCTTCGCTGTGATAGCCGAGAGGGAACACTGCTGAATGAAGGGTCGGACACTGATGAGCTCATGAGACGGGCGCGTATCAGGAGCCGGTGCGTCGGCCCCTTGAGACAGGGAAGGTTGGCGCCGATAAGACCCAAAAACATCTCGAGGCTGCAGAGGAGATCCGTCCTGACATTTAGCCACGCGACGGGGTACTGCCCGTAGGAACCCAGAAGGGTGATGGCGCGCACCGTGGCCGCAACGGTGGCTCCGAGACCAGCCGCCAGAAGAAGGAACAGTAGGATCTTCTCCGCGGCAGTGCGGCGCATCGTGACAATGAAACCAAGGGGCATGAGGGCTAACACGAGATCGCTTGCAACGTTGAAAACTTAAATAAAATGCAGCTGGTCAGCACGCACCGTCTTCCCAGGGTCCTCCATCGATTTCTTCGCGTCTCACCGTTGTAGATAATCCCATACGTCATCATGCCAGATATGGGGATACACTTCATTTCTGGAGTTGGATTCCACACGCTCGAAAGAGGCCGGCAGACCAAAAGCTGAACCGTGCTCGCCGCTATCATCAGGCAGATCTGGACGAGGATGAGGAGGTGCAGTGGCCATACCCAGTGGCGTTCCTCCTTGAGCCGCAAGAGCATGAGCCCCATAGATATCCGAAGCAAGTTGAGGGTCCAGAGCCATATGAGACCCGCTGCGACGAGCGAGGGCCCGATGGCGACCAGGTCCGTTGGGTAGTTTTCAACTCCCCGGCCACGTCCGTACAGATATGCCATTAGAAAAAACCAGGCGCTCGCTAAACCCTGCATCGATCACACCGTCAGATTCATGTGGGGAGATGGAGTTTGCATGGTAGGTTGGGACGCGCTTACCATGGTAAGGAGCAACGTGTAGTCATCCCATCTCAGAAGCAGCCGAGGCTTGATTCGAAAGTAGATTCGCGCCGTAGAGAGGAGGAGACTAATGACATATAGAAGGCTGGCTGGCGCTAAGAACGTGGGGGAATGGTTGATACCCGGCGCCATTGAGGACGGGTCCCCGGATGGCTCAAACATAGTTGGTTCGGTTCAGCATGAGTTTCACGACAGCGTCATCGACCCAGAGATCATTCGTCAACGACACTGTCGCATTGTTCAGGAACGCATTGAAGCGCGCAGAACAATGGGGTCTGATGTTGAAGTAGCATGTGGACAAGATCAGGAGATGGGCGGTTCTTGACCGCTGAGACGCGGTGGGTGCCTGAGACGCGGCAAACGCCGCTGGGATGTGGGGGTGGACATTAGTGGCGTTGCTGTCTAAAATGGTAAAGCGCGCACCGAGTGTGGGGACATGAGTCGCGGGAACCCCCTTGTCGCCGAGCACCCACCCTTGTCTTCTCGAGGGCCGGTGTGATGGGATCCATCTTCATAATCACTGACATCCTCACTTCCCAGCAAAAACGGTTGCATCAGAATGGTGCCCTCCGGCGGAGCCACCTCCGTCGCGGACTCGCGCCCTCGCAGCCGCTAAATTTCGATGGACAAACATCCCTTGTGAATAGAGGAGGGGAGCCGGAATAAGAAATGGCTGCTTTCCAATGGCGCTCGAGTGGCGTTCCATCCTCGCCCGCCACTGATGGTGCCCTGACGTCCTAAGTTCGTATTGTCAGCCCACTTTCTGAGAAAGTCCAGAACCCAACAGGATCGCTTTGGTCAAGCCGCGGAAGCCCAAAAGTTAAACGCGGAAAACCCCATGCACCTTGGCGTCGGCGTCGATTCCTCCGCTCCGGGCGCGCAAGCTTCACACCCCTAGTGTTTTTGCAGGCACGCCCCAGCAGCCTCACCTGTGCAGCCCGCCCTCACGTGTCCCAACGGATCTGCAAAGCCGCCGCTCACCGCTTGAAGCCATCGCCAACGCTACTACAGTGCCAACTAGAATGTCCCCAGCAAAGCCACCATCGCGTAAGTAACCGATACACCGCCTTGGGGAAGTCGACTGCGTGATGTTATCGCGACTCTGCCTCGCAGCGCTGGCAGCGCCTGAGTGGTTAGAGGGCTTGTTCTGGTCGAAGGGCCTCGGTCGCCGGCATGAAGCTATTCCCACCAACGCGCGCGCGCGACCCTCGTGATCGGCGCGACCGAGCGACCCAGGGCTGCTTGCGCCCCATCCAGGCGCGTTCAAGCATTCCGGGGCCGTAGGGCGATCCAGGTCCTCGAATGTGCCGGACATCTTGACGAACAACAAAGGGATCCACCTGACCGTCCCAGTAGTCACTGTGAAGAGCAGAGATCCAATGACGCTGATCCACTCAGGAAGATGGGAGAGATATCGGGATTTGGCTAAAACCTCTATCGAAAACGGAAGACTACTTCGAGAGGAAGACGGCAGCGAGTTTCTTCTTTCTGGACCGGGATGGCACATCGATCCCCGGAGAGGAAGAGCGGGCCGAGCGACGAATATGTGTGCGACAGAGTCGGTCACCGGATCATGGACACCATCGGTCCCTGTGGAGAGTTGCAGCACATGGTCGCGTGGCAACGATGAAGTTGCTGCTTTCGCAAAACATGTCGGTAGACCAAGTGGATAGCTCAGGCCGGACGCCACTGTCTTGGGGGTAGAGCACGGCAATGTCGAGATTGTGGAGCTGTTGCTGAAAATGGGCACGAGCCCCGAGCTGAAGGACCAATCAGGTGTAACGCCACTGTCGTGGGCGGCAATGGGAGGGAGCCTGAGTTTTGGGATGCTAAGACTTCTCGTAGCCGCTGGCACAGTCCTAGAATCTAGAGACAACGAAGGAAGGTCGGCGCTCCTGCACGCTGCAGCAAACGGACACACTAAGGCGGCAATGCTGCTTCTAGAGCAGGGCGCAAGCGCCGAGTCCAGAGACCTGAAGGGTCGGACGTCATTGCAAGTCGCTGCGGGACACGGAAAACAAGACATTCTCCACCTCTTGGTCGATCGCGATGTTAATATGGAATCCCGCGACCAGTTCGGAGCGACAGCTTTGTCGCATGCAGCACGTCGCGGACACTTAGAGGCCGTGGTACTGCTGCTAAAACGTGGGGCGGACTTTCGGTCCAGGGACGAAACCGGCTGGACGGCCTTCGTTGGGCATCGGATGCAGGGCACAAAAACATAGTAAAATTGCTCCAGGAATGGGGTGCCGAGGAAGAATCGGATGTCGAGGAAGAGCAGGATCGCATCGCCGCAATGGCCCTTCAACAGTCAGAAATCCCAAACTTGAGCCGACAATCCTCAGGAGGGATAGCGGGGTTTCTTCGCAATCCCAAGGAACTTCTCACAGGCATTAAAAAACCCCGAACCTCTCCACTGCCTTGAGTTATTGTAATTCGACGACCGGAGACGTGCACCAGTTTAGAAGCCAGTAGGGTGGGGATCAAAGAGACTCGGAGAAGGCAATGACGACAACGAAAATGTATGGCGATGAGCGCAGATGAGGAAATGCGCCATAACTCTTGGTGCCAAACCTGCTTCATTTTTCAGCAGGGTTATCGGATCGAGCGCTCGTTCAATGATATCATTTCTTGTGGTGGGTGACCATCGGAGAGTCACGGTGAAGCTGACGTTCAGGTTGGTGTTTGCGTGGAAATGGGCAACCAAGTCAGGTGAAGTTTCCAGATTGCCAGTCGGTGGTGCCAAGGAAGTTTGCTAGATTATGTTTGGGGAAGGAACGCACCCACCAACGGAGAGAAGGCACAGGAATAAATTCCGACTGGGATCCCCACCAAACCAACCTCTGTGATCTCATCTCTTTTGTCCACGAAAGCACAAAAACTCGGGCCAAAAGAAAGGGCACCCTTGGAGCAGGCCACGCCCCATTCCGAAAGGGCCTGCCTACGTTTTGAAGAGGTTTTTTCCAGTCCCACAATGCGGCCAAGGGCTGTACTTACAAGCCCAGGCCTTGCCGTTCCCCGCACAGGACAATCAGGTATATAAGAATAATTCCGACACCGCATTTTCGCGCAGACAATAGGTTTCTATCTCTCCGTTCTTTCCTATTTTATGGCCTTGAAGAACAGCACACTATTACGACTCGGAGCACTGGCAGCTGTGGTATTTTATCGAGTGAAATTTCACTCATCCAAGCGCGACACACCTTTGCTCCCTTAGTAAGGTAATTTCCTCTTCCACCTCAATCGTCACCCAAACTGCGAATCCGCTCCAGAGAACATCATGTCACAGCGTCCCATCAGACCGCCGCCACCGATTGACGTGGGCAATAATGCAGAGTAAGGAGTCATTCCCCGATTTTGAGCGACCTTGATTGGTCGGGACTGATGACCTGTGCCTCATATAATAGCTGGAGAAACATCCGAGAGGTTCTCACTGCCGCATTCAATGGGGCAATCAGTGTAGACGCCTACATGACTTGTCCCGCGTCAGTCAACAACTTCTTACGCCAGTGGTACCGCCGCATCGGCTGGGATTGTCGGCAGATGCACTATTTTCGTGTCCAGAGTCTGCTAACAGAACTGCTCGAGGGTTCGTTGAAGGAGCTCGACGCCACCGCTGATGACCAACTCATCCAGTCCTACAACAGGCAGTGGGATAGATATTTGGGGTTTACCAGGGTCAGCCAGCGCTGGCTCAGCCGCCTTGACGATTGGATGCAAAAAGAAATCTGGCTGCCAGTGGTGTGGGAAGCGGGTTCCAGGCGGTGGATCACACGCTACCGGACGTGGGATCATTTTCTCCGCCAGTGGCGCGTATGTATCCTGGACCCTCTCAAGCAAGCACTCGTTGGCGCTATGGTGAAGGGTACGTTCTAGCACCGCAAATGCGGACGTCCCCTTAAGTAGATCCCTTGGAAGGCTGTCATTAACTCGATTGATATTTTCCTCTGATGCATTGCTTACACCTTGTCTACCAGCTAATCGTAGTGTGCTAGTGGCCGTGTGGAAGGCTTGGGACGTTGCGGGCATGGAAGACGGCGCCCCTAACAGCCTCATGAAGCGCTGGAAAGAACTATTCGAGTCCCGGATATTCCAAGACTGCAAGCACATCAGCGAGGAGGCCCTTGCTTTTTGTAACATAGACCAATACATCGGGGTGCATTTTGACGAAAAAGATTTGAGTGATCATAAGCTAACTTAGGTATTCCATGTATCTTAGGCTCGCGAGCACCCCGAGGCACAAAAGTCCAATACCGAGCGTTTCCTCCCCAAGTACATGCAACAAGCAATTATCAGCGCCAGCAAAAAATCCATGGTCGAAGTTCACGTACATCTGCTTCAGGCCAGAGTCGCCGTACTGTTGAGATCCGATAACGAGCAAACCAACCTTCAGCAGATTTATAGATTCCTTCGACAGCTTGAGGGCACACTCGCTCTTGCTTTGCCGTATTTCAGTGCCACTTCTCGCAGGCGGGCTTGGATGCGGTGCAGGAAGCTGTGTCGGGAGACTCCGCCGCTATCGACCCGCTGGCGTTCGTCGCTGTGCTTGTCGGGGCTATCGACAGGGCGCAGAAGCTGATTGATACAGCCTTTCGATCCGACCGAGGTTTCAAGAAGGCATTAGATCGGGCGTCAGTAAATATGGTGAACAACAATGTTGTTTACCATGACGAGTTGGACGCACCTGGGCTTTTGGCTCGCGCCATCGAGAAGTTGCTGACCCTCCCGGCAACATCGTCTCTCGGGGATGATCGAGTGCTACAATTCTTCGACGAGATTGTAAGTACATATCGTCGCAGAACTTCCATTGCACCTCAGTCTTTCTGACTTGAACATAGTCCATTCTCTACTAGCATCTCGAGAATTCACAGGTATTCATTGTGTTGTACGGAAAGATCCTCGCTAAACGCTTGGTTCATGGCCAGTGTCGAATCGACCACGCGGAGAGATATTTTATCGGCAAGCTCCAGAGTGCGTATCGCGGATCCGGAGCACTCATCCAGATGATTGCCGACCTGGACACGGCCGAAGATTTACAGAGGAAATTTGACCGTCAGTTGAAGGAAGATGATTCACCGACGGAACCCAAGTTTACGATAGCTTTCACGGCACTCTCTCAAGCTCACTGGCCTTTACATCTGCCCAGCATCGCTTTTCATGCTCCCAAAGACCTCCTCGATGCGAATGCCAGTTTTGACGCATTTTACAGAGAAGAGCATCCCAATAGAGGACTCTTCTGCCTTTGGCAGCATTGCCACGGTGAGCTGAAGATGCAACAACGGTAAGCTGCATATTCTGCGCTTGTCAGCATACCAAATGGCAATTCTTTTGTTGTTCGACGATGCAGATGCATTGTAACTCAAGGACATAAGCACTCGCACGGGACTCCAGCCAAAGAACCTGCAAGGCTTCTTGGGCAGATTCGTCAGGGCACGGCTTTTGTAGGTGGACGATGAAAACGTCTACTCCGTCAACTAGGCCTTCAAAGGCAAGCTGGTAGAAACTCGGAAAAAAGATCAAGAACGATCAGGAGCTGTGTTTGCAGGTACGTACCTTGTTTCAGCAACAGTGACTTGTGGTTGAAAATGGGCAAATGACTTACGCTTCTTCGCAATAGGCCGCAGTCGTTCGGGTCATGAAGGCTCGCACGAAGGCAACCCGCGGAGAGCTAGCGACTGAGGTTGCGCACTTAGTCCAACCGAAGTTCTCACCTGATGCCGCAGCAATCAAGAGAGCGATCCAGAAGGTAACCGAAAAGGAATATCTCGAGTGCATCGATGACGACCATATCGGGTACGCCGCCTGAGCACATGTGGGGTGATCTCACAAAGCAAATATAGTGGACGAAGACTCCGGTCAACGGAAAGGGTCAGTCTTCTCCGTACGAAAACACATAGTTGCAATTCTCACGCAGTTATGTTCTAGAAGACTGAACCCTGCCTTAGCTCACAATGGGGATTTGGCGTTGGGTTTGGTGTTTCGTGTGGAAACTGCGAGCGCTTGTGAGTTAGAATCAGTTGCTTGTCCCCAGGGGAGCCTTTTTCGAGCAATCTATGACGTCTGAAAATGGAAGGGACGCAACCATTCAACCAGGGGGAAACCGAGATGTGTATAAACCGCCGACCGGAACCCCCACGAAGTTGACCTGACCGTTAGGTAGTCAGGCTAAGCATACATTATTATTATAGACTTCCCATCTTATCATCGATGCAAAGTTTCTTTCGTACTTACCTATGTGGGCCTACCGCGAGCATTGCGATCGCTGCACCTAGTCCCATACAATCTGCCGATCGTGAATTGCAGCGCGTCGTTCCCCATCCTACTGCCGAAAATCGTCCATGGACGATATGGAGCATATTGGGGGCATTCCAACGGGCCATCGGAGCGGAGACAGAGTGCGCAGAATCCGTCGACCCGTTTACGCAGAGATTCTCCTACACCACCGCCTACCTGCCAGACCAGCTAACCCATCTCTGCTGCAGTTGGGCCTTCATCGAGAAGGCTCTAACCATTATTCTCTAGCATTGGAGTGGACCGACCAAGACTCGCACCCTTTCAGAGTTCAAAGAGGGGAAGTCTTTGGAGAGGCCTTCCGAGTGCTCTGCATCGTCAGCTCTTGTGCCAGGCGTGCCAGGAGAAAGGACTCAATATCAGCAGAAATCGATTAATGTGATCTGGGCCGAAGCCTACCTACCTAAAATTAGCTCTAGGCGGCTAGTCACATTCTCCTCATTTGGGTGGTATCTATGCTCTCTTGGCGTATTCCCTAGGTCTCTCTCCCCATTCACGTCCGGCTATGGTACATGATGACCAATTTCTCCCGCAAATAGATATATAATGTGGGAATTCCCACAACCGGGAGCCAGCGGGACTTGGAGGGTGACGATGTCAGAGCTGAAGGGGACTGTCGTGTTCGGTGTTCTAGCCCCTCGACGGCGGTGTGGGTAATTTCCACCAAGGCTGTAGCTCACAACTCGGTGGCTGCGGCTGAGATGAGGGTGCTCGGAGTTGTGTGTGGTGGCTTTTGGCGACGCTGCTTTGTGATGGGGGTAATGGCATGCGACAGGGCGTATTGCCGACGCTGTGCATGTAGCATCGAATATATCAGCCATGCGGCGCGTTTTGGGCGTATGACCAAAGACTTTAGCGTCTGCAGAATCAATATATCCAGCCGCCATCATCAAAGGTCGCGACACCAGACACTTTGCTAGGTACTTAAATAAGCGTAAGTGTCACCACGAGTCTCCGCCCTTCATAATCTTTTGAATCATACCGTATGTTCCAAAGCACACCGTGGCTGAATGTCGAGCAAGTCATCCCACGGGGCAACCCCCCCAGGCACAGGGCATTCCAGCCCAGCTACACCTTCACCCCTCCATCAGCAGCCAACAGGCCGCCCGTGGCGTGCTTCAGTCCTGAGTCGCCTTCCTTGGGATACACTGCTTGCATTCTGTGGTGTCGTTGCTTGCGCTATCCTCATGGTCAGCATCATCTTCAAATCTCACGGCGATCCCGTTGAATCATGGCCAATATCCCCTGCCGTCTACCTCGCCATTGTCTCTGTCACAGCCAACATCCTCCTTCGCTACACCTTTGCCCGGGGCGTCGAGACATCCTGGTGGGTCACGGCCCTCAATCCCACTGGTAGCACCACCGTTAAAGACCTTCATAACATCTGGCTATACTCCACTAGCCTGCGATCCGCCCTCCTTTCGGGCCGGAGTTTCAATCTTGTCGCTCTCACATCAATCCTCCTAGCTCTCGTCCCAGCCAACGCGCCCCTTGCGCAGCGCGCCTCTCAGACGGCACTCCACACCTCGCTTACGACCATCCCCCTTTCTATCAACGCCCTCCCAACATTTAACATTGCCACGGGTGCCATCACCGGCCGCGGCCATACCGTTTCATTCATAACCCCGTCATTTGCCAGTACTTTGCAATCATACTTGGTTTCTGCGCCGATCCCGTTACGCCCATCCACCCCCTCCTGCGCCACGGGACTCTGCAAAGGCACACTTCGCGCTGCGGGATACGCAATGTCGTGCACCAACGCCACAGAAACCTTCGACAAAACATCAACTGCCGCAGCCGACCTGATAGCGTCAAACTTTACCAGCTCAGATGGCACCTCGGCGTTTGAAGATGCCGTCGTCTTCGGCACGGCCATATCCTACGGTGAAAAATCCGGGTTTCAGCCTGGTGAAGCGGTCATGAACCTCTCTGTGACCGTCAAAGAAAAAGTAGGCTGTAAGGGTTTGTTAGCAATACGGAAGTGCGCGTTGGTGCCAGCGACCCTTGCATATCGAGTTGTTGTTTCGAATAACACCGTCCGTCTTGACGAGGGATATACCTTTGCTGATGATGTTGTCGAGGGCCACTACTTCACCCCGGGGTCTAGCAGTGGGATCCAGCCAACGTATCATGGTGGCATGGCTCTCGCACTAAACGGGATGTTTCTTTCGGAGGTGACACTGAGTTTCGGTGGAGCGGTCGGCATGCGGGTGGCCACAAAAGGGGTTACCGCGCTGCGGTATCAACGGCAGCGAGAGAGTGGATCTGAAGAGCAGGGCTATTTTGAGTGCGACAGTTACTGGTTGGATCCAACGCATGATTTACTTATGGCGATAAGGGACATTGCCTTCAGAATGGCGGTTCAGGGGGAGGTGGAAGGGCAGCCGACGACAGTGCAAGAGATGTTGGTGGATCGGGAGACAACGGCGTTGGTGTATGAGAGCGATTATCTGTTCCTGGGGCTGGCGATAGGGCTGATTGGGCTATCAGTGCTCACAGTGGTGCCGCTGCTGCTGGGATGGTGGCAGCTTGGGAGAGGCGTTTCACTTTCGCCGGTCGAGATCGCAAGGGCGTTTGGGGCCGCCGAGTTGGCGGGGTCTGGGTCAAACTCGACTGCAGGTGAGCTGGTGGGGGAGATGGGGGCAAGGGAGGTCAGGTATGGGGAATTGCTTGGTCAGCTTGGGGGGGCGACGCTGGGTTTCGCTCACCCGAAGGTAGTGCACCCACCGCGAAGAGGGGTTGTGTACAACTGATGGGACAGGAATGTCTCGAGCTGTAGATAGACAGGGCAGTGCAAGTATGCTTTCCATGAGATCATCGAGAAATGCGCAGGCGTGTGCGCCCGGTTTCGAGGTTGGCGGGGCTCATCTGCCCAGGAGCGCGGGGTGCCACCTGCGTGACGAAAGGAGACACTGCCATTGGTTCTCGTTTTTGGCGCTGCTGCCATCCAGACTCGTCTCCGTCTTTTTGTTCGCTGCCAGACACTCCTTCCCGCAATGTTTGCGTCGTCGTGACACAGGGGGCCCTTTGACCTTGCTGTCGAGTTGCTAGTCTGTAGAACTACAAATCCCAGGCCACACCCCTTTACCCTTCGATCTGATTTCGAAATCACCCCGCCCATCCGCCCAACATGTCCGTCATCGAGCGCGACCTGACCTACCTGGTCCCCTCGGATCTCTCGGGCGTCTCCCAAGGATGCCACCTCACCTCATTCACCCTCATCTCCAGCCCCAAGACTCACTTCCCCGGTTTCGAATGGAAGCTCGAGTTTCCCTTCCCCCAAGCCTACCGGATTCTGCTGACCGGGCCGGACCGACCCCGCCCCCCGCACGACAACGTCAACGCCCCCGCTAAGTTCTGCTCCTTCAGGCTCGTCTCGCTCGACAAGGAAAAATGCCACGCGGTCTTTGCGTTCCCTGCGCCGAGTCAAACGGGGCCGGGATCCGTCGCCGGGCTAGTGGAGGAGAAGCTTGAGCTCCGGCTCTGGTGGGCATACCAACTCTTCACCGAGGTGTGGCAGACAGGACCGGATGGCGCAAAGCTCGTGCTCCGCGACCTACAGGCGAGGTCCTACGCGCTGACGGAGCATGGGATCATACGGCATTGGTCGCTCGACCGGAGCCGGTTGCACTTGGGGCTGGGGGAGAAGGCCGCGCCGATCGACCTCACGGGACGGAGCTTCATGATGCATGCGACTGATGCGGCGCTTTACGATTCGTACAGAACGGATCCGCTGTATAAGCACACGCCCTTCTTAGTGTCAACACCGCGGCCTACGAAGGACGGAAAGCAGGAGCTAACGTATGCGATCTTCCATGCTACGAATAGCATCGCGACGTGGGATGTTGGCGGGGAGATAGATTACCCTAGTGGAGGCTGGAGTAAGCAGTTCATCCAGCACTGGGGAGGCTTGGAGGAGTGGGTGATGGTTGGGAGAGGTGTGGAGGGAGTTGTCAAGACGTTTGCTGAGATGGCGGGCAAGCCCAGGCTAGTGGGCAGAGACTGGCTTGGATATCTCGGTGAGTCGAGCCGTGGTATAGGTGTAAACAGAGATACGCTGACTGTTTCTTAAAACCAGGCTCTACGATGCTCCTCGCGGACGACGAGAATGCCCAGAAGCTGTTGGAGCAATGGCCTAAGTTGTGCGCGAAGAACGATGTGCCTTGCTCGGCCATGCATGTAAGCGACGAGGACTCCTGTTGTTGAGACACATCGGGAGCTGACTTGAGGCCACTACAGCTATCATCCGGGTTTACCGTTGACGAGAAGACCGGCAGTCGCTGGGTATTCTACATGAACAAGAAGCGCTACCCGGATTTCAAGGGGATGGTCAAGGTGTTCCACAAAGCAGGGATGAAGATCGTGCCGAACGTAAAGCCTTGTAAGCCGTGCTCTTCTCGTTGCTAGACCGGATCATCTCCTACTATACAGACCTGACTTACATTCATACAGACATGTTACACACACACCCGTCCTACAAGCTCTTAGAACAAGGCGACGGACTCTTCTACGATCCCATCTCGAAGGGTGCGTCGAAACAAAACCTTTGGTCCAGTGGCATGGCTGAGAGTGGCGACGGGAGTTGGGTCGATTTCAGTGCGCCTGCGACGAGGAAATGGTGGACCCAAGGAGTACAAGGCCTGATCGACCTAGGGGTTGATGGAATGTGGGAGTAAGCCAATCCTTTCTTTGACGGCTGGGTGGGTCACTGATCTCTTTGTTCGCAGTGACAACAACGAGTTCTTCACTCGAGACGATGGCCTTTTGTGCAAAAACGAGTTCGACCATAAGCGAGAGACTGGGCTTCAACAGAAAATCAACATGGGCCTCATGGGCAGGATCATGGGCAACGAAATCATGAACATGGTCAGGTGAGCAACACAGCTGACGAACGTGATCGATACGGCTCGTTGACGCTGATACCCCTTGTAGCCATAAGACGCTTCAGGCCGCGGCGCCCAAACGGCGTACCTACGTCCTGACACGCTCTGGCAATCCAGCCGCGTTCAAATACGCCTGCTCGACATGGTCAGGGGACAATCTCACCAGCTGGCACAATATGCGGGGCTCGCAGCACCTACAACTCAACTCGGCCATCTCGCTCATGCAAAGCACCGGCGCCGATGTAGGTGGCTTCGGAGGCGACGCGCCGACCCCCGAGCTGTTCATCCGATGGGTACAGCTTGGTGTGACGCATTCCAGATTCTGCATCCATTCGGCGCCATCGGACACACACGGAAACGCGAAGCTAAATGTCCCTTGGATGTATCCTGAAGCACTGCCCATCGTCAGGGAACAGATCAAGTGGAGATATTTCGTCCTCCCCTTCTTGTGAGTTCAGCGCCGCCCCGGCCCAATAATCCACCAACGTGGGCTAACATCTTGAAGAAATAACCTCATGTGGCGTTCGCACCTGCACGCCGAGCCAACCAACGCACCGCTATTTTACGGCCCCTTCGCCACGGATCTAACGCTCTACACCGAACGCATCCTCGAGGGATTTGACGCCTGGCTCGGCGTGGGACAGCTCCTCGTCGCCCCTCAGCTGTTCGAAGGAGGGCTTACACGGACCGTCTACTTCCCGAAGTCTTCACCCGATGACAAAAGCCTGTACTTCGACATGCACGCTCCATACGGAACACATAACGCCGGCGAATGGGCGACTGTGGCCACGCCGATTGAGCACGGAGGTCTTTTCGCCAGGGAGGGTGCCGTTATTCCCATCGGTATCAACAAAGCAACTGTGACGGCCCTTTCTGGCCCCGCGAGGACCCACACGGATGGAGTTGACGTGGTTCTGGACAGCGATGGTGGGCAGGTTGCCTTGGACAATTGGAGGGGGGTGATGCTCTTCCCTGGCTATGGAGGCTCGGACAAGACGTACAGTGGTGAATGGATCGAAGATGACGGAATCTCAGCTGAGCCAGGGACGTTTGTCATCAAGATCTCATATTGGGGCGGCCGGAGCTCTGAAGATGCCATAAAAGTCGAGCTCCACATGGAGGACAACGGATTTACGCCCCTTTGGAAAGAAAATGGCCTCTTTATATATCCCCCTCCTGGAGATGAAAGAGGCATTGAAGGAGCAGAGAGAACAATTTGGGGAGAGAGGGAGGTCTGGAAGCTTAAGATATAGGTCGCTTGTGCAATAGTTTGAAGGTCGTCGTCATCCGATTCATTTTCCATGGAATGTGGAATGCAAGGAAAACAGCCAGAGTGGCCCAGTTATCATACCCAACCCTCATAAGAATCACTACCGCTTGATGAATCCCATTGATTTTTAGCGGCAGGAAATAATCGACTCCATCTTTTCTTGACGGTTTCGTAGGTACCAAAGGCCTCTGGACTGGCTGCGCCACCCTTTTGAGACGCGCTCTTCGCCGACTCGACGTCAAGGGAGCTGTATATGCCTCCGAAACTGAACGAGCTCCTGGTACTTTGTCGCGTGCGCAATGACTCAGGTATCGCCTCACCTCTGAGCAACCGGAGTATCTGGTTCTCCTCCTTTGGATTGTGATCCCGCCAGGTTTTGGAATGATATCGCTCAGGATTTGCCTCGGCCGCGGAAACAAGCCGCTCAGTGATGCCCTAGGCGTCGGGCAAGGCATCGTAGAGACCGGTCCCGCCCTCTCCGTGCTCATCGGGGAGCGGGCACTCGAAAATGCCGCATCGGACCGGGGCCTCCTTATCTTTGTCGGGCATAAGCCGGACTAGACGGATGCTGCCGATGGGAAGGCTGGAGTACCCGTACAGGGGCATGTTTATTTGCAGGCGTCGAAGGCCGGGAGGTGGAGCATGGAAGCCCCCGCGTCTGCAACTTGACGTTCCGGCACCTCTTTCCTCCAACCCGGGAAATCGGCTCTCGTGACACTTCCCCCTACATCGCATTCCCATTGCGCCCATTCACCAGGAGAGAGTAGCTGTCCACAGGCAGGTTGTTCGTCGATGCTCCTTCGCTGAGTGCCCTACTTGCGCTTCCAGCACCCGCTTGACTCAATGCTGAAGTACCGCGAGCAGCTCGAAGAGGCCGGCTTCGTTGAAATCGTCGAGTATAGTTACAAGTGGCCCATCAACCGCTGGCCCAAGGACTCCAAATACAAGGAGATCGGCCAGTGGGCCTACGCCAACTTTTCGGGAGGCGGCATTGAGACCTTCAGTCTCGCCATCATGACGCGCCCTAAGGAGGAGGGCGGTCTCGATTGGTCGAAGATCGAGATGGAGGTCTTTTTGACCGACGTGCGCAAGGATATGCAAAATACCGCGCTGCATGGATACTACTCGATTTCCGTCTTTCCGTCTTTCACGCCAAGAAGCCACAGTGATGGGTCTGAACGAAGCCAGCATCAATGGCGCAGGTTCACATGCCATGAGTACCTAAGTAGGTAGGCTTCGCGTGAGGGGCTATTCAGTGCGAATTGGGTCACGGGTTTACATAAATCATGTTCAAAATGGGCATAGGCATAGAAAGGCAAGGTGATAAATTACCCCGTAAAGGGTTTTCTCAATTTTGGATTTATTGGATGTGACCTACGGCCACTGGAAGAACTTGATGAGAGTAAGGTGGCCAGGAGCGTGCCTTGAGTCTCGTCTCACTTCTTGCCGAAGTCCTCAGAGTTCAGAGTTAGTTCCCATCAGGATACTGCTCACTGTGCTCCTTGACGATCCGATCAATGTGACCGTAGTAACATTGCTCGACCTCCGGCTCTAAACAGTTGCGGAACCGATCCCCGTTCTCGGGCGCCGGCGGCAGCGCGTGCCAAGCATCAAGGGCTGGATAAAACTTACATGAAGTAGCTTCATTCGCGTTTGGGCAGACTTGAGCATGCACAGCATGCCGAACATCGCCCATACGGCGACGTAGAACCTTAGACTGGATATCGTTTGTCTTGGTCAGAAGCTCAGAGTTATGACCGAACTTCTCCGTCCAGTTATACGCATGGAGGAGCCCAACATGCTGATGGTATGCCCCGGTCTCTTGAGGGGGCATTCCGAGGTGTAGCTCGGCGTGACTCAGCTCGGCATCAAGCGTCATTTTGGTCGTGAGGTCTTGCAAGGCGCTTTCCTCGTACTCGTGCACAGTGTCCCGGAGTTCCTCAATCATGAAGATCAGCTGCTCTCGGGAAAGGGCATTCAGTTCGACAGTTCGAGCCTGGGTGGCGGCGCGGTTGAAGTCAAACTTCTTGATCAGACGCGCCGTGGAGAGCGGGATCGAAGAAGAAGGTGCCGTTTGTGTCGACATTTTGAATTAGATTTTCGGTGAATTCGGCTTAAGATTTCAACGGAAGTAAGAGGGGATACAATTCTGAACTTGGTAAGATATTTGGTACCAAGGCTAAGGTGAGAATCAAATGCTCTGGTGTCGATCTGTTGGCTTGCAAACGGAATGACTTGGTTTATATGTCGTTTTGTTTGTCATACAAGGGGTGTTCCCGGGTCCTTTGTTGAAGACACAATGGCATTTTGCTGATCGAGGAAGAAAGCGGTTGTTTCGACGCAGGGGAGGGATTTTTTCAGTAACTACTTTTTTCAAAGGAAATCAACATCAGGTATCACGACAGTTGGAAGTGTAAATAGGCATGGATACCAACCGTGTAGAAATGTCACTCTGGCGCGACCTCAAGGCCCACATTCTCAGTGGCAGCCCGGGACCTGTTCCACCAAAGATCTCATGCGTTGTCTGCCAGGACTATGAGATTATAATCAACGGCCTTCACTCATATGAATTCCTTTCGTCTAATTTAGGTGGCGACTGGGAATATTTGTGTGTTCTGCCTTGCGGCCACATGCTCGGTGATGAATGCTTAAGGGGTCTCATCTCCTCTACATCGCAAGAGCCAGTTGACGAGGATGGGTTTCCTCCCCCACTCCGGTGTCCTGTGTGCCGGTTTGAGCTCATCTTCAAGCCGTGCGGTCACAAGATAGATCCATGCCAGCTAGCCATGGCAGTCATATCGCGTGAGATGAAAGCTAGGATGACACAGGCTGGTCAGACACAGTCCAAAAAGGCTCGTCTCGAGCACATAGTAAGGGACGATATGCCTCTTACCACCACCGAGGACGCATATCGCGACCTTGTCTGTAGTAAATGCTTCGAGCCAAATCCAGATACGCGCATTGAGGGAGACATGGAAGACTTATTCTCGTCTATGCGTAGAAAGGCCCCCGGTTTCGATTTGGAGACCCGGGTGAATACAGATGGGTCCTGGCTTACAGAGTCCGAGCTCGAGAGTCTTCAGAATGACTTGAACTATGACTCGCAGTTCTGGAAAATGGTTCGGTACTTCGAAACCGCAGAGGTATGCAGCGAGTCCTGGAAGTCGACCTTCGGGTTCAACCTTCCCGAGATAGAGTCTCTAGTTGAGGCCGACGACGAATAGTACCTACCTAGGCAGATAAACAGAGACCAACAATATATAGTTACAGAATCCAGTAAAATCAAGTAAATACAGTCAAAATACTTACATGTGAAAGTGAATTATCTCAATTGAGTGCATTGCCAAATCAGGGTTCCCTTGGGCCCTTACTTGCCGCTTCTTTTGGGCCACACAGCTTCACAAGAAGAGCTGGAGGCGGCCCATCCCGTCCTTACAAGTGATTGTCAGGTCCCCCCCACACACAATGGCGCTCCGAAGGGCTGAGTTGGGTCAGGGCGGGGTCATGAAGTGTAAGATGGAAGAGGCTATGGAGCACCGAGGGAGTGGGCGGAGGATGAAGATGCTTGTTTTGTTGCACTTCATGCGGAGATGGTGGTGGCGATCAGTTGGTTGGATACAGATTCGATACATGCAGCGCAGGCGCAGGCGTGATAGTGTCTACAGCCCTGGATTAATTGTTAGCGCGTATCTGACAGGGGCTCAACAGTCCTGGACGGGAAGTTTCTTTCAATCCTTCCAAGCCAGTTCCAGGGCTCCTGTCCTGCCCGGCGACCGGCCGAAGTTTATCACCGCTCTCGGGCCAGGCCGACACTTGCTCGGAGAGCAAGGTCCTGGAGTACTTCATCTGTGCGGGGCCATTGCTTGCGGAATGCCCTCCAGGTCTGGCCGAGCAAGTTACCGCTCTGTGCAGTAGTTATCTTTT
>Ga0247758_1000672_pt1 | contig 29695 bp, 25 predicted proteins | sample UWRJL156409C4_FD_180950 | JGI IMG/M metagenome (GOLD analysis project Ga0247758, IMG submission 180950) | Plant litter microbial communities from Arlington Agricultural Research Station in Wisconsin, United States - UWRJ-L156-409C-4 | ecosystem: Environmental > Terrestrial > Plant litter >... | reverse complement strand
TTATGGTGCTATAAGTATGTTTAAAGGGTAAGGGGGGGGGGGGAGTTGAGATAGCTGTAAAAGCGAGGTACATTATATTAGGTGTTTGGTTTATATGTACTTATGAAAATTGTATTGTTGAGTTTAGGTATCTCTTACGGATTATTATCAGGCTTTTAAGATAAGCGTCTCTTTGTGTTTTCCCACTGGTAATGGCACATAGGCTCTAACTCCCTTAAAACTACGAGAATCTTAACAGAATGTTACTTTCATGTTCGCCAGGCCTACTAGTACCTAAATAGATGGATTTATTTTAAGTTATTAATATTTCTCATAATCTGCTCCGCCAGCGGCCGTAGCACTGGACGCGGACGCGAAAGCCGCAGCGAGGTATCCTGACGAGAACATTGTAGCAGACATCGTTAGGACAGTCGGCAGGCACACACGCCCACCGATTTCAGCCGCGATTAACCTAACAATCATGGCCAGCAGCCTGCTGCAGCTTTCATCATAAGCTTTTCCCGGCCATCGTTTTGCGCAATGCTGGCAGGAATTATATCCACTGGGCGTGGCCTGATAATGGACGTCAGTTGCCAAAGATTTTGGATGGACGTGGAAGCAAATGCATCGCAACTTCCATTGTCTCATCAGTCTTCACGTGAGTAAACAATAAAATTCAATGGCGATGTTTGATGCTGGGCCTAGTATTATACTTTAGAAAGGGTTGTACGATTCAGCCAAACGTTAGACAGATATTAGCATAATAAAGATTACAACTAGGCATTAAGGGTAAGAAGTACTGTCAAGCGTCACAACTTATTTGATATACGGCGCTTCGTGTCTTGGAAGAATTTCGCAACCCGTGACCGCAGCGTCTCGGTTCGGCCAGATGCCAGTACTCTAGTTCCAGCCGCGACAGACGGATCTTTATGTCCCTTATTACGTTAGTGGTGCCTAGCACTAGTCCAAAGCACCATTACGGCAGCGTAGGCGGCTCTAACCGCGCACCACAGAAGTCTGCATCGGCCAGCTAAGAGGTAGCTCAAGTATAGCCCGATTACCCACTTCTGCCAACCGTGTCCGGGACAACCACTGGTAGCAGACTCCCCGTAAAATCGGCAGAGGACCCTGCGGGACCTGGATTTGGTTGGTCAGCTGGTGCCGGTCCGTGCATATCCGCACATGCCTGAACAAATGACGCAAGATCTTTCACACACCCATGTTAGCGAGCGAGAGCACAATGTGAAGAAGCAAAACCGGGTGGCGGACATACCGTTCGCACTCCGAAACTGGATGCTTATGCCTTCCCAGTCGGTCTTAATCCTCAAGGAGGACAATCCTCGGTACAGCTTCTTGGTTTTGCGTTTTGACGAAGAGCGGCTGTCTCGCCCCTCTGCGGCGTTGAATCTTAACGAAAGCTCGGGGTATCTAGCCTCGAGAACCTCGCCACGCGATGCGAACTCCCGGACATAGTAAGTGATGGTTTCGTGCGGCGACTGTAGCGTCATTTTGAAGGCTATGGTCGGACTCGAGTCGGACGCTTGCCGCTTCTGCAGGACCAAAGGCGAGTTCAGCGTGGCCGGGGCTTCCCTCCCCCCCGTCATGTACCTAATCTTTGATGTCTTAAAGACCTCGACCCTAGCGGGCCACACGAGCTGCCGGACGAACCGGTCGCAATCCGAGCGCGACCAAAAGTAGTACACCGGTATGTTCTCATACTCAGACAGCTCTATGTGTACCGTATGGTGGACTTCACAAATAAAGGATACTCGGTACTTGAAACCACCTGTCTTGACCTTGTCCTTTTGCGGGATGCACTCGCCCGGCATTATGATGACCGAGTCTTAGCCATCGAACTCGACGCGACGCTGCAGCCGCGGTTGGGATACAGGTAGAGACGGACGGCGGTGAACGATGCTTAGCTGGGTCTTGCCCGAGTACCAGTCGATCCTGCGTGGCTGCTCCAGCCGGTCCATCGAGCCGCCAGAAAGCTGAAAGCAAGTCGCTCCGAGATAGCTGCCGATACGCTGTCAGCTAGGGATGCACTGGTTCCCGTCATGAATACATAAAAAAAAAGCACGAACAGGAGTGCGACCGTGTCGCCATCCGCCCCAACTCCCGAGCTCACCGACCCGCGCGGGTTAGTTTGCGGTGTCTGGTCTCGGAGTGGCAGGGCATATGATGTCGCACTTTCGCGAGGAAACGTGGAAGAGCCGGGAGGATAGCCGTTATCAGGTGTATATGGGGGCCCCCATGCCGACGCCCCGTCCGCGTACATGTCTTGCGTGGCTGTTCGCGGGGTTGTGGGCTGGATACTGCTGGATGCGCGGCGGCCGCTCTGTGGCACGTATGCTTCATAAACGCTGTATGGACTCGGCGGCTCAGCATCGGAGGGCCGTCCGCTCCCCGCTGGGGCCACCGGGCAGGCCGGATACGCGGCAATCGAGTCGTAGCCGCTGTCATTACGCCACCGTCTAGATTCTGTCGCATGTATACTTTCGAACTCGGGGACGGGTTGTCGAGGAGGTGGCCGCAGCTCGATGGCCTCGGCGAGAGGGCTGCCCGGAGGCTCGTCGTTGTTGTAGGAATCTGGCCCCGCGTGTTGGGTCACGCCGTATACGAGAGCCGGCGGTAATGGCGCCGAGAAGGCCTGATTTATCGCATAGGCTCCCGCTGAAGATGAGGAGATTGGGCTGCCGGCCGCACGGCGGGCACTCGGGAGGGGCTTCGGAGTTTGCGGGAGCGGCCGACGCCTTGGGGGCCACTGGATCGGGGAGTTAATCCGCTTGAGCGTCGTCGCGATGAAATCGTCACTGCGCCTCAACCGTTAGCGTGCGTACCTATCGACACCTAAACCCTATAGGGGTAATAGAGGACGCGCATCTTGTCTTCGAGCCTATTAAGAGATCGCTGCTGCAGGATCTCATGGCAGTATTCGATGATCTTGTGGTGCCAATCCAGCTGCGAGGCACTACCACCGTTGAACGAGTCTAGCAGGTAACTCCTGATGTCACCCCCCCGGTACAGACGCTGGAGGAAGGTCTTGCATTCCGCTAGCCATTGGCGCACCAGGGTATACTTGTTACGTATGGATTGTGGGCCCTCTCTCTGGCTGAGCTCCTGAGCAAGATCGTGGAGTTGTTCCAGCCGCTTGTTAAACTGGGTGAATTTCGGGCACTGGAGATTCTTACTCCGGATGGCTGCGCTGATTCGTGCCACCAACTCGACGTCGACTTTGTTATTTGTACAACGGCGATGATGGAAGCGGCAATGGCGAGCGCTTCCATAGTGGCGGTCTGACGGGATGATCATCACGACGCTTGTACGAGTTGATTCACCGAGACACGACAGGGTGTTCGTAGAGTTGTCCGTCCCCCCAAAGTCACATTCGCGATGTCATCGATGTTACAGTCATCCGGAGGGGTCTTGAAAACTCATACCTCTTACACCACTCCCACAACTTTGAAGTCACTAGAGGCATCGAGCGTTTTTCCTCCTCCCCGCAGTATGTTACTTAGGTATCTTCATCTCGTAGTCGCCTAAGTCTAACAGTGTGTTTCCCAGTGGTACACGGCAAAGGAGGCGAACTTCAATAATCTCTAAGCGGGTGTAAAACAGGGGGACTGTAACCAACTCGATGTAGAATAACTAAGCATAAAGCTATATAGCTATACTTTGTAAAAGTCCCTGGTAAAAGGTCCTACCCCTATAGCTAACAGATATATCTAAGCCAAGAGCAGTTTCAGTACGTGCTAAACTTAATAAGCTATTTTAGAAGTTAGTGTTATAATAACTTATTTTGCCTTTTTTAGAGTAATCTTATCTTATAACCGTATCTAAATCTTTATATAAGAATGTATAATTGTAAAAGAGAAGAATTACCTTAAGCTTAATAAAGTCTCTTACAGCTAATATCTTCCACTTTAACTATTTCACAAATGTCATCTTATATTTAATATAAGTAACTAAGCGCACTTTAGAAAATGTTTCTTTATAGCAGTCAAGTTGCTATTTGTCTAAAAAATAAGTTATAGCGAAGAAAGCACCTATTTTAATAAGTATATGAAGAGAATTTATAACTTGATACTTATTATAAAATTGCCAGGAGCGAAAGTGAGATATGGAGCGCCCTGTAGCGTAGTGAAGGGCCGTCGCGTAATGATGAACGAAGCGACGCTAGCAATTTTAGCGTGGGATATTAAGCTTATTTTAATAAGTATTGCGAATAAAGCGATAGAGACTTGTCTAGAGGCTAATATATCCATTTAAAAAGGTGAAATAAATATTAAAAAGAATAATGATTAAGGTTAAGAATAATAATCTTTATAAACAAATCTTACTTTTTATTAATCTTATTTTATAAAGTTTATAAGCTTTATTTTTTAGGGTTTAAAAGAAATAATAAAAAGAATAATAATTAAAAATTGTTGAAATGTAAAAGGGGTTAAGTATTACGACCTGCACCCGACACAGGCCTTGAAAGGACTGGCGCGGGTTAAGACAGAACGTATGGCAGGACGTTAACAGGTAGGGGGTGTTCCGAAGACGGCTTGTTGAGCTAGCACTTTTAGACGGGGGGTTTAATGTCATTGTAGGTTGTTATTATTATAATGCACAGAGGTGAGTCTGAATAGTAGGATATAAATGAATAATTGAATATTAGTGTAAGGAACCAGAGTCCCTTACGGTGGTTATAGGCATAACCATAGCTATCTATATTAATTAACTGGGAGGTACTTTATACCTTACTTATAATGTTACGAGTGCTTATTATATAAGCACTTTACACCGTGTGAGTGTTTTACTTATAAGGTTTCTCCTGCTTACGATGTAAGCACTTAGTATACTGTAAGCAGCACCTTACTGGTTATAAGAGCTTTAAGTCTTTACACCTCTGGCCTAATATGCCTAGGTAGTGTGCACTGTCTTCTCGCACTGTTCCTTTTACGGGGGATTTATCAGGCCGCCCTGGCTTAAGTGACAGCCTGTAAGGTTATCATATAATTCCCCCTTTTTAATATTCTTTTCCTATAAAGAATTTAAAAGGTAAGCTTCTCCTTTTACCACTTTATTATATAATAAGTGTCTGGCTTTTAGGTTTTAAAATGGGAATAAGGTAAGAGTATTAACTGCCGTTTAAACCTTACAGCCTACACACACACGTTTAGTAGTAAAATATCCCCTTATTTTTTTTATAAGTCTGCTAACCCTTTACTTATCTGTTAGGTTTTAAACCAGTCTAACAGTTATAATTACTGTTTAAAGAGGTACCAGCCTTCCTAATGTAACGCTTTTAGTGTTAATAAGGTAAAGTTAAAGGCTTTTCTTATTAAAAAGTAGAGTTTTAACTTATAAGTTAAGTTTACTGTTTAATAGCTTTATAAGGCCATTATTAAGCTTTAAAAGGTGTTAGCGTGCTTAGTGTGCCTTTATAAGTAGTGGTCCCGCCTTAAGGACTGGGTTGTGAAAGTGTTTAATTATAAAGTGGAGTTATTAGAGTTTTAGGAAAGTGAGGAGGTTAGGTTAAACGCCCCTCTTAACAACGTGGAGTCTTTTAACTAGGGGAACTTTCTAGTAGGGTCTTTATAATAGGCGGTCGTTTTATAACTTAGTTTATAACTGTCTTTTTTAATAAGAGGTTATAAACTTAATTTCCTACGAGAGTTTTAATAACTTTTTCTTTTACTGACTTTTTTCCCTATTAGTATTTATTTTCGTGTAGAGCTTATTAGGGGCTTTAAAGGCCCGGTCTCCTTATTAGGTTTAAGGTCTTTATAACCCTAGTTAAGGGTTTTAATAAATGTCCTTCTATACCTATTAAGGAGTTTCCTGCTGCTTTTTAGGCTTTAAGTCCTACAGTAGTCTTACTCTTCAGTATAGTAATTTAGATGTCAGATCTTATCTTATTTCTAGTTTTTATTATTAACTTTAATTAATCTGGATTTTTTTAGTAGAATTTTATAATTAAGTCTAAGTATTTAAGGTTTTTAACTAGTTCTTATAAGTTACTTTTAAGGCTGTAGTTTAGTTATTTAATAAGATATTTAAACGTATTCTTTCCCTTTTATAAATCTACGACTTCCTTAACGTCGTACTTATCCTTATCGGCATTAATCTTAATCTTCTTTTCTAAAGGAACTTCCTTTAAGGCAGGTTTTAAAAGTAAGATATAAAAAACCTTAGTTTGCACCTTTATACTGGCAGGTAGGTCTAGTTTATAATTAGAGGTGGTGACCTTTTTCTTAATTTAGAACGGTCTGTACCTTTTAAAGTCAAGCTTTTTACTAAGTTATTTCAAATACAGGTTTTACGAAAAAAGGTAGATATAGTCCCCCTCTTAAAAAGTCAGTCCCTTAACTTATTTACCATTATAGTAGAGTCTTTTCTTAAGTACTAGTTACTTAATTTAATATTTATTAGTAAACTTTTTTATTTATTTGCGTGTGAACTTAAGTTTAACTTATAAGTGGTTATGTAACTCTTATATTCGATTTATATAGATTACGGCTTAAAGGGCGCTAGTAGGTGGGCCTTAATAGAGTTTAAGCTCTTTACTGTAGTTAGTAAAGAATGGTAATATACCTGTTAACTTAACTGGTGTTATGTTATAGGTTATCTGTGCTATTAGTAACAGTTTAAGCTAATTATTTTATTTAAAGTTAATGTAAGCTTAAAGATACGTTATAAGTATTTAATTAACTTACTCTGTTTAGCTATCTGTCTATAAGTAGAATGCTGTTAAAAGCTTACTTTTCACACCTATTCTTTATATTAGCCCTTATTAGAATTTTAACACGATTAGCTTATCTTAATCCGTAACGATGTTATCTGGCTAAAAGTGTTGTGAAACCACCTTTTTCTCGAAGATATAAGTAAGTTACTCTGCTGTTATATCCTTTAAGGTTAGTAAAAAGTAAGCTTATTTTATTAATTTATTAATTATTATAAGGATCTAGTTATAGGTAACTCCTATAACAGGGTCCTTAGACTTTAGGATCCTAGTAATAAAGTTAAGCGAGATTAAACTTTATAGCACCTGTAGTATAGGGAGTGGTTTAAGAAGTCTATAGGGTTTATAGTGCTAATTCTACTTACGGTAGTAGACGTTACAGTTATTAACCACTTCCTTAACTAGTTTTTTTATTCCCAGGAAGGTATATGTTTGTTAAGCCTGTGTTAAAATCTTAGCTTAGCCTATATGTCCTTTAAGTTAAGATTTATAGACCTGTTAGACGTACTCCTTTTATTTATCCAGGTTATGAATATATGGTTTTTTTTAATACCAGAGCCTTATTTTTAGTTTAAACGTGCCGTTTACACCTTTTAGTAGCTGTTTTAACTGATAACTAATTTCGTCGTGGTTTAGATGTTTTAGGCACTCTTTACTACAGTTTTACACGTGCCTTAAGAAGTCTCCTAAAGGGCACCTGTGCTTATAAGTTCTTTCCGCTAACCTTCTTATTTAAAAGTCTTATTATTATTAATAGATGTTATATTTTGTTTATAAGTTTATACAGACGTTAATAGTTTATTCCGGTATTTAGTTATCTGATACTTGTGGTGTATGCTTTAATATACTGTTTTTAGCTTTATTAAATATAATAATAGGGATTAAGACTGGATTGGCATCCTTATAATCCTGTCTCTAACTAAAAGTGTTAACTTACTTATTATCTTTTCCTTTAATATGGTGAATCTGGAAGTGGAATGGGGTTATTAACTCTACTTATCGTGCCTGTTATAGGCTGAGTTCCTTTATTAGGAAGTACTGGAGGTTATTATGGTTTGAAAAGACTTAAACTGGTTCTTTTATGCCGTTTAGGTACAGTGCCTATTTAGTAAAGTACTAAATAATTATTATCAGTTCCTTATTATGGATTAGATATTATAAGGCTGGGCTATAGATTCCTTTTAATAAGAAGGTAACTGGGTGGTGTTTCTTATCGTCCTAAACTTAATTAAGTTTTTTACCGATTATAAACTCTAAGGAGTTTGTCTTGATTTAGAAGGGTTTTAAGAAATTAGGGAGGGTTAGGACTGGAGTTGTGATAAAGGTGTGTTTAAGGTTTTTAAACGCCTTTTACTATTTATCAGTCTACTTAAACAGCTTTCCTTTACTTATAAGTTTGTAAAGTAGTTTTATAATTTTTATAAAATACCTGATAAAACAGCGATAGAAGTTTGTAAAGCTGATAAAGGTTTGTAACTCTTTTTAATTCTTTAAAGTGGGCTAATCCCTAATTACCTCTGTCTTTTCTGGTTACATTTCGAGCTTTTTAGAGGTTATTCTGAACCTTAAATAGTTTAGTTCCTAAACGTGGAAGTGGCTCTTCTTTAGGTTTACTGTTAGTTTTACTTTTTTAAGAGCTGTTAGAACTTATTATATATATTTTTAATATTCTTTTAAAGTTTCAGAATAGATTAAGATGTTGTCTAAATATATAAAGATAAACTTATTAAGGAAGGGGTGGAGGATACTGTTAATAAGGCCTTGGAAAGTTATAGGGGTGTTTGTTAATCCTATTAGCATAACGTAGTACTGGTAATGCCTGTTATAAGTTTAAAAAGCCGTTTTATGTTTATCCTCCTCCTTTACTTTAATATAGTTAAATCTTATAGGGAAATCGAGGCTGGAGAACTAATTTACTTTAATAATCCGTTCTTGTATCTTTATAATAAGTAGTAATAGGTAGTAATTTTTAATTATATCCTTATTTAACATTTAGTAATTAACGATTATATGTAACTTACTGTCTCCCTTCTGTGGGACGAATAGTACTAGGTACCCTGTTAGGGACTGGGATTTTATAATAAACCTATTTTTTAGGTTTTTATTAATATACTCTTATAGGGCTTTAGTCTGCTAGGGGTTTAAGTAATAAAGTTAGAAGCTGCAGAGCTTTACTCCCAGCTTTAATTTAATTTTATGGTCTTATAGTCTGTAGTTTAGTAATTGTGGTATCTTTTTTTAAAATAGGGTAAACTTCCTGTATTTAGTGGGTATTTTAGATAAGTTAACTTTTTTACTTATTTATAGATTAGCTTTTAGCTTCTTTCCACCTTTTAAATTATCATTTAGGTAATATAGTAGACCTTCTAGTCCTTTAACTGTTTTAATAAACCTGACTTAAACCGTACTTAGTTTTAAAGGTTTAATATGTTTTTAAATGTTTTATATATTTTTAAAATAGTTTAGTACCTTTTTAGTTTTCTTTAAACAGTGATTACAGCTAGGGGATTTATTAAAGGTAAGGTGGCCACTCCTTTAATTAATTACAGGGTTATACTTTTCCAGTTAGAGTAAACTTAAGATTATGTTATACCTGGTAATTAGTGTAATATTAAAGTTTATTTATTATTTATCCTTATCTACTTTAATTAGGAGTAGCGAGTGGTGGGTGACTTTACCGTTATTATACTGGTATAAGCCTCCTTCTTTATTCTAAATGGGAATTACCTCTTTATACTTTTAGTTAGGGAGTTTCCTTTAGTTAACTAGTAAGGGGTGTATTAGGTTAGAAGCACTTTTATTATTAATTACTGCTTTTACCTTAAATGGCCTCCCTTTTCTGTTTATTAAGCTAATACTGACGGAATAGTGCTTATACTCCTTTAACATCTAAGTTATGGTAATCGTCTGTCTTTAAAGTCTTATCTAGCTTAACCTTTAAGTGTCTTTTCTTCTTTTTAGGGTTTTTACTAATTAGTAAATTACTAGTTTCCGGCTTTTCTGGAGGGCTTACAGCCTTTTCCTAATTCCTTCTGGAAAAACAGGTAGCTTTAGTAGACCTAGCGATTAACTTTTCTCAGGTTTTCACACCTTAGCGTCTAATCGACTTTAAACGGTACGATGTTCTTAAAGTCTTTAATAAGTCAATAGTACGTTTTATAGGCTTAGATTACAGTAATGTCTTTCTGCTTTTAAATCTGTTAATAGTCTTCCTGCTTTTACTACTCTTTGGCTTTTCCATTAAGGTGTAATAAGCACGTTACGACTGGGTAGTTATTAAGTATTCCTCCTCGCTAATATGTGGTGGGGGTTTAATTAATTACAGTAACCTTCTACTTATTACTAGATTCTTTTATTAGGGAGTAGGAGACTTAGTAGTAGGCTGGTTTTAACTTTACTCTTATAATAGCGTAGTCTTGTCTCTATGTGCTTGGGAAGTGGTTATAAAGGGCCTTAGGTTTATAATGCTGGTTAAGAGTGTAATTATTATATATGTAATTAATTTACAGTATGTCTTTATAACTGGGGTGGTTAATGTTAACTATAGGTGTTATAGTTATAGAGTATAGAATGGGGGAAGTGGTGCCTTGTTTTTTCTTTTCTTTTACTTACCTTTATGTGTATTATTTCTCTTAAACCTTTTTCCAGAACTTAGGTAGTAGTAACTTAGCTTATTCCTTTATAAAATGTCCTTCTTTAATAAGTTAGTGTTTAAGTTAGTTAGTAAAGTGAATTTAATTATAAAGTTATAACTTAATCTTTATTACTTTATCTTTAAACGTTACAGTAAGACCTTTAACTTACAGGTCTTTTACTTCGTTTATTAGCTCCTAATGTTTTTCCTTTAGTTCCTAAACCCTCTATTAGTGTGCTTACTTTATACCTTTTTATAAGACCTTTAAGGTACCGGTCTGAGGTATATTAGCTTTAATATGGGGTAGCTATCTGAGCTGTCCTTCTTTTAAGGAGGTGAGGGTGCTGATTTACTTAGCGTGTTTAAAATATTTAAAAGTCTTAGGGGGTACTATTGAGAAGAACTTCCGTTTCTCTAGTTTAATTCTCTCAGCTTATTCTCTTTCACCTTCTAGGGCTTGTTTTACTACTTGTGTGGCCTGGAGGGCTAGTTTTTCGACTCCTTTAACCATTCTAATAAGGTCTGAGTTAGGGTCCTTCCTGGACTTCCTTAGTTCTTAGGCTTACAGGGTGAGGTTTTTAAGGCTTGTAATAACTAACTGGAACATTTTTTCCTGGAGTTAGTCTTCTATAACCTGTATCTTTAATAGTTTTAAGTTTCCACTTTAAAGTTAGTCTTTTACAACCTGCACCTTTATAGCTGACTCTTTTAAAACCCCTGTAAGGACTAGATATATTACATCTTAGGGTTCTTTTACTTTATCCTTATCTCCTAACTTATATTTATCCATTTAGGTGTAGTTTTCTTCATTACCTGTTATCCTGATATAGATATCTTTTAAGTTAAACCTAATATGCTTTCCTCCTTCTAGAACGGGTTTTTAACCCACTTATTTTAATGATGGATATTACTATACTATATGTCCTTTCTTATTACAGTTAAAGTACTAGACCTGTAATATATCCCTGGGCTGCTTTTATTACTGTTATTATTAAGGTTTATTATAGTTAGGTCGGTTCTAGTAGTTTACTATACTAATGTCTATTAGCTTAGGATAGTGACTTATTATAGTTAACTGGTTCCCCTTTTTAGGTTTACTTAGTTAGTAAGGGGTCTGTTTTTTCTAAAAGTTCTTCTAATAATAGTGATTATAGTACTGATTATTAGCTTTAATGGCTATTTTAACTAGTTCTTGTAAACGGTCTGGTTAGTCTTCTTAGTAGAGATCTTTAGTGACGTGTTCCTTTAAACTGCTTTAAAATAGTATTATTAAGGCCTTTTAACTGAGTTTAGTCTTTATTACTTCTAATTTAAAGCGTGTGGAGAACTTAAGGACTGAAGACGTTTGTTTTAGGGTTATAAGCCACTATTTAGCCTACCTAGGGGCGTTTAGTTCTTTAAACTTAATCTGGAGTTGGTTGATAAATACGTTAAAGTTATCGAAAAGAGCTTAAGTCTCAGGGGCCTTTTTACACGCTTTGTTTATAAAGAGGTTATTAATTATCTTTATATAGGGTTTATACTAACGAGCGGCTACTTTATCTAATAAGGCTCTAGTAAACCTAACCTTTCCTTCTTCTTTAAAGAACTGTTTATCGTAATAGGTGATATAACTTTAAAGCTAGGCTATCTAGGATTTTAGCTACGTAAAGTCTCCCTTAAAGCGTGATAGTGGGGGGAGCTTTACCCGTTTCTTTTATAAGCCTTTAAGGTTGTTGTTCTCCAGTTTAATAGTGTTAAGTTAGGCCTGGAGTTTTTTAATAAGACTGATGTGGCTTTTAGTGTCTCTGGGGAAGGTTTTATTAAGTTCCTTAACCAGTCCCTGCTGGTTAAGGTTTAAGTTTTCAAAGCGTGTAGTTAACTTGTTAATAATAGGAAATTAAGGCTAAGTTTACGCCTCCTTAATCTCCTTACCTTTTCCTAAGGTTAATATATTAGTGGGAGGGAGGTGGTGTCTGGGAATTTAATAAACGGCGTTTAGAACTGAGACGTTAGTATTGTATTACGACCTGCACCTAACACAGGCCTTAAAAGGACTAGTGCAGGTTAAGACAGAACGTATGGTAAGATGTTAATAGGTAAGGGGCGTTCTGAAGACGGCTTATTAAGCTAGCACTCTTAGATAGGGGGTTTAATGTCACTGTAGGTCGTTATTATTATAATACACAGAGGTGAGTCTGAACAGTAGGATATAAATGAATAATTAAATACTAGTGTGAGGAATTAAAGTCCCTTACGGTGGTTATGGGTATAACTATAGCTATCTATATTAACTAACTGGGAGGTATTTTATACCTTATTTATAGTGTCGCGAGTGCTTGTTATATAAGCACTCTGCACTGTGTGAGCGTTCTGCTTATAAGGTTTCTCCTGCTTGCGATGCGAGCACTCGGCATGCTGTGAGCAGCACCTTACTGGTCGTAGGGGCTTTGGGTCTTTGCACCCCTGGCCTAGTGCGCCTGGGTGGTGTGCACCGTCTTCTTGCACTGTTCCTTCTGCGGGGGATTCGTTGGGCCGCCCCGGCCCAAGTGACGGCCTGCAGGGTCGTCACATCAAGGCATTGGAAAGCAGTGTGTGTTAAAGGTGATTAATTATTTCTATCTTCGAGAGTGGAAGCCGTGTTATTATAGCCGTGAGGGTGGCCAGTGCACGGAGTGCATTGGCTACACTCGCTTCTGCGAAGCGAGGTTGGCTGACTGAATACGAGGTTGGCAGTGGAGTCTGGCGTTCTTGGCTGTGCAGATCCACGGATGCAGCCGCGGAGCGGCTGCGTAGATCTAGCCACACTGTTCTAACCACACTGGCCGGGTTAGGGTTGTAAAAACCCAACAAAAATACATCTTACTTTTTACAGACTTTATTTTATAAGATTTATAAGCTTTATTCTACAGGGTTTACAGGCTTTATTCTATAAGGTTTACAGGATTTATTTTATAGGGTTTACAGGCTTTATTTTACAGAGTTTACAGTCTTTATTTTACAATTTACAATTTACAGTTTTTTTTCACTTTCACAAATGCAATTCGAACTGAGAACCTCTTTAATTTATATTACGCTATTTACCACTATACTATTTCTATTTCTATCTGTGAAAAACACAAGGTTTTTTTAACTTAACTGGGTGAATTAAAGTAATAATTTAATAAATTTTAATTATAAGCTTATATAAGCAAATGATACGTTGTAATATGCATTACATGATGTAGAATCTGATTTTCACATTGTTTTCAGGGTTAGGGTTAAGTAAAGGGAGATATTCAAGTTTAAAGTACAAAAACCACATGGCCGAGTTGATATTTCACGGCCATGATTCTAGATTACCTTAACAACAACGTGCAGGGCTTCAACCTCGCCTACGACATCTACGAGGCTAACGAAGACACTTCCCAAAATAAGGACCATTCTCGCCTCGGAGGTAGACTCATACGTGGAACTTGACCGATAAGGATGCCGGTCCGAAGCATAACTACTTCGACGTTGGCGCTATGCGTTTCCCAGATGCGTCGAGCCAAGCTCCGTACCCAACACTATCATGACACTGTGAGTAGAACCAACTTTCTCTCAATTTCTATTCTGACACGCGCTGCAAGCCTATTCGATCTGTTCGCGACCCTGCACATGCAACCGAACGACCCTGCGGTCATGTCGATAGGAGACCTTATCCCGTGTCAGATGACAAACACGATTCCATCGGGCAGCCACTACGGCACAACGGGAGTACTTCCCTATTTAGAATAGCAGCCCGGCCCCAGAATGTGAGAAGGAGAAGGAACTTCGAGGCCATAGACAATTATTGTTGAATAGAACTGTTCCAGCGCCTACAGGGCCACAGAGCGTTCCGAGCATCAGATTGTGAAGCCTAACTAGGCCGCCCCACGACCGTTCCTCATCATACTGACGTATCCAACGCTCCTTGGGCACGGGGTGGAATGACCCACAATCCCCGAACGTACTGAGGGCCCCTGTAGGAAAAGTCCCTGAAGGGCATAGACCATCCCGATAGAGTCAGGTACAAGGTAGCTAGCTCTAAGGAGGAAAGATACGGTAGTACCGGATTAGTTCTTCTGCGTTTTGGGGGACTGTGGCTGCAGGTAACCTGGCCGTTTCCAATAGAATTGCATGGGTAAGCCCTGGTTTTTCTGATTACTCTGGTTGGCCAGTGGCCATTGCCGTGTGACACTTCCACGACGACTATCACTAATGGTTTAAAAGCCCGAGCTCACTAGAGTCGGAGATGCCGTTTTCTGTGTAACACACCCTGGAGGTAGCATCCACTAATCATAACCCAACAAGGCTTTGGGGGTGGCACTGGCTCCTCGGAACTTGCATGCATACTCGGGCTGAGTGGGGTTCTTGAGCGAGAAGGTGCATAACCAACACAATTCAACCACTTGTAATCCAAGGTGTCGTGCTTCTGGTAGGAGGCCCTGCTTTTTTGTGCATACCAAGTGCAGCTACGGATGGAGGCAGCCTGAATGCCACACAGCCGCAGCTTCGCCCCGAGCTAATCGCCCTCCTTCGGCACGCATACATTAGACCAGAGACAGAATGAATGAAAGAACTTGGTCCGATCGCACCGAACTTGTCCATTTTTCTCCATTGTAGCTATTGAGCTTAGAAAACCGCAAACGTGAATCCGACGCACCATATTATTCTACTCAATCATGAACCGGTTCATATCTCCGTCAGCATCGCGCGGGGAAGTCGACGACCTCTTGCAGGAGTTAATAATGGATGAGGATAGTCTTATCGCAACCCCTGGCGGCGCTTCAACTGTCGCAGACGGCCCACTTATGCCGTTCGACATTGAGCCGGGCCCAACCCCTGATTACCGTCAAGAGGAATGGCCACAGCCTAACCCTGACTTGTATGTCCACCCCTTGATATGTCCAGTCAGCGGCGATGAGTGACACCGCCCCGTGCAGCATTACGAGCATCGTGTATCGCCTAGACCGGGATCGGCCCCGGAGTAGACGAGACCGACGATGCAGAGGAGACTATAGCGACAAGATTGACGTATCTCGAGAATGTCGCAGTTGTCGCATGGTTGGACCGCCAAGCGATCTCCTAATGTGTGATGGTTGCGGAGTCTCGCGCATGCCAGTCCACATCAGCTGTCTCCGGGGAAACGGAGATCACGGCATCGACTGTGACGTAATCCCCTTCACCGATTATGCGTACATAACATGGCTCCTAGATACACGGTTGCTGCAAGATAAATCAGTTAGCTTGCATACCCGTGATCTGTGGACTACCTGGTTCGGTGTACCCTATCATCAGAACGAGTCCCCGCCTAGGCTTTTCGTCTGGCCACGTCTACAGAATCTCGTCAACTCTGCTCCAAAGAGGCCTCCCCCACGCCAATACCCTAGCTTGGTCTCCTTCGTCGGCCCCACCGGTTCCGGGAAGAGCACCATTATCAAGGCCATCATCCGCATGCTGGCGCCGAATAGCCACAGCCGCAACTCTGTTCCCGTCCCTGGCACCAATCAAGACCAGTTCATATCTACGAGTAGCGACGTGCACTTGTACGCAGATCCCCGGACAATCTCAGCCGACGTACCCATCTTTCTGGCAGGTATGCCATGGGGTAAATGCTTTGTGGTTTATAACTCCTTGCTGACATGAAACACTGCCAGATTGCGAGGGCCTCTCTGACTCAGGAACCTCAGTAGCTCGAGACGCTGTTAGGGAAGCGAGAAGGCAACAACGGCGAGCTGATCGTCAGCCCCCCATCCGCTGTCCGAGCACGGCCATCGACGAGGTTTGGGAACATTTGGAAAATGCATCAACGTCCACACCGCTTGCCTGGATTCGCACTTTGCGCTCTTCGTCGAACTCTCCCGATTCTTCAGGTGTAGAAGAACAGGATGGTAGTGGCAGCTTCAGGGGGGGTGACGTTGTTGATGCCAAGTCGAGAGCATTGTTCACGACGAAGCTCTACCCGCGCTTATTGTATGCATTCTCAGACGTGGTGTGCTTTGTGACGAACAATAGCAGGTATGGATTTCATCAACCACTCCAGCGATTTTGTGTGATTTACAATACCAGGAGAGGACGCTTACTGTTTCTAGGGCGGCTCAGGATATCCTATGGACGCTACTCGAGTGGGCGAAGCAGGGCCACGAGCGGACGTTGAACCAGCGCGTCCGCCCAGCCCTAATCATTATCCTAAATAGAATTTCGCCAGGCGAAGAGGACGACTTGGGCAGCATGGCTACTGCAACTCGCCTACTCCTCGGGAGTTTCCAACGGTCTGATAGATTCAAGCAATTTAGAGAGACGTGGAGGACCAGGGGTCGCGGAATCCGGACAGCGGAGGACCTGATACGGTGCTACTACGATGATTTCAAAGTGATACCGATTCCTCAGCACAATAACGGCCCCTCGACGGCGAAGAAAGTTTGCGAGAGAATCAAGCAATTGTATCGCGAGATCCACAGCCTTTCAGAGAACATCTATCACAAGAGAAAGGAAGCCAACATGTGTATGGATATCTCAACTTTCAACTCTTATATCCGGAAGTCGACCAAAATACTGGCGCGGGACCTCAAGAGCTCTATCGACTTCTATCCGCTAGCAAAAGGTGACAACTCACTCCCCACGAGACTTAGTGAGCACCTGGCGTTGATGCTGAGAAGCGTCGCGGAGGAACGCAGAGCTGGCTTTGCGCCCGCATCACAGGCTGAACAGAGGATGGTCAAGGACGCTATTCCCTACCTGGCATGGTGTGTTATGGCTAGGGTGATGAGACGTCAGGCGCACGAAGGTAAGTAACCATACCATACACTCCCAGCCGTGGAAGTCCTCTATTAGTGACATCATAACAGACGCCCAGAAGGTGAAGGAGCGATATGTCGACGAGGTTTGTCGAGGCTTGGAGCGGTATCGCGACAAGTTTTGGAAGTGCGAAGTCATGGACGCATCCGGCAAGTTCCGCTGTCAAAACTACTGGGAGAGTCACCAAAAAGGCCACCAGTTCGATCCTCGGTCGCGGGAATACGCATACGCGCACATGCATCTCGCGGCCAGCTCTGAGGTTGGTTTGCTGGTTGGCCAACACGAGTGCTCGTGGGAGCCTGTGGCGTTCCGAGACGCTCTTTGGAAGGAAATTGGTCGCATATGCAGTCTCCATGAATCGGATCGACTGCTTGCTTTGGCAGATAGTGCCAAACGCTTGGGGTTACGGCGATTTACGACACAGCTAACTTGTCTAGCATGCTTGGCTAGCTGTCCTACCAACATGCTACCTTGCCGGCCCAAGCAGCATGCGATTTGTGAAGACTGCGGGCGTATCTTTAGTATATCTTCGCGATCTAAAGAATCAGTCGTCACGCTCGCCGCCTGCCCGTTGGGCTGCCCGTTAACACCGAGGCCTTGGAGAATCCAGTTAAAGCCGAAACAAGCTCAGCCTCGAATCCTCGCGCTCGACGGGTGAGTTTTGGGCGACTACGAACAAACATCTTTTCAGTCCTGAGAGCTAACCACTGAACGTCAGAGGCGGAGTCCGCGGTATTGTCGAACTGGTGATACTCGATGAGCTTGTTCGCGCTGTTGGCTTTGGAATCCCCATCCAGCAACTCTTCGATCTTGTCGTCGGTACTAGTACAGGTATTAAACGCCCCAACCAAGTTACGCTCTCTGGAAAGATTGAACTGACGCGAGGGACGTCAGGCGGTGTAATAGCGCTTGGGATCTTCGAAAAGCGTTGGAGTCCCGATAACGCCAAACGGCTGTTTCGCGATCTCATAGTCGATGCGTTCACTAAGCGGCGACGGCTCAAAATCCCAGCTATCAGCAGAGTGGTAGAGCCGTTCTGCACGTTCAAGTATCAGAGCATCGGCATCGAAAACGCGCTTCGAGATGCTTTTGGTGGAGGTGAATACCTCTTTGGCCAAAGCACAATGCCAACCGCCAGTGGCGCCGACATTGTCAAAGTCGGCGTCGTTAGTTGCCTAGAGGGACAGAATCAGCCATGTCTGATTGCGAACTACGGTCGAAATCCGCGCCCCGGGGCCGATAACTGTTCGTATTAATTTGCGACCCGGCACTGGGTTTTGCTAATCTCTGTTGCAGTGGATTGTCTACAGCGGGCGAACCAGCAAATTCATGACTTCAAGGTTTGGCAAGCGTATGGGCTGTCCTCGTATGTACGTTGTGCTCACTCTGCTAACATATATCTTCGTCCAGAGCCCGAGCCACCTCGGCAGCACCAACATTCTTTCAGCCCTACTACCATGAGGGGATGTCAAAAACCTACGTGGATGGCGCCGTCGTCAGAAATAACCCTGTCAGGGTGGCGCTTGAAGAAGAGAAGAGCATATGGGGCTTGCGATCTCGCCCGGATATTGTATTGTCGATCGGAACCGGCATTGCAGTAGACGGCAAGTCCGGGGAGATCCTCGAGCGCAGGGAGGAGAGGCACAAAATATTGAAGCAGCTAATTCCCGCGGGCATCAGAAAAGCCATCGATACTAGCATCGACATGGTCGCCAGCACGCTCGATTGCCACAGGGAGTGGAAGGACTTTCTCGAAGCAAACCGCGATCTCGGTGGTAGGTGTCACCGTCTCGACGTCGGTCTTCCCGGGCAACCCCCCAAGCTCGATGACATTGACCATCTGGATCTGCTCGAGCTCTCCAGCAAAGCGTACCTCGACCCTAAGAGCCAGTTGCCGTATTACGACAGAGACGTAAGAAATTCCCCTCCGATGTTGCCGATTCCCCATTTTTGCCTGTCACCAGGAGCGACTTTACATGCTGGTGACGCTTGAGCTGGGGAATACACTGGCTAACCTCGCTAATAGTACTGGAATGCCTACAGCCACCTCTATGTCGTGGCTATGAAGCTGTTGGCAGCTTTGTTCTACTTCTCGGAGCCGCTGGGTGGTGTATCCGCAGGGCGGGTCAGGGGCGAGCTGTACTGTCGCCTGCCCCCTAACTCAGAGGGGGCAAACTCATTGATCGCCGCGCGCCCGCAGTTCAGATTGCTTGAAAGGAGCATGGCAGGAAGCGCTGGTGACCAAAACATTTGTGATGTGAGATTTACGAGGGCAGAGGGAGACAGATTTGACCCCATGACGCTTGCCGCACCGGTGGAATTTGAGGTCTCCGCCGGACAATGGAGGAGGACGATCGAGGTTTTGCTGCCTTCGAGGAGCAACTCGTGGATCACAATAAGTGGCTTTTAGGATTCATTCGCAACCGGTGGCCGAGAGATTGGATATTCAATCCAGCTTGCGTCGCTGATTTCACAAGTACAGCCGGCCATATATTGGTTCGTGCTCAATGAGTCTCGGCAGACCAGAGTGAACAGTATCCTATCTGGTCCCTGAGACAGGACTACAGATGCTGGCAAAGTTTAAGCAGGAAGGGTGCAAGGATATCCTTAACCACAATACGAGGAGTAAATTAGCAAGGTGGATAAAACAATGTCGGTTTAATGGCAAGGGGGATAATGCACGGATGCACAGGCCGAAGGTTCGGAGATCCGACCTCTGGATCAGTACTCTGTCGGCAGATAACCTTGTTATTGTTTTTTTCTTTTTCCCAAGGGTCTGAGAAAGAAAAAATACAACGCTGCTTTCGGTACAGATTAAATTACCATGACGATTTCCTTCCTCACAAACCGAAAGCTGGATGGACTAATCTCCGTATATGGGAAATTAATTTCCCTTGCTGCCAACATGCCAAAGCAATGAAAATGCGATTTCACTCTCTCTCCGGCTATCATAAATGTGCCCTATGCGCTCCGCAAAACCAACCTGAAATGCTGCGGTTTGCCATACTACCACTTTTCTCTGTCAGAGCGGCAAAAGGGCTATTGGACTATGAAGAGGAGGTTTCTGCAGGAGACTGCCCTTCCGACTCCTGCTCCTCCTCCTGGGCCTTGTTGAAGTGCCCCTTTCAGTGCCGGGTCTGGCACAGGATGAGCCGGAAGCCCCTATTTTCGCACACCACACGCGCCTCACCATTGCGACAGCGACTAGCTGTATCTTGGCTAGTAGCTCTTCCAGCTAGCTTAATCTTCTGTTTCCTATCTAGCTATTACTACTCGTTAGTCAAATACACAGCCCGCTGTTCTCAATATCTTTCTCTATCCTTCTCCAAATATCACCTACACCTCTTCTTCCAGTATTAAATTGCTCATTTCCCTCTCTTCAGTAACTAGACCTTTAACACGATTATACTCTGATCTACTCTAATGCAGATGAGCTATCATCTCCTCCGTTGTCCAGCCCCTTGAGCCTGCTGAAGTAGTACATTTGTTTTATCATCTGCTTATCATCAAGACACCACTTATAACAAGCTTTATTGTATCATGACAACAACCCTATTGCTTTCCGATATTGTTAATTAGTTTTGATGCTTCCACGCGGCTGAGCTTGTGCTTTTGTCACTCGCTGAGTACCCTGGACCGGAAGGTCGCCGATTGCCAGAATGCCAGAGAACTTCTGACAACCGGACTGAAACTCGATGACTCCGAGGAGAGCTTATCAAGGTTTGGGCCCACGAACATTAGCCTGCGCCAATGGGACCACCCTGGCCAGGAAGCTTACTATTGAATCATCATGGCCAGGAAGGTTACGTATTGAAGCCACCATTTTCGGGAAGACTCCGTGCCGCACCGCGATGGCAACGCCAGTAAGCCGGCCCCGGAGTGACAGGGGATGATGGAGATTTCGGTCCCAGAATGCCTAAAAGCGTCCCCATCGACCTGTGAATCCATTCCCCAGGCTGTTGAGCAGAAGGCTGCAATTGTTGGTGATGTGTTGCTGCCAAGAAAGCAAGCGGCCAGATCCAGAGTGACGGGGTGACTTCGTTGTGAGGGGACGGAGCGAACGGACACAACTTCCAGAAGTTAAACCGGGGAACTGTCACAAAACTATAATCGAAACTTACACTCTTTCAACAGCTGGCTATTCCCGAGTCTCTGAACCACGCAAACTTCTGAAGTTTATAGTCGCCGTGCCTGGGTAACACCTCGTTGGAAGTAGGAGGCCGCCATTCGGCTGTGTTGTACCCCTGCATCACGCAGCGGTGCTTGGTATCTAGCGCCCAGGGCTGCGCCAATTGCTAGCGCTGTGGATGCTCCTGCTAGACCTGATCCCAGTGCTCCATCAACTCGAAATCGCGGGGCCCGTGCGAAAGCCTATGTCGAGAGCCTCGTCCTTCCGAATCGGAGCCTGGAGGATATTGCAAAGGATCCTGCCAGAGACTAGATCATTGGCATACGAAACAGCGTTCGAAACTTCTGGAACGGAGCCTCTAAGAGCGCAAGAGGGGACAAGGAGGCGCAGAACCAGCCGCCCGCTCATGCGATGCGCAGAGTTAGCATGACATCCCGCGATTCAAGCGTCTTAGAATCGAACGCGGCCGATATCAGTTCGCAGGGTTTTCCAAACATGCAGCTAATAGCCATAGCTAATCACGCTGCAGCCTACTATAGTACCGCAAATACCGTCTCCTCTAACGTTATGGTTGCTTTCTTCCTTGTTCCTTTCTTGCGCGGGCGGTTCCTTTCTGAGAGGGGACCCGTTACCTAAAATACTGTTACTAGATTCTTGAAGGTATTACATGGCAAGATAGTATTGCGAATTTAGCTGATAGACTCCACATGTTATGTGCGGAGCGAATCTCAAGCAATCCGTGCCTTATAGCTTACAGCTTTGGACAAGTATACTTGGAAATCCAAGTTGCTTGATAAAAAAGAGAGATCCTTGCCGCTTCCTGCTAGCTGCTAGGGTGAATTGCATGGCGCGGATGAAGTCGACTGGCGTTCCGGCGTAGCAGAACCTCGAGGGATATGTTCGTAGCGTCATCCGGTTCGCGTAAATGGCCACGCGGTCGAACCTGTACCAAAAGTTCGACCCGAACAGCACTGATCTCGTCGTTCAGGCCCAGGAGAAACGACCGCAGGCAACGGTTCCCAAGTGGCAGGTGATCATATAGATGCTGATTAATGCGCTTTTTCAGTCTTATGGTTTCTGGTGGCGGTGCTAAAAAGATCGTACCTGGAGATTTCGCAGGTGGACGGGTTTTGCCGACTCCGCCCCACGCTGGTAGGATTGACCACCGCACCAAGGGTTAAGTAGGATTAACCACGCAGATAGGATTAACTAAGTAGGATTATAGGCACACAGGATTGACCAACGTCACAGGATTGGCCAGGCCTGTAGGATTAACCACAGCCCGCAGGCAGACCCCTGCTACCAAGTCAGCAATACCGTAGCCTAAGCGTTATAGCTTTCCCTTCCTAAAGAAGAATCACTAGCCCCGCCCGTGTCCTTTTACTTCACCTGATCTTATATAATCCATCTCCCTAAGCTAAAGTAGTTAAAAATGGTTAAATTAAACGTGTAGAAAAGGAGGTAAGATATTATAGTATTAAAAGTAGTAGATGTTTTTAATATTAACTTAAAAGGACTTATTAATGCCTCATACGTACTGGTGGAACTCAGCACACTGCGGCATCCCCACCTTTAGGCGTGGTGAATAAAAAATATCCCGAAAGGTTAAGTACCAGTCATTACTAGGAAGGGTCAGCCCGCAGTCACACCGCGCCAGGCACCAGTAGCCAGCTCGCTCCGTTCGGGCAGGCGTATTACCCTCATGTTTGGGTAAATTTCTAGCTGTTGATCCCAATTCTTGGCTGTCGGTAAGACCGCTGTGATTCTCTGCTTCTATCCCAAGTTACCTCAAACCACCTGTTGTACAGCAGATTGGTGTGTACTGCTGGTAGATAACGCCTCGCTTGTGCTACCTCAACATCTCCTCCCTCGCCCACACCTCGTCATTCTGCCCTTTTATCTGCCTCAAGTATGTCTTGAAGGCCGCAGATGCCTTCAACACCTGAGCAAAATGACCCCACCCCAGCGTTTCCTTCCTATGTTTCGCGAGCTGCCTCGCCGTCACCAGCGCATTACGAATCTGGCGTCCGTTCATCTCCTCGGCGGCGAGGTCGTCCAACCGCCGTTCCAGCTCGGGCATGTCGATCTCCTGTGCGTCCTCGTCGTCCTCGTGCTCCTCGAGCATGTCCAGGAAATTGCGCCAAATAGCCTTGCGCATCTTCTTGGTCAGGTCCGAGTAGTGGATGGCCACCTGGATGCGCGACTTGAAGGCCTCGTCAAAGGTGCCGACGCGGTTCGAGGTGAGAATGAGGATGCCCTCGTAGTATTCGAGGATGCGGAGGAAGACTAATCTGTGTGAATTCCCTCTCAGCATCACAGCAAGGGAGGGGACATACCGGAAACTAAACTGTTGCGTTGCAGGTCTGCCATAGTACGCTCCTCGAGGAAGACGTCGGCCTCGTCTAATAAGAGTACGCAGTCCCATGTTTTTCCAAGGTACATAATTGTCTGGAGGTATTTCTCCACGGCGTCGGCCTGTGTCCCAATGTCTCCACAGGTGACCCGATACAATGGTTTTTCGGCAATCTCGGCCACGCTAGATATGTTCAAGGTTAGAAGGGGACCTGACCACAGCGTACGAAAGTGTTGAGCCATACCTTTCTGCCGTCAACGTCTTGCCTGTCCCCGGGCTGCCGTGGAGTAAAATGATCAAACCCTTGCCCTTGCCGCTTATTATGTCATCAAAAGACTTGTCTTTCGATGCTTGTATATCGACAAGCGCGTAGATCAGTTCCTTCGTCTTGCTGTCGAGCACGAGCCGCTCAAAGGCCTTTTTGTTCCATTTCACAGGCTGAAAGTTTTCCACATTGAGGGTGACTACTCTTGTCAGCAAATGATGGACAGTACCGATGTTGCTTGAGGATGAAGCCAAACTCACCCCATCTCTTTTTCTCCAGATCAAATCCATTAGTCACGGCCGGCAGCAACATGTACATCTCATCCGACATCTTGCTGTCGCGGCGCATGCTAAAAGGCCACTTGTCGTATCTAGTGAAATCACCATTATCTTCCGCGAACATGGGGTAGTTGGTCAGGTGCATCTTGTTGTATGTCAAGACGTCCACCATGAACCTAGCGTCCGTCTGTAGACAATCAGGTAGAATGCGTCGTCAGTCTTGCCACTATCAAATCATAGCATCAACATCCGACATGGCATCTGGCGGCAAAACTTACATAGTGTGTGGTGCCATTTTTATCCCAGCCCGTGTACTCTTTGAACACCTGGGTCTTCATGTCCCAAAACGTTTTGCCGCGCCTCACCAGCTGTTCGACATGCTCGGGCCGCGCAAATTCGATCGGGTGTACCGGAAGTTCGTTGATGGGCGTTTCGTCGTCGGTGATAAGGTCGATGGCCTTGCTCCAGTGATGGCGCTGCAGTTCAGTTCCGTTGTACCGCCAGCTCCAGCCCCTCATGTCCAGTTTGTCGCCCATCGTACGCTTGGTGATCTCCTTCAAGACTGCCGCCTCAATATGCCCCCCGCCACTGGCCGACGACATCGATATGACGATGTGGTTCTGTTTGAACAGCTTGCCCAAATGGCGAATGTTGACCATGCCGCGTGCGAACATAGCTTCGGCCTCCTGGTATTCTGCCTCGATGTTTTCATCCAAAAACGTTTTGAGTGGCGCAAGGACCGTGTAATACGCTTCGGAACTACTGGAAAGTTCCTCGAGCTGACGTCGGTGGTGGAACAGGAAAGGGTACGGGGCCTCAATTTCCTTTACTTGGAGGTTTTCCTCGGTGTCGTAGAGCTGGAACATGGCCACCTTCTCGAGCGCCTTCTGCAAGAGCGGCGAAACGATCCGGATCCTGTCAACGAGTTCTGCTGCCCTGCTTTTGCTCTTGTCGGCCCAGCCGGCAAACTGCAGGATACGATCGTTGACTTCACAGTTGTGTTGTTTGATTACGAAGAAGACGACAGACGGGTAGCGGGCTTGGAACAAGGGCAGCTTCACCAGCTCATCGCCGCTCAGCAACATGTGGTGGATATTGTGGTGCGTGAACTTGGGCACGTCTCGGTAGATGGTGCCGGAGTGGTGGTGGGTGTCGTTGGTGCAGAAGACGCGGTGCAGAAGCTGCATTCTCGGCGTTGCGTCCGGTGCCTCATCATTAGCGTCTGAGTCCGAATCGGAATCCGAGTCGGAGTTAGTGGCGGGGTCGTTCTTGTGGTGGCGAAGGAAGTGGACTTCGTTTTCTAAATAGGCGATGGTATCGAGGAGATGACCGATGAACTGGGGAATTTCTTCCTCTTTGTTTAGGACGTCCAACCCCATGTAGCCCTTAGCTACTAGGCCGAGAGCAGTGGACATGTGCTTGATCTCGCCGTCCTTGCTACCACCGCCTTCGCCTTCACCTTCGCCGTTTCCATTTTGCCCAGTTTCGGTCTCGTCTTTCCCAGCCTCGTCTCTCCCGCCAGTGTCGTGATTCCCACTGGTGTTGTCGTTCCCGCTTCCTCCGCGGGCGGCGATGTCGCCAATAACTGCCCCCAATTCGGCCACCGTCAAGCGCGGAGGCGCCAGTAGCTGGTCACTGTTATTCTCGGGATTGGCCGAGGTGCTCTCCCCCGCGCCCGCCCCTTCGGCATCAGTGGGCTGGGCTGGGACGCCGGTGCCATCCGGGGCATCGTCAGACCCCCCGACAAGACCTCTAAGCTCGTCACGCCACACCGTAGGTTTGCTACTGACAAATCCTCGGGGGGGAAGCCCGAGGAAACTGGGACGAGGAGGAGGGCGCATCGGCGGTGGCGGCGGGCGCGGGAGCGGCGGCGGCGGCGGCATGCCTGGTCCCGGCCTCCCACGCCCTCTCGGCATAAAACCACCTCTTCCAGAAGGGCCACCGGGTCTAGGAAACATCTGTCCCCAACCCGGCGGCGGCGCTGGCGGAGGGCCCCCAAGGCCCCCGAGTTGGAGCCCCGCTGGAGGCATCAAATGTCAGCGCGCTTTTCCTTTCATTTGACCACTTGATCATTTGGTCCTCGCGGGCACTTACTCTCTCTCCTTAGCTTGGTGCCGAGCCGCGACAACATGTCATCAATCTTGAAATTCTGGCCATGGGTGTCGTCGTCGGATATTGTCGAGTTGATAAAGAGGTCCTCGGCCGTGTCGCCTGAGTTTCGAGATCCCGCGTCCGATCCCGCATCCGAATGGTGCCCCGCGTCTGAGCCCCGCCGAGCCATCGGCAGCGGCGATACAGGCTGCTGTCGGGGGTTGAAATCCATAGCTGCGGAAATGCTGTATCTCGCCGTCAAAATACCACGATTGAGATGATTCGTGAGAGTCTGGGCGCACTATGCGACTTGAGACGCTGGGAGCCAAGTCATGCGAGCAGAGGGAGCCAGGCGCCAGCGTCAGCACAGCCACAATGCATGCAACGCAGAAAAGCCCCCCCGATTGGGCATGACGAACGTTGAAGAACAGCCACACGATTGGCTGGATAAAGTGGGGGGATTCGACTGGTTCTCGGGGTCAGCTTTGGGCGAACTGCATTGGACGAGGCGTTCAAACCTGAGATGCAACTATTTTCCAGTTATGGTTTGTATCGGCTAGATGCTCTCCGTGTCAAGTCTACTCCGTACCCCGGGAACCATCGCCAAGCCCCTTGACCATGGACCGAAACCTCTCCATCGACTTCCCCTTCTGCCGCCGGAACACTGCCCGGAACTTTGGCTGCCGCATCAACCTCTCGTGTCTTCGCCCCCCATCCGTCACGATTTGCCGGTCAGCATCAAATACCTCTTCTGCTTCCAGCACCCTCGCAGCGTCGAATCGCCATGATATAACCGCAATCTTCAGCACCCTGCCGCCGGCTCCCCCTGGTTGCGCCAGCTGCTCAAACCGCTTGATGACGTCCCCAATGTGAAGCTGCTCCCCGCCGTGATCGGAATCCCTATCGTGCTCGAGGGCGGATTCGAGAATGCCCATGTCAATGACAACAAAAAGCCGCGGCAGAGGCGTGATGCAGCGCTCCAAAAGGCAGAACCAGTGCTCGGCGCTCGTGGCTGACCGGAAGTGTTGGCTGGTGACGGGGTTCACGCCCTCACTCATGGCGCGCGTATCCAGGTTCAACACCTGGAGGACAAGCGAGCGCAGTATCCCAGTCAGGGACGGCCCTTCTGCCACGTCGCGGGCTTCACCTTCGGAGATTGTTCCCGGCAGGGCCCACACGACGGGGTAGCCCGCTTCGAGGACGGCGTCCAGCAGGTCTACGGCGAAGTCGAGCGCCGAGGTGCGCACACCGCGTCCCCGTGCAAGGAGAAGCGAAGACAAGGGATCCTGCAGCCAGATTTGGAGCTTTGCAATTTCCGAGGTGGGGAGCTGGGCGGGTGTCCTCTGTCGGCGACGGTTGCGGAGGCTGCGGCAGTATGTCAAGGCATCGTCGTGCGAAAGTCCTGGGGCAGGAAGAAACGTGTCCTCGACATGGGATAGCTGGGCGGAGACAAAGAGCTGATGCTGCGAGTGCATACCGAGGAGCATCTGGCTCTGGAGTGTCTGGTTTGCTGAAGCCATGTGTTAGCCTGTAGTTATGAAGAGGGCAGGCAGGAGAGACACACCCAGCATGATGCCGGCCAGCTGCTCCTGGAGCCGGCGCATCTCCTCGCTCATACCCCGCTGCCCGGCATGCATCTCTCGAATGACGAGGTGCATGTCGCGCAGCTCGGCCTTCATGGCAGCGCTCGCAAGCCTGTCCACCAAGCGAGCACGTTCAGCGAGCTCGTCCACCAGTGGTTTGAAGCTCAGACTAAACGGCTTGATCACCGAGGCCACGGAGTGTGAAAGCTTTCCCTTCCTGTACCAACGGACCGCTGCTACTGCGAACTCCAACACGGACGCATAGACGCGCGCGACGGCCTCTCGAACATCCTGGGATGGGTAGAGGACGGAATGGAGCTCGGTGCGGGGGAGGACGTCGGCGATGCGGGAGACGGCTTTGGCGATTTCGGCGAGGAGATTTTCGTGGTTAATGACTGCCTAGAAACTGTTGTTAGCTGTCGCCGACATCAAGAAAAGCGCAAGCAAGGCTTACGACGAAGAGGAACTTGAAGGCGCCCCAAGCCAGCGACACATATTCCGGATAGTGTTGGACAAAGACGTCAAACACCGCTGCGAGGAGTCAGCCCGCATGCACACCCAGTTGCAGGCAGGGAGCAACCAAACGCACAGGAATAGTACATGACGCGCGACGAGCATGCCGCGAGCCATGCACGCGCCTTGGACGCCTTGGCTTTGTCGCGATATGCCTCCTGCGCCGCCAGCAGCGCGTCCTGCACGTCGCGCATCGATGTCTTCCCACGCAGCCATTCCGCGTCGCGCTCTTCAATCGAGAGCTCCCGTGTCAAGATATCGATCGCGGCCTCGTAGGCCTGCTTCGCGGGGTCGGACCAGCTATCACAAGATCATGTCGTTAGCGCGATCCAAAGCAACAGTTGGGCGGGACAGCCCGGGTGCGGGGTCAGCGGGAGTAAATATTTACCTTCGGCCGCCAGTGGCCCGGGTGTCAAGATACCATCCTCGAAACAAATCGGGGCCGCTGCTCGGTGCGAGAAGGCTGATTGTGGCGGGCGAAATGGTCGAGCTAGAAACAGAGAGAGCGGGTGGCAGCGCGGTGCTCGCCGCGGAAGCGGGGAAGAGGGCATCGGTCAGCTCATTTCGGTTGTCGTCGCGCGTCAATGTCAGGGACATGGCGCGGATACGGGAGGCTTTTTGATGCCGGTGGGAGACAGTTCATCGCATCGGAGAACAGCAGCGGGAGTCGAGGCTCCCGTGGTACATGTTGGCTGAGTGCCAGGTACGTAGTCAGCCTGGAACAGACTGCTGGAAAGTGCTCCCCACGCAGCAGATGTGTGAAGCTTGGCTGAACTGCTGACTAAGCTAGTGTAACCAGGAATCAGTCAACGTTGTTGACCAATGAGACGGCTCTTAACGCATCACCTCACAGCTTCCAACGGCATTCGGGGGCACCGAAGCTTGCCGAGCCTGCTTTCTTGGTTTTGTGCTGAGGCAAGCGACCTGTTTTCGAGCAAGCACTAGCATTCTCCGGGATGTGGCGGATGTTAGTGCTGAGGGTCAGAGATGAGGTCTGTGTAAGTATATCTGTCTGAGATATACGATACCTCCATGTAGATAGCGCCGTTCACAATAAAACTTACAGCCACGTCTATACGGGTTGACATTTAGATACTCTGAGTTTGTGTTAGTCCCAGGAACCCTCAGAATCACCAGCAGACAACCGTTAGGCAAAGGTAAAAACAGAAACCCCGCATATTTACGGCAGGAGTGCTGTGGCCTACATACTCCCAGTGCATGAGGTTCAGTATGCTCCACCAGCTGTCTCCTCGGGAACCTTCAGTGGAAACTCTGCCGGCTCGTCTGTAATGCCTCTCCTCTTGGCCTCCTCCAGTATCGCAACAGTCGCCGAGGCACCCACCCTTGAGACGCCAAGCGA
>Ga0247758_1000671_pt1 | contig 29718 bp, 29 predicted proteins | sample UWRJL156409C4_FD_180950 | JGI IMG/M metagenome (GOLD analysis project Ga0247758, IMG submission 180950) | Plant litter microbial communities from Arlington Agricultural Research Station in Wisconsin, United States - UWRJ-L156-409C-4 | ecosystem: Environmental > Terrestrial > Plant litter >... | reverse complement strand
AAAGGCCGACTCCCAGACTACTGGTCCTCCGATCGGAGGGACACAAATGCAACTGACGTAGAAAAACAGATACGTACCTAGTATGGAACAAAACCTAGTATGTGACGATGCCTAGCATGAAACGGAGCCTAGCATGGAACAACAAAAGAAACGCGACCGTGGACTAGGTCATCTTCCTTCGATCGAAGGGCCAGAATGTCACTGGGCTTTCAATGGGAGGTCTTCGTGGTGAAAAATCGTCGGATTGATAATTGTTGAAAGAAGCGCGGTTCAAAGAACCGCGCAGCGTGGCCCCTTTTTGACGGTGGCACGCGCCAGAGAACGCATCGCTATGTACATAAGCGGCTACAGTAATATTACATACGGAGCCCAAAAAGAACGACAGGGTCGGCCTGAACAAACGCCCCGAGTTAATAACCTTTACGGGAGTTACGTTAACGGGGCATGCCTTAACGGTATTAACGATTATATTTAACTTCTTAACAACCTCCACTGTAACCTTAGCTTCATGACCGCAAGTATTAAAGTTAACATCCCCTGGAATAATCTAACCTTTACTTTATTCATGGCGTTAGTAACGTCTACCTTTTTACAACATGTAACCTCTAGCTGCGCGTTGCTATTAACCTGACCTTTTAAGACGTTAAAGCTAAAATGCGTACTACCTACCCCTTATTGTAATATATGGAAGATCCTTACCTTTATTGTTATGTCCTTTAAGGGTAGCTAGCTTAGTCTTTATAGTAATGGGAACTACATCACTAGGTGCACTAATACCCAGCTTATCACTACGTTCGGGCTACTTAACTTAAGGAATATCCTTAATAACTATATTAGCTACTTAGTCTTCTTCTAAGATAAATACCTTACTAGCTTAGTACATAACTTTTAATTATATAATAATATCTTCTTAAAGGATAAGATCGCTATCTTTTATAAACCTTAGGGCAGCTAGTAGTAATAACTATCGTAGCCGGGTAGGTAAAGGCCTGAGGATTAGGTCACCATAGTGCTGACGGGGATTAATACCTTAAGGTTAGATAATGTAAGGGGGAATGTTAACCTGCTAATAACGTCGAATAGGTTAACAATTTGTTAGAAGATAAGTGATTTGGGCGTAGTGAGGATTAATGGGCTGGTGACGAGGCTCGTCAGGAGGGATGTGACGGTGGTGTTGACAGTGAGCGTGAGCGTGGATGGGGTGAGGAGCGGGGAGAGGTCTTTTTTTGTTACGGTCAAGGGGATATAGGGGTGGGGTGGGGGTGACGATGGAATGAGAAATGCCATTGAGGAATAAAGAGGTAGTGGTTTAATAGGAGGTTGAGGACATCTAGTAGTAATACATAATTTTTGCAGTTTGTTTACTGGCTTGCCTTTTTTTGGTTCGTTTGTGGGGGTAGGGTTATAGTGAAGTGATAATAGATGCAGGAGGACACTCCTGTGTAATTTCACGTAGTCAACCAGAAATGCAGTAATTGCAAGCCATGAAGTGTGTGTTCGATTAAAGGGCGGTCACAGCGCGTAGGCCCGTAGGCCAAGCAAAACTGCAGCCGCTAGCCGGAGCCTCGGCGCCAAGGAGTGATTACGTAATTTGACAACTCCGCATTCCCTCCCACATTCATTGTTGGACGTGGGTTAACAAAACCTGGTTCTGAAGCGCCAAAAGATTGGGGACGCGTCCCCCTGTAAGCGGGTTTCATGGATTCCATTTGCAGAGCGGGAGCTCAATGGGTCTGACGCCCTTGACATGTTACTTTTAAGGCTGAACCTCAGACAACGATGATCCCCAAGCCTCGATGCCGCCGTGACATCTAAGGATCCAACCACGGCCAGTTCCAATCCCGATCCACTGATTATGTAAGGGAGTTTCCCTGCAAATTGTCTATTGGTTTTCGGCCACCTAAAGGTGTGTGATTAAACAAACTTCGAATCAACACCCCACCCTCGCTCGCACCATTAGCGCCGACTGTTTATTTTCTGAACATCTTCCACTTCTTTACCACTTATTTTTATTTTTAGCATTAATTTGCCTCCGTATCGCCAAGAAGGCGGCTGACTGTTTATACATTACTCATATGTGGAACGTTTCACTGAGGGTACGGAGCTCATGGGAGAAGCGGAAGTGCAGTTGCAAAGTGACTTGATTAGGTAGAAAGGGTGGGAGCGAAGCTCCCAGACTAAATACAAAAGAGAGCTCCCTGTGTGTGAGGAGAGCACATGACGAAAGGCTCCTGCGCTCCAGCCTAGCCTGGAGCGGTAAGGCGCCTACGCGCCTGAGCGCCAAGAACTGCCGCTGCAGTTCGACATCATACCTTCCGTTTCTTCATCGTTGTATGTGGTAATTTTTGTGCGGTTCCCGTTACCCCACCTACACACTTTGAATACAGGTAGTGTTAGAAAGAAGGGGGTTTTAGCCAATACTAATCCTAGCCTAAAACACTATAAAGCAGCTGATTAAGTGCTCTATTACCTCTATAACACTTGAAAACTGGCCTTATAGTTAGGGGGTAAAGACGACTTTGTTGTAGCTAGCGATGTGTTACGACCTGCACCTAACACTGGCCTTGAGAGGACAGGATAAGTTAAGACAGAGCGATTGGATTTAGCGTTATTGTTTAAAGCCACAGTTAGGTGGGGGGTGCCTCCCCCTCGCCTCCAATCTCGGACACGCCGCCCTGACCGGCTGTCTTCTTATGAAACGGCCAACTTGTAGGTGGAGTACGTCACGGTTCTATACGCCTTGCTATATATTGGGCAATTGATGAAACATATAGGTCCGCTGTGTGATGGTTGGCTCCTAAATCATTGATAGCGTTCCATCTGGGCTGCGGGGCGATGCGCGGCTGCTGCTGCCTCCTCAATATCGTTGATGCGCTGAAGCAGGGTAGCGGTCTGCTGGTTCTGGGCATCTCTCTGGCGCCGCAGTTCCTCGTTTTCTTAACGTAATTGTTCACATCGCGTATGCTCGACATCCTCCTCAGGCTCGTGGTTTGACCCCTCTGCTTCTTCAGGGTTTAGTTTTTTGTGCCTTTTGTGTGTGCTATTGTTACCATTCCCCTCTTTATATTTCTATGGTTGCTTGCTCTGCGAGCTTGCGTGGCCCTCGCCTACGTGTGGAGGTGTCAGAAGCGCGGCACTCTGGATTCGGTGGATTTGAAGGGGTTGTAACTGCGTGATTGTATTGCTTGTTCTCTCGCCCTCTGGCTTTGCCAGAGGCCTTCTATTATAGTTGTATGTTGTGTCTGGCTGAAGTGGCGGTGCCGGTTCAGCTCCATTCAGCTCCGTTCAGCTCCGTACAGCTCCGAACAGCCGCTCTATTCTTAGTATTCTGGCCCCTGGCCAGAACCCCCTTCTTTTTGACACAAGGTACCTCTTAGATAACTAGTATAGATAGTCATCATCGTGTCCACGACAAGAGTGTGAGGATTCCTGATCCTCACGCTAGTATTACATTGTTCATTTGTGTCCTATTGTTCAGACTCACCTCTACGCATTATAGTGACAACAACCTTCAGTGACAGTATTCCCCGTCTAAGAGTACCTAGCTCAACAAGCCGTCTTTGGATCGCCCCCTTGCATTGGCGTTCTGCCATCCGCTATAATGGGATACTCCTCCCTTGGGCTTGCTCCCACCTGGTCATATAGGATGGGTCTGGACGGATAGCACTCAGACGCGCTGAAATTGGCTCAACTGTGTCTAATTGCATCAAATCGCACTCTAGCTTCCTGCCGCAGTTCGCGTGTCCTGGCGGAAAAGTCTGACAGTATATTTCGAGCCCGCCTCAGCAGCCTCAGATAGGTGGCGTAGCGCACCTCCTTGGTGAATGTGAGAATGATGTTCTAACTGAGGCTAGGTGCACGTCTTCCGCCGTTTGCCATTCACGACACAGCTTTTTCGGTCTCACTTTCTTCGATGTGTTGATGTCAGTCAGTCACGGTCAGTTGCACGGAAGAGGAACCCAGACCACCTCAGTGCTAGAGTCAAAGAATGCTGCCCTAAACGTGGAGGAAACGGGGACCCCCCGGAGGACTATCGGGCCTATGAGGGTAAGGGTTTAATTTATAGGGTCAAATGCCGGCTTATATCCGATGACGTCCCGAAATCAGAAGTAACTATCCAACCAATTATGAACATCCCTCATCATCTCCGGCGCCGACAAATGAAGACTCAGGCTATGTCCCGTGTTTCTAGGCATCATGACAGAAAACTGGGCTAATGGAAACAACTCTCTGGTCTTTTCCAACGTCACTGGGCACGCCGCAGCACCGCCCGGACAGAACAGAATGTCCAGCTCGCCCGTAACGATCAACACCGGCCCCACGAACGCCGTCACCCGCGTCTCAAAGCCCGGCGACAACCCCTCACCCACGGCAAACGTGTCGTGGGTCTCGAAGTCGACGAGTGGAAGTGCCGGGTCGAAATCCCCCGCGTAGCAGGTTGCTGTCCGCACCGACACGGTCTTCCCGGCCCAGTAGCCCAGCGGAAGCCCTGGAAACCGTGAAGGGTTGGCGATCGCAGCGGAGGAGAAATCCAGCGTCAGATTGGTTGGCAGCGCCACTGTCGACGAGTACCCTGTGGGCACATACGCGTCGACGGTACGAGGGTTGACCGCGGCTCCGTGGTTTCCTAGGGCAGAGCCGAAAGAATGCCCGACGTAGATTATCTTGTCAAAACTCGGAAGATGAAGATCCGCAAAGCCCCCCCGCCGCAGTTGGATGAGGAGTTCCTCCGTGACTCTATCCTGCAGCGCGCTCTGGATTTCGGTAATGGGATCGGGAAAGGAAATGAGCTGCCCGCGGCCAAGGCGGTCGAGGGCAATAGTGTGGTAGCCGGCGCGCGTCGCGTAGGTGTGCCAGTTGTAGAGGCCAGAGAATCCAAATCCTGTCCACATTTCCTTATTGTATGTCATGCCGTGTACCAACACTTGGAGTATGCGGTGCTTGCGGCGGTGGTGGTACCCGCCGTGCGGCTCGCAGTATGTCGCGCCTACGGTGTAGACGCCGGAAACGGGCATAGTGCCGTTCATGTATGAGCCGGTCGAGTCTGCAAGCGAGGAGAAGAGCCACTGTCTAATTGCCGTGGCGTTATTCTGGTCGGGTGAATTTGTGAAGCGGATGTTGTCGGCTGATGCCCGAACTTGTAGTTGCACGGCACGGCATCTGGGATCAGGAGGAGATTTATTAGCCGCTGTAGAGGCTATGGCGGCCGCGCTGAAGGCGAAGGAGATGAATCCGAGGCGCATGATTGAGCGTGTTTGCAGCACTCGCTGGTTGAGAGATGTGCGTGTTGGAGGTTGCAGGATGAGATAGCGACGCGTCGGCAGGAGCGGGGTTGCCTACACCTACCTACATGCGCATCTAACGTAGTCACTTCCGAAGACGGACGTAGCACGAGCCGCTTGAATCACAAACCAACCGCCCAACGATTGCGAGGGCTCTCACAACGATGGCGCGCCGCGTAAGTGCTCCCCCTTGGCCCAACGCAAACGCCTCTATAAACTGACAATAGAAGCGGGATGCGTCATAGCGCCCATTTTGGAAACATATCGGGTTCTTCTCGTTCTCCAGCTGGAGCAAGCATTCTGTCCATAATATGTAGAACTTCAGTATTGGCGACATGAAATTAACTCGGCAAACCGTCATCATCTTCATGTCCCATCTTCACGAACCGCCGCAACCGTGAATTTTGCACACTGTCGCGCTACCCATCATCGCCATCTCGGAAGTCCATTTGCCCACTGCATCGCCACAGCCTCCCCAGATAAATTTGTCTGCAATCTCCTGAACTTGAGGTCGTCGCACTAAGCGCGCGACCGATTATGCAAGAGATTCATAGGCGAGACAACCTTACCTCTTGGGCCCGGCGTCTCCAAGACCCTGGATTACGATGGTGCCGCCGAACAGCTAAAAGTTTCAGATACACGCAGCTAGTCTCTGAATGCCGACAAAGAGAAGCGCGAACTCGCTATGTCTGGGACTTGACGCCATCTTGGTGTGGAAACCAGCGCAAATCGATCATATCGGCGATTCGAGTAAATCCTGCGTTTGCGGCAACTGGAACCTGCGGTGACATGAGGACAAGGACGGGAACGCGAATGAGTTGCTCTTCAAGCTGCAACTGCTGAAGGCTTTGGCAGACCGTTGACCCCTTCTTAGGTAGTCTCAGACTAAAAATAAGTGGGCCACATCTGAAAATGGTTAGCCTAAAATCAGGCTCGCTTCACCCTCGGCTCAGCTTCGGCTCACCATTGCTCACCCAATGCTCACCCTGTTATGAAAATTGGCAAGTTTACGCGACGTTGGACCGATTTTGGGCCTACCTCCGAAAAAAGGTGCCTGGATAGGGGGGTCCCAGAAATCGGACCCCTATCCTCCTGCTCCAATAAAACAAACCCGCCCTCAAGATGGAGGCTAAGAATTGGGCTCGGTGGCTAACGTTTTCACTCTCTGTTTTGAGATTCTGGGTTGTAGTAATCATGCTTGCCTACCGTACGACCGCTCTTCTCCTGGCTATAAAGAGGCAACCTGACTTATCCTACTGCCTACCATACGATTTTTCTCTCTCTTGTCTCCATGTCCTTGCCCCCCCTTGCTCCCCTTAGCACACTGAACATATCTCCCTTCTTCCTTATTTCTCTCAATCTTATATTCACGATGCCGAGGAAGAAGAGCCCCCAGGAGTTTTTTCGCCGGGGAAAAGTGAAGGGCTTAAAGAACTGTACAGAGGGTATAGAGTGGCCGAGCTAGCGGGACTTGCCGAACCACATACCTGACAGCGTCGGCATCACGACGTAGCAGATGGTGTCCTACTTCGTCATCTGGTGCATACAGTTCCCGCTGCCACTCATCCCCCCGCACCGATACCGTTGGTTGTTCACAGCCAAGGTCATCATGATGTCGGCTACTATACTGGGCATGCTCGTCTGGATATGTGTAAAGGCCGGCAGTGGCGGTGAGATCTGGGAGCAGGAGGCCACTGTGAGCGGAAGACAGGAGAGCTCGTTGATCATTCGGGCCCTGAATAGTTGCACTGCGAGCTGGTCGACTGTGGGCGTTAACATCGCGGACTTCATACGATACATAACCACACCTAAGCAAGCATTGACGACAGGGGCTGTGGTTCCCGCTCATCCGCTCGTTCATCGCTATTATTGGCATCGTTGTGACCTCGGTGTCAGGCGTCGTCTTTGGCGAGTATCTCTGGAACCTCATTGCCATTATCGACCAGTGGGAAGGACCAGGGGGCCGAGTGGCGGCATTCTTCGCTGGTGTCTCGTGGTGTCTCGCACAGGTGTGCGTCAACATCTCAGCCACGTTGGTGTCAGGGGCGAATGACTTGGCAAGTCTCTTTCACAAGTGATTGAACATCCTCCGGGGCGCCATCTTCATCACCATCGTTGGAGGGTGGGTCATGGTGCGTGGAAGATTCTGAATTCGGCGCATTCCTTGCTGAGTTTCATGAACTCTCTTGGCGTCTTCCTCGCCCCCATCAGGGTAAGTCCTACCCGGGTGATGGTAAGGACGGGCCAACATCAGTGCAGGCAATCCGGATCTCCGACTTTTACCTCATCAAGCGTCGTTGTCTCGATATTCCAGCCCTGTATCAGCCCTACGGACGCTATCGCTACATGTATGGCGTTAACTGGCGAGCGCTGGTTGCCATGGTTTGCCCCGTCACACCGCAGTTGCCTGGCCTGGTGAATGTGTTAACCCGGATCTGCCTATTGGGAACGCCAACTATATTGCGAACATGAACTGGTACTACGGCATTGTTTCTTGTGCTGTCGTCTACACCACGTTGAGCGTGGCGTTCCCTGCCAGGGAAACGCTGATTCCCTTCATGGTTGAGACTCCCGAACAGATGGTTGAAGGTGCAGAGTCTCCAAGGTAGAGAGACGAGAAGGAACAAAGGATCGTTAAGAGCGAGAGTCTGTGAACAAGAAAAAACCACCAATCTTGCTTCCAAAAGGGGCTGCCCCATGCCCCTGTTCATGTTTTGTCTTCCAAGACGAGCAGACGGGTACTTACCCCGACTCGAATGCCGTCTGCCTTGCGTCCCATGTGAATGGTATCGTCAACGGCGCTTCAATACACCCCTTTCGGCCCGCCCAGTGTCTGTCCATCATGATGCTCCCCTACCTCGGCGTGCCCCTCCCCATGTTTTCCCCCTTGTCGATGCTCCCGATCATACTGATCAAACACTTCATCCGGCGGCCTCTCCATATCATCAACCTTCGCCGCCCTGTTCAGCATCCACTTATGCAGCGGCTCCCAATCCACACAGACATTCTGCTGCGACAACACCACGGCAGGCTTGAACCTGTTGTGAGGCAGCCACTGCAGAGCATAGACATTCGTGTCGCCGTGGCACATGATTGCCAACCGCAGGCTCTCGAGACAGTGGTCGAGGTGCTCCCAGGGGTCTTCATGCACATGTAGCTCTTGGGGGTAGTAGTCGGGGTGGAGGTATTGCTTGATGCGTTTCTGCTAAAAGTTAGAGGGAGTGCGTCTGATGGATAGTGAGCGAGAGGAGGGGAGGCCCGTACCAGACAGTGCAAATTGTGAGCGATGCCAAGTCCACCAATGTACCCGCCTTCCTTGTGGCGGATTGACGTGCTGTAGTTGGCGAGGTGAAGCTCGTCTGCCGAGAACCGCACAAGAGTGCCAGTGAGGAGTTCATGCCACGCCTGATCGAGCTCAGGACGGGGATGGCCCATGAAGGGCTTGGAGTCGGGGCCGTTCTTGAGGAACTTGTTGATGTACCGGATAGGTGCGGGTGCTGCGATGGGGCAGAGTGTTAGCACTGACGGGAGGGCAAGCAACGGTGGGAAAAGGGTATGGCACTCACAATACGGTCTGATAAGCTGAGGGACCTCCGGGTCAAAGACTGTGTTACTCCCGTCGGAAAGGGGAGGAGAAGGGCAGGTGATGTAGTGGCGTTGGTATGCGCCGCCGATGAGAAGGCCGCTTCCGAGGGAGAGGAAGGATGTCAAGAGGAAGTAGAAACGTCGTTTCCAGACGACGGATTTGTTTGGTCGGGGGACAGGTTGGGTCAACATCTCGTCGTCGGACTCTGCTTCTCCGTTCAGGAGGTTGGAGTACTCTGACTTCATTTTGTTGGCAAGGAAATCCATGGGGAGGCAAAGATGGGAAGACTTGTTGGAAGTGTGATGAAATATGGAGCAGTGAAGAGACGAGAGGCTGGGGGTCGTTGAGATATTGGAAGTTCATCACAAGGAGCGGAGATCAAGACCGTCTTATGTCTTGTCGCCTGGCTGTCCTTCCTCATCGCGGCTCTCTTCAGAGGGAGCATTCCGTGCTCCCCATGGAGCCCAAACGAGCCTGATAGGTCATGAGATATGCTATGATAAGGTCTTGAGGAGATAGAGACGCAATTGGCTACTGAGCTCCAAGGCTGTATGCGCGATGCCTCTTCGAACTCGGGCCGCTGTCTTGGTTGTGAAGGATCATGATGAGGGGGTATCGGCCGCCTATGTGCAGGGCGGCCGCCTATGTGCGGGGCGGCCGCCGCTAGCCCTGCAGAATTATGCTGGACGATGCACCAGATGGTCCGTTTGTTCTCTCCCACATCCCAAGATTGGCATAACCTGCATATACTGACAAGCCAGATGCAGTCTAGACTCAGAGGGTTGCTGCATTGACAAATGCTATTGTAAGGGGTACGGGAAGTCCGGCACCGGTTCCGGTATGCAGTCGGATGTAAACATACCGGTGACCCATGCACGGTCTCTTCGCTCCGGCGAGAGGTACTGCATCCTTTACGTCCTACAAACCCCCACCATGTAAACCATTTGCGATAGCGAGCTCACGTCGTGTAGCTGTCCGGGCTTCACACAGAGGTCCGTGAGAGATACTGGATCACGAGAGGCATCTTGATGGGGTTAAGGGGACGTCTCCCATGCTGTGATAGATCCTCCCCATGCAGGTTTGTTTCAAATTGTCGAACGCGTCGAGTGTTCAATGACCTTCATTGGCCACCTCCATATGCTTGAGCCATGTAGGAGTAGAGAATTGTGATCAAGTGAGCGAGTTCACATGAATATTCCTGAGAGGAGAGTGCAGGACCCGCGCATTCAACGGCCTGCAACGCATTCCTCAAACGGACTCAGGACCGTGATGCCGCCGAGGCGAGGCACCTTTTCTTTCTTGGGTAGGCATCAACCGGGGCCTTTGTTCCGGATTGTGAGAGGGAGAAGGGAACTTGAAGTTAAAATGTGCCCGTTTTCCACACCAATCTTGTTCCTCAAGTGCCTCTTCAACTGCTGCATCCAACCCTTCCTCACTTTACTCAAAACAGCAAGACCAATAACATGAAGTTCCTCACCACTGTTCTCCTTGTCTCAGCCTCGGCTATCTCTGTCCTTGCCGCTCCCCTTGGTAAGTCTCCCAAGTCACTTCACCCCCAAGCCAGAGGCCAGCCCTTATTACAGGATTTTCAGACTAACGCTCCCCTTCCTGGCTCTCAGCAGGCACCATCAAGCGTGATGGATCTACCGAGTTTGACGCGGACCTTGCCGTCCTGAAGCGTGACGGCTCTACCGAGTTTGATGCGGACCTGGCGGTTCTGAAGCGTACGGTTGTGGAGACTGTGAAGAAGGACAAGGCCAAACGGGACGGTTCTACCGAGTTTGATGCTGATTTGGCTGTTCTTTGAAGGCTGAAGGGTGCCATTTCTGGGCATGGATGTGTGTCAAGGTAGATACTAGCTTGGGAGTGTTGATGGGTTCTATCAACTCGTAACGTTTCTTACTGGCGGACCGCCACCAAGGGTCAAGAGGGGTTAAAGTACCTAGGTATCGTTAAGAGTGAGGGCCTTTGAACAGAACCCAATCTTCTTTTGAAAGGTGCGAGTTATTGTAAACTAAAAGAACATGACCACTGCAATTTACCCTCATTTAACTAACTCTCCGCTTCCGAACCTCATTTCAAACAAGTACCAACACGCCTGCCTCAGTGTCGTCAAAGGACGCAGCCTCACCGTCCATAATGCCGTGGATATACGCTCACAAACAAGCTGCCGAACAACTGAGCCACCTGCATCGATGGGCACTGGACAGGGCCTCGTGATGAACGGAACTCCCGCACCGTGAATCAGTCTAACTTCATCTCCAACCCGGACCCCGTTGAACGCTAGGCCGATATATCCGCGCTTGGTCCCGAACAACTTCCTATGGAATCCCGCCCCTATTGATGGGATGGACGAGTTAAATGCACCTAACCGATCCAGAACAGGAAACGACCCAAGCTTCTCGTCGCGCCCTCCAGCAGCAACTTCCGCGCGTAACCTTTGCAAGAACTTCCCGAATATGTGACCTAGTTGTCGATCGGGCTTCTGGGATATTGCAGACCCTTCGCTATTACTGGTGTACAACGTTCTTGCGAGTACTTCTTCGGCTTCTTCTTCCGGATATGTCCCTAATTCGCGGATCATGCGAAGACCATCATCCAGGAAACTCAGTCCGGACCCTAAAGTCTCCCAGGCGCCAGGAGCGTGCGGGTACTCAATACCGCAGCCTACGATGGTGTCAATCATGGTGTTGTATACAGAGAGTGTTTCGTAGTGCTCGGCGGGACATCTCGGCTTCTTCTGGGGGTTGGCGGGGCATGGGACTCCGTGTTGGAAGTCATCGTAGCCCTCGTTTTGGCTGTTGTGAAGTCTGCAGATCGCCCCTTTCTTCGCCATGACAGGTCGAATCGATGTGGATGGGTTGTAAAAGCCGAAACTGTCGCTCCATTTTTTTGACATGCATGTCGCAGCGAAATTAGGAACCCAGGACGGTAATGGGTAGTCTTCCGTCTTCCCGCTCGCATCGCAGTTTCTGGGTCCCCAGGGGAATGCCAGCCCGGCAAAGCCTAGGAAAGTAAAGTCCGGCTTGTTGTGTGTAATTGCCGCCATGGCATGAACGAAAACATCCTTGGTGTCGGAGTTATAATCGGGGAGAATGCATCGCCCGTAGGAATCCTCGTGCAAGACTCAGCAGAGCGAAGATCCGGTCACGGGGGTCGGTTGCTTTATACGCTCTCAGCCTCGCCCAGAGATTGCCCAGCGGGAGGCGGCCGGCCTGGCGACCATGGTTGACCGACGTCCAAAGGTCGCTAAGTGTGGCTAAGCATATTTCTTTGTTGATTGTCATTCTCGTTACCCCTGGTGGAAGCTCCTCGGTGTCCGGTTCCCAGTCGTCAGACACCCAGTTGGCATTGCGGCCTTGGATAACTTTGAAAAGGATGTGTAGAAACCTAATGGAGATGTTGAGCCGCCCGTAATGGAACAATATGCTTTTTGCGTAGACGACGTCTTGAACCACCCAAACTCTTCGCCACCATCGCGAGCCGCTGGCACCACGGAGTCTAAGACACCCTTCGAAAAGGGCTTGGTCGTCCACCATGCGCTTTCACGTTGTGACCTCTTGGTTCATGCCGCTGACAAAGAAGGCAAAGAATCGTTGGTCATCGTCGAGGCCGTGTTCAGGGTCGTTACCATTCGCCCCGTTTTTTTCGTCCTCTTTTCCAAGATCAATGGATAAGGGTTCCCGGTCAGCGACGTTTATTTCTCAGTCTTCATCCTGTTGAAAGAAGGTATCTCGCACAGAACCGCCGCTTCTGGTGCTGCTGTCGGACTCGTCGTTGCTGTCGCTCTCGATGTCGCTACCATATTCGTCGACGTTGCCACCATCCAACTTTACATGCACCTCGGGCATTAGGTGCCCCAGCCAGATACTGACTCTTCTAGCTGAAGCGTAGATGTCTCTCATCATCTGGACCTGGTGGAACCTTTCGACATTGTCGTGCTGGTTGATGCACACAGCGTCAATCCAAATGAACTCGGGAGGATCCTTGAATATGTGCGTGAGAAGCGCCTCGACGTTTGCTGTAATCTGAAGGTATCGCCCGTCAGAAAGCGTCAATCTCTTGGAGGGGAGATCTATGCCCCAGCAGTATGAGACGGCTATGAAGCTATCAAAGGCCTCCTCCACCGGCAGACAGACAAGTTCGAAGATCAACCCATCCTGGGAGGTCCCCATGGTCGTTTTAAGGAGCCTGATATGGCGTGTGGTTGGAAGCTGGACATATTGGAACTCATCTGCTGCGGACGACGTTGTTTGGGTTGTGCTCTGGAAATGATGGGTCGAGCCATTTGACATGGAAAACTTGAACCCTTCCGTATAGCCGCGGTGGAACACGTTCATTCCATTCTCGTCAGCGGCAACCCGATCTGTGTTTTTAGAGATGATCCGGAGAATGGACCTGCCTGGCGCGCAGTCCTGCGTTGTTGCATGGTCGCCATTTGGGATCAGCATGGCGGTGAGGAAGGCGTTAAGAGAAAGAACAACATGCGTCACGAAGGATTGGAATAACCGATAGCATCTTGAGAAAATTACGTAGCCGATTATTAGCTGGTTAAATGAACGGCATCTCGAAAGAATGGCGTATCCAACGACAAGGCGGAAAAGCTTGAAGAAATTGTTTCCTGGAGGGGTAGCTCTTCGGGACAGCAGACCAGGGGCATCGGGGCCTGCCCATCCCGGAGGCGGCTCGCTGGCTGTGTTGGCAATGCAGACCTTCGACATTTGATCTACGGCGAATGCTGCAAAGTGTGATAGTGCTTTGGGCGGATCTTTTCGTCTTCTTTGAGGGTGACTTATACGTGCAGCGACACGGTGGAAATCAGGCATCGTCAGGTCGGGATTGCAGGCCACCCGCAGGGTTGGCATGGCCCGTGTCAGGTCGCACCTCCATTGGAGTCTCCCATGATCCAATGGCAGCCACGTCCCAGGCTGTGCTATTCTGTGAATCAGGACGAAGAGGATTGGACGCGACAATGCAGCACGCCCGATTCCTGAACCCTCCTCTCCCAACTTCCCTCCGCAACCAACCACTGTGTCAGTCTCTGCAGTTCCCCCGCCATCTCCTCCAGCTCGCCTCCCGTAAACGTGGCCCCCTGCACTTTAAACCAGATCTTGACACCCTCCCCCGTCAAGATCATGCCACCCATCAGGAAGAAGCCAAATATCCCCCTGCTGATGACGACCTCAACAACCTCAATGTTCTTGAACTGATCTTTGGAGCTTGGCATAGTAGCCCCCACCCAGTTGAACGTCGCAATGGATGGAATTGCAGGGTAAAGCTCCGCCGACTCAGGGTCGAGGGCGTCCATGACCAGGGCTCGGGGTGCCAATGCATACTTGGTTTGGAGGGTTTGCGTTTCTTGCATGCGCTGGAGAAAAGAGAGGACGGTTTCGGCTGGCTGGATGGCCACAAGATTGTTTACCGTCTGGATTGTGAGACCTCCAACATCTGAGGCGGGGTATTCTCCTGTGAGTGAGGAGGTATGTTAGCGCCCTGTTGATGACGGAATGAGGATGGAGAACACACCAAACGATTTCGGCAGAAAGGGCCACCGTTTTCTTTCAGACTCAACCTGCGCAAACATGGCGTGTGTGTGACCCGTCTTGTTGGCAAGGAACAGGGCCAGCGCTGCCTTGAGAGGAATCGGCGAGGTCACCTCAGGGTGAGCTTTTCTGAGCTCCAACCAGCCAGGTACATCAAAGACCTTAACCACACCGTTTTCGCCCGTCTCAGGGAAGTAGAGATCACGAGGGGCATAAGCGGGAGGATGAGATGGCCAGAGAGCGTGTTTGTGTGTGCCTAGATTTTGTAGCGACTGAGTGTGATACGAGATGGCGGCGCGAGCGGCAGGAGAGAACCGCAGACTGTAGTAGCTATCTGCCCATTGCTGGTAGGCAACGTGCGACCGAAGGGACTCTGTTGGTTGTGCAAGGGTGCTCTCGAGGTCCTCGTAGATCAGTTGGGTGAAGGTATTGTCGAAGACTGAGTGGTTAGCTGCCGTCAATTAGCCCATGCTCCTCAGGGTCTTCCAGTAAACGATGAAGGACTTACCGTTCATAACAAAGCCTGCGCTACCCACGTCCTCGACGTCAAAAAGCCAAACCTTTGACAACGGACCTGGTGGGACAGCATCTGTACAGCCGGGATAGTGTTGCTGCCTGGCAAACCCCACCATGTCCGCGCTGGTCTTGACCGAACCTGCGTCCGCCAGTACATAACGGTAAAGGAACGCTTCGTCCAACTGCACTTGAACATGCAGAGCAAGGTTCTTGTCGAGTCTCTCGGCGTCAGCCACAATAAATGACGCCATCATGAGGTTGTTCAAGAAGACTCGGTGCAGACACTGCCGCAGCTGTTGCTTCGAGACCTTATGCTTGGCGATGAGAACCATTTTTAGGTTCAGATGCCACATGGACCCAACACGAAAAGACACGGCGCTGAAGTCGCTGGCGGGCATGACGGTGCGGACGTCTTTCCAAGACAGGTCGCATGCCTGAATGGCTTCTTCGACGATCTCTTTCGTTCGATCGAAGAGCGATGGATCTTCGATCAAGTACACCATATCTTCGATTTCTGGCGGCGCCTTCGATGTCTCTTCTTCCTTCTTGACTTCGGCGGCAGGGCTCCCCGCGGTCGTGAAACCAGACGTTTGCGTCCGTGACTGCAGCAGGACAGCCTGCTCCCTAATTATCCCGCCCTGTTCCAGTTCCGTCAGAGTCAATGTGTTGCCACCCAGCGCCTTGGCAACCCGATCCCTGACGCGCATAACAGGTATGCTGTCGACAGGGAGGGTTTTGATGTAGGTGTCCGGCGGTAAATGTCTTTTTTCGTCATAAATACCGATTGTCTGCGACCAGATCCGGACGAGGTGGTCGAGAATATCCTTCTCGGCTGCCTGTCTGACACCATTTCCCACGCTGAACTTCTCAGGATGTGGCAGTGAAACAGTCTTGACCAGACGTTTCTCGCGGTATGCCCTCACAAGCGCTGCAACCTTGTGCTTCTGGATCTTGCCGACTGGCGTACGCGGATAGTCCTCCAAGCCAAGTTCCTCCAACGAAACCACCCCATCAGGGGCGCAGGCAGCGCCCATATGCTCAACCACCACGTCCCGTATAGCAGCAGCCATGGCGAAGTCCACCTTCTTTTGGGTAACCAAAATAGGAACCTCCCCAGCCACGCCCTCTTCGTCAGGGGCTCCCACAATCTGGATGCCCAAGTGTCCCATCGTCGGCTCCAACAAGGCCTCGATGGCAGCCGGCGCAATGTTCTCCCCGCCTCGGATAATAACGTCCTTGTACCTCCCCATCACCTAAATCCTCCCCTCTTCATCAAACTTGGCCTGATCCCCCGTATTATACCACTTCCTCCCCTCCTCATCACATAAAAGCTCTCCCCGTCTTCCAACCCAACATACCCATCCACCACCCCCGGCGAACTAACATGCAACTCACCCACCTTACCAAGCGGCACCACTTCCGCTCTATCTCCCGGCTCACAGACCTTCAAACTCATTCCCTCCGCCGCCCCCCACACTTTCCTGGCTCTATTGCCTTTGTAAACGCAATGCCTGTACTAGGTAGTTTGATAGAGCGCATATAATTGGAAATTCCAATTGAGCGCAACGGTGCGTTCTCGGATGGAAAAGAGAAAACGGCAGTTAAACGGCGAAAGCGACCGTTACGTGCAGGGGGGCCGTTCTCCCAAAATTAGGCCGAGGATCGTTCTTGCAACCACGCCGGCCCACTTATGGTCACGGCAAGTATAGCCGGGACTCACCTCGGCTCAGGCGGCCCTCAGTGCGGCTCACTTCTTGCTCAGGATTTGCGACTAACACGGACTTGGCCAGAAAAAAGTGTCGGGTGTGACTATATCATAAGCCTCTCTTGGTTACACGGCTTCCGCCTCTTTCTCTTACGTTGAACAGACCTCTTCTTCTAGATACTATTTAACAAATCCCTCTTTCTTGCAACGGAGCTCCCTTTCTTGCAGTCGCCGGCCCTCTGTTTCCTCCAGCGGGCCATTGACAGTTACCAGCGCAACTGGCCGGTCAATGCTGAGGCAATCTAGAGCCTGCAGCAGTCTACTTCATCTGTAATCTCCCACAAACTCAACGCGCCACTCACGCAACCACCCGCCCTACCTACCGTCGCGGCCTCGCCAGCCCCAAGGTACCACATCCGGCTACTGGAGGAGTCGCGAAGCTGAATGCGAATGGGAGTTGAATGGGGTCGGTAGTTGAATGGGTCGGTGCGGACTTTCATGCTACTGGTTGCTCGCCGGTGCGATTGCTGGGGATGCTAGTGGTTTTGGATTAAACTCTTTAGAGAGGTGGTCTGTGACATTCAAGTTTTGGGCGGGAAAGGTGCATGGTGCAATATTAGTGCAGGAATCGGTAAGTATTGATGTCCTAGGTAGATGAAAACCTTCTTAGTTACCGGATACAGTATTTTATAGTTAACGGGTTGTACTACCTAAGCGCGACAGGCTTAAAGCGACACGAGCAGGCATTGAAATCATGCGGCCTTGCAAGAAGCCGGCTCGTACACCAAGAAGTACGTGTTGTAATCTCCGCTGCCGCCATACGGCCTGTCGTCCTGTAGAAGCTGTTCCACTTCGCGGAACCCCTGGCGCAGGTAGATACCACGCGAGACATCGAAAGCAAGGACGAAAATAGGCCATCCCAACCGCTCGGCCTGCCGCATGCCCCTCTGCACTAGCGACGTCGCAACTCCCTTTCCCTGGTTGATGGGGTGTACAGCCAGGTAATCAAGCTCTATTACTTTCTTTTAGTATGTGGTAGCCTACAAGGAGACCGCCCGTTTCTGACGAAAGACTCACGTATGAACTCGCGTTCGGCGAGGATGCGCCGCTTCGTGGCTGCGATCTTGGCATCGAGAACATCGGTATTGATATTCGTGCCAGCGCCCACATTCCACACGGCTGAGTCCGCCAGTTCCTCCAACGCCTTCTTCGCATTGTCTTCCACATCTGGCACCTGGCCGTCTGTCCATTCGGACTGGAGAGGAGGCGGCACCAGCCAGCGGGCGTAGCCAACAACGGCACCCGTATCTTCGTCGACAGCCATTTCATGGCGGCGCTCGTCGCGATCTTTGAGGAGCACGCTCGTGGCCATACGCTTCCGCATCTGCTCCGTGATGTAAGGTAGCTGTGCATCGGCCGGCCAGATCATGCGCCAGTACGGCTGGCCCCAGAAGGCCCCGACGTTGTTGACGGCAAGTGCAGCCGCATCGTCAACGGTACAGCCTGAAAATGTCCAGCGCATGTTAGATACTTGATGTTTGGTCGAATGCATTTTGAGGTGTGTTGATCTGGACTGCCTTTGGGGCCTGGGCTGGTCGAAGTTGATACTGAGCTTTGCCATTTAAGAGACACAGCACAAACTTATATAGCTGGCGGGAAAGGGACAGGTGTCTTTTCCCGCCGTGTGTGGGGTACTAAGCCGTTATCATCCTTTCAACCCCCGATCTATCAGGCAGCAACATTAAGGGGCGCAACGTTACACAGCGTGTGACGGCGGTGACTCAGATTGCAAATCCACAGCTTCTGTACCTACCGAGTAGCTTTCGTGGGCAAACGATCCTAATGTTTCCGTACCTGCCTTACTTAGCAGTGTTGTTAAATCCCTTCAGACCCGGACAGGGCAATGGTGTATGCGCACCGAGCCTTGTCGCCCAGAGCACTCTTCGCATATGGCGACCCACCGACACCGCAGCGTGGCATACCTGAATCCAGAGTCTTCTTCAGAGCGGCGAATAGGTATCCAGCCTTTGGAAAAGAGTTTCTCCATTATGGCTCGTGGTTGAAGTGTTTGTAGAAGAAGATGTCAGTGGAAGAAACGCGGCAAGGGGAAAAACACAGAGTAAATGGATGCCCCAGACATGTCCAACCGTCTGCATTGATACCAGTAGTCACAGGATCCTATAAATCCTACCAACTTCCCATGACCTGATGCGGAAGGTGTCATCACCGATGCTTTCATATACAGGCGCCCGCTAGTGACAAGAAGGGTGTGGTTCAGCACAGACAAAACGGAACCAACAGCGTTCTACCCCAGGGATATACAGGGGTGTTATAAGACTCTGGGTCCTGAAAAATGTAGTTGTCCTGCGTGCCAAGGGGGCGCAGATGCATTGTAATGGTGTGGTCAACGTAGGAAGTACGTCGGTGCTTCCCGTCTGTCAAACCCCTCCGTTCCTTTTCCATGCTGAGCGTAGGATTCCTGGCGGTGCCACCTCCTGGTCAGAAATGTCTAGTGCGGTCTTTTACTGCTACCAACGAGGCGCGCAGTGCCACGAAGGTCATGTCAAGTTGGACGATAATGGTGTCAACTGGTCGATAACGTCCACCATAGAAAAAAGTAAAAGACTCTGTAGTGTTGTCTCTAGTTCTGTCTACCTCCCGTCCTGCCCCTCCTGCTGTTCTATTTCTTCAACATTAGCTAGTTTGTGTAGTTAAACCAATCACTTATTTCTACAGGCGTGCACGCAAAGTGCACTTACACACTGTTAGGGGGTGGTCCAAGCGGTCACCTAAAGTTGCAGGCAAAGCACTAACGCACTACCAAATGGTTTGGGTCGTTGCTGCCACTGCTCCAAACATATGGGCCGTGGCCGCAAAGATATCCCTCATGGCCAATATCTTTCCGAGGTTTAACTGTCAACCTTGGGGGTGGGACTATCATTCCTCAATTCCTCTACTGGACATTCCCAACTCCCAACTCCTTAACATCCATGTGTGTCCATGCAGTCCGGCTAGTTTAAGCCCCCAAAATTATATTACCCTGATCCCCGAGTAGTGGAGTCGGGAATTTGGCCTTGGTATGGTAAGTCGCACGTAAGCATCGACTAAACCCTGACTTTACCGATCACCGTGTATGTACGGAGAAGGCTTGTCGTTATAGAACTTGCTTCATTGGCTGGGTTATACAAGTGAATTTGGACGGTGAGATGTCAGCTTTGTTACCCAGATGAAAAGGAGAGCAATTATCTCACAAAGACATGACGAGAAATGGGCCCTAGCAAAGATCAAGATTATCTGAGAGCAATCATAATGTTATTTGTTCAAAGACGGCCTCTGCGCTTATACCATGGTATCGACTCTCTCAGCCCTCCTCCTAAATCGACTATTCAGCCTCTCTTCATCTCCCCTATCAGCCCCACTTTGCAACTCCCGCGGGCTCTGACGTCTTGCCTCCTCCTCCTTCTCCTGCCTTCTTCGGGATATCTTCGCCATGGAGATGTGGCTCCTCCTTTGATCTTTCCCCCTTCCAGTGGAGATGACTTCCAGAAATGGCGCATTCCGATGTACTCTGCGGCATATGCAAGCGGGACAGAAAAGCAAAAGTGGAGGATCGTTCGGACCCAGGGGCTGAAGGCAATGGAGATCGAAATGGTGATGACGATTGCCGACAGAATGACTGCCGAAGTTAGAGAAGACCATAACGGGAATGGGCGCCCAACTTACACATGTACATCACCTGCTCATCTAACGGCATCCATGTATCACCTGTAATCTGTGCATTGTTCATGCCGAAGAATGTCGCGAAGAACCCCAACGGCAGCTGCAGCAGAGTTAGTTCCCCTCTAGACATAACCTCAGGCAACCCCCGGGTATGCGTTACTCACGAAAAAGATGGTCACCAGCGTAAACGCCATAATCGCCCTCCCTTGTTTGACACTCTCATCCGCCCTCCTCAGCGCAGCCTTTGCCTCCACAATACTCGCCTGCTGCTGCTTCAGCCCCAAAAGACCCCCCAACTGCCTGCACGTCCTCAACGCTGACTCCTCCAAGTCCTGCAGTTCCGCCTGCCGATTATCGATCATCTCTAACAGAATATCGGCTGCTTGCACCGCCTCATCAAACTGTGTAGGTGCCTTGACTGCTTTTCTTGGGACCACGGTGCTCTCAGTCCCAGGGTCTTGGAGAGACTGCGATATGCGATAACGAAGGCAAGCAGTGATCTCAATACATCCCTCTCATACCGAATATCCCCCGATAGTAGACCCAAATGGCGCCGGTAGTCTTTGACAACTTGGCTCTGCTGAGCAAAGAAACGACGCATCATTTTCAGTTCCTCGGCGATATCCTGAGCTTCACGGAGGAGGGTCCCTTCGGGGTTGATGTCGAGATACTTTTGGTTTGACGGTTGCGACAGGGTCTCGACGAGAAAGTTGAGAGTTCGTGAGTGCAGGGCGGTATTACGCCAAAAACTGTCGTAGGCGATGGTTGTGAGTTCTGTCTGTTAAGTTGGTCAACATCTGGGCTCAAAGCGGGGATAGGAGTAGGGGTGATAGGAGAAAGGAGGGAAGGGGGGTCGAGGTCTAAGTTGAGGGACAGGTGGCAAGACCTACAACATTGCCGATAGCAGAGCCAAAGATATCGATAACTTCAGGCCTCTGACCAAGGGGCTTGGTGCGGTCGAAGAAGACGCGGGAGCATTGGTCGATGATGAGAAGAGCTGTCATTCTCAAGTCAGTGCCGCTCGGGTTCCGTACCATGGAATAACTTACCCAAGTGGTGGATCGACTTGACGTTCGGGTTATTGGAAAGATGCTCCCTCAGACACTTGTGCACCCCCAACGGATCAGGCTTATTCCGACCCCATCTCCTGGGAAATGAAGTGATGGTGGTATGGTCATCCAAGATCCATAGCCACAGCTGATCAACCATCACAATCCTCGTATTCCGGCTGTGAAAACTTCTTCCAGCTCTCGTCTCTCTGTAAACAACCTTATCTCTGTCCCTAGCAGAGGTGTCGTCCAGTGTCAGAAAGTAGTACTGGTCCAACGTCCTCCGAATGTGTAAGGCTCCGTCTGTAGATGATTGTCACGGTAGTGCGAACGTAAACGGTAGCATCAGAGAACGCTCTTAGCTACCTGTCTTCTGTTATTAGCTTAATACTAGCTCGCCCAGTTCAGGCCCTCTGCTCTCATGAGAATCGTTAGGCAGTCTCCCCGTCAGGTCTCGAAGCCTTCCTTAAAGTCAGACCTAAGGAAGATCCTGAAGTAGTCGGATGCTTTCTGCCCTTTCTAGTTGTTGGTCAATGGCTCCTTTGGTTGGTCCAGGTCCTAACCCTAATGCTATTGGTTGCCAGCTCCCCCTGGTCCGAGTTTCTTGACCCGAGCGAGTCAGATTGGGTTTACACTCGTGATTCGAGCCTTTGATAAATCATTCAATCTCAACGATTTCCTGTCCTAGATCCTGCCACCACGACCGCCACCTCACCGCACCAACACCAACTCGCCGATATCGATTCGCCCCTTCCCCAGCCTTACGTAACACAAGGAAGTAATGCATATACTCCCTTTTCACACGTTGCTCGCCATCCTCGGCGTCGGGGCTCTCGATGTAAAAATAGCTGGCTTTAACATAGACCCCCACCAGCGCGAGACTCAACTCGTCATAGCGCACCACTTCTTGTCGCTCCCCGTCCAAGGCCACCCAAACCGAAGGCCAGTGAGCGGGGAAGTCAACTAAGTCGTAGAGGTTCTGCAGCTTCTTGTCCGAGAAGGTCGGGCATTTCGTATTCGTGCACTCCTGTCTTTTGGCTGTAACATTGCGCTAGTGCACCACGCGGAGCTGGACTCTGATAATGCCTGAGCGGGCTATCTCTGCCGCAATTGAATTAAAGTCTGCTGGTTGGTTTGGAACGGCATCCGATGGTAAGAGAGTTAGTTCGAATGTCTGGCAATATGCTAGGTGGGGGGGATATCGCACAGTCCGCCACCTATCCCACGACCACGATGGCAGCTCAGGCAATTTGCTGTGAACACTCCTCGCCTGAACCACGGGCGTTGGGCAGGGGTCCGTCTCGACCCAAAGGAGGCCCAGTGAGCTCAGCCATATTCCGAAAGCATACGCCGCCTCAGCGTTCAACTCTCGGTAATACCACGCGAGACCTTCCACTGCTGGTAGCCGGTCCGTGTCAAAGGTTAACTGGCATTTGTGTACTTCTCCACAAGCTCATACCACTTCGTCGGTTTCTCCATCGAGTCATCGAGGTTGAGCTGCTGGTCTTGTAGTAGCGGATTGTCGACCAACCCCGGCGGAACTGCCCGGCGTTCGTCTTATTTACCATCCAAGAGGTGGCTGGTGTATATGCCCGAGGCATCCTCGAAGAACACGTCACCGTAGGCGAAGTGTAAGATATGCCGGGAGAGAATCCGTTCCTGGAAAACCCAGCCGCGCTGATTGATTGTGCTTAGCGAATCCCTGGATAGATCAAGCCTAGGTCTAAGAATCCGTCGTCATCACAGCTGGATGTGTGCGCGAAGATTGTGCAGCAAGAGTTGCGATAGATAGTACACATCTTGGCTGATTCCTGCAGCCAGTCTTGGGGGTCATCTTGGATAATACATAGTGCGTCAATCCAGAGGTATCGATAACCGAGCTGCGTAGTAACGATAGCGGCGTCGCGGTATGTCTTGGGCAGAGACCAAAACATGATCCCTTCTTGGAGCTCGCCGAGGTTGGACTTCGTCAGCCGCAAGTGGTGTTTCGAGCCCCAGCGATGGCTAAGTGTCATGTACCTCCCCTTGCTACCAGATGGTGGTACCGTAAGTCTTACAGGCTGGAATGTAGAGCCAGGCGCTAGATTGACATACTCGAGGAAGCCGTCAGGCATAAGATCCAGCACGCGGGTAGGCAGCTCCGTAGCCGAGATAGATGCAACCTTTGCATCTGGCAGCTGGCTATAGATGCAGCCAACACGTTTTGCGATACTGGTTTGGATCCAATGATTGAGTAGCCTATTCTCGTTCCCATACCCTTGTTTTCTCGGTCAGCAGTGTATTCCAGCGTACGGCTTTGTCAAGTCATGACCTACATGTTCCGAGCGGAGACGAGGACGTCCGAACACTGACCTTCCTCCCTCCCTTCTTTAGCAGGTCGCGTAGAACCGGGTGGCCAAACCACCGCCATGGGTCTTCGTCAGGTCTCCATAATGCCTAGATGCAGACTTGGAGGGTCCGCCTGCCATCTTTGTTCAACTGCCACCATCTTCTCGACTTTTCATGAGGGAATAGGAGATCCTGAACGAAACCAGAGGTTGGAGGAAGCTCAATGAAGTCCGCAGCCCGTGAGGGCTCGTGCATGCGCCACCCGCAGCGATAGCACGTAGTGCACTCGCGGGAATTAGCGCGCAGGGATCCGCAGTCCCTTTCGTGGTCGCATTTTGGCAGCTTTCGCAACTCGATGGTGTACTTGAGCAGCAACTGCATCACGTCTTTGGTTGCTAAGGATTATGGAAGCCGTCAATCCCAATAGTGGCCGGATATAGGTGGCAACCAATCCTCCGTGAAATCCGCGACATATAAATTCGCCTCAGGCGGATACGCCCAGCAATCGTATGACGACTGGCTGTGCTCGGATGTCAAGGCAAGGTACCAAGGCTCGAAACGGAAAAGCGGGTTTTGCAAAGCCTATCTCCCGGAGCTGAAAGCCAACCCCGCGGAATGGACTGTCGATGGGGCTCGAGTCGCGTATTGTCTCAGCCAGCCGGCCGGGGATGTGTGCAAGCTCTACTTCAGCCCGGCCATTGCTGGTGCGGTCATCAGTATGAATGCCATCAAGGCCATTTGTATAGGACTTGTCCTTTACACACTCAAGGACACGCCTCTGTTGACGCTGGGTGACGCCGTCGCCTCGTTCCTGGATTTCCCCGACGACACAACCAGCAATATGGGTGTGGTCAGTAGAGGTGACCTGCGATCGAGCAACGGCTATTCCACATGGATATCCGGCCCGAAGCTATTCGATGCTTCAAGAAAACGACGCTTCCATGCAACAGACTGAGGCCGAATCGTCGGCTTCATGACCTTGCAAGTGCCCTCCCACACACTCCAACCCTGGTACCCGCACTAACCGTCCACGCCAGCTACACGGTCCTGATGATTCTAGTTGGCGTCCTCCTTTACCTTGGTTTTGGCCGCTTCGAAAACGGCCCATCCTGGGAGAAAATATGGAACTACGGGATCGGCACCGTCACGGGCGAAACCCTCCTCAGCCGCGGAACCCTCCTGCCCCTCCCCCTCGTCGCCCTTCTCTCCAACATCCCTCAAGTCTGCCTCTCCGTCATCTATTTTTGGTATAACAACATCCTCACCTCCATCGCCATGGCCACAGAGTGGGATCGGTTCGGGTCCCTTCGCAAAGGCCTCCGCGTCTCAAAGTTACCGCGCGGAGCCCAGAGGGGATCGCATATGCTTCAACTCCCGTATCGAGTGGCTGTACCCCTTATGGCCACTTCGGGGGCTGCTGCATTGGATGGCATCCCAGAGTTTGTTTCTAGCTGATGTGGACTACATCCAGTCTGACCCGCCGATCATGGAGGTATTGAGGACATCGAGTTACAGGGGAGATCATCCGGGAGAGCTTCATTTTTCAACGTGTGGATTCTCACCGTTGGCAAGTATCCTCCTGATTGTGCTGGGGGTCTTGATGATCGTCGTGTTGGTTATAGTTGCCATGACAAGGTTTCAGACAGGGATGCCTGTGGCTGGGAATTGCAGTGCTGCGATATCTGCAGCGTGTCATGGGCCTGTAAAGGGCGAGTCAGGGGCCTCGGAGATGAAAGTGCAGTGGGGAGAGGTGTTGATTGAAGGGGCGGATGGGTCTGTCAGGCGGAGGTGTGCGTTTTCACATGGGGAGATGTCGAAGCCGTTTGCAAGGTTTACAGGAGCTGCCTCAGGGGCCGGGGGCATGTCCTCCATTTTGGCGAATTTCAGGAAAATTGAGAAGTTTGAGGTAAGAACCAGATCATATGGATACTCTCGGAGGAAAAGAACAGGTTTGCAGAAACTTATATCTTACATCCTCCACCAAATACCCAGACCGGAAGACTCACTCGCGAACTATGACTCTCTTAGGCTCATGTGAAGTTTCTATGAAAGTTGAAAAACACACAAATGAGACGGTTAAAACCCTCCCTCCATCGTATTTGATATCCCACACCCATAGTTCATAGTTAGTATGCTACATAGGTACTTGCCATCTCAGATTCCAGACTGTGTTGCGAAAGGTTAGTATCAAAGTATCATGGCGGACACATCCAAGGTAGAGCCTACTTCTCCATTTCATTCTTCTTTAGAACGAGACAGTGCACCAGCTGCAAGAGATTTGAGGTCAAACGAATCAGCACCTCTTTTTGTCTCTGTAGCCGAAAGCAACATGGCAACCCCAAACCGGGCACGGGAAGTCCGAGTGTGGTCCGCTCCGGGTTCCGGCTTGCCCAACCGTTGCTGGTGAGTCCACCTGTGGTTTCGAGTCTGTCCAAGTCGGTGCGTCGTCCAAAGGGTTAGACATGATCTGCACCGGCAACTTCTGACTGACTGGTCAAAATGGCTGGACCGTGAAGTCGCGAGGCCGTCGGTGTTCAGGCCGTCCTCATCGTCGCTGCTTATGTCATCGTCGGTGTCGGACGGCAATACTTGGCAACCGGCTTCGATAGCTATTTCTGAAAATCTGCCGCCGTTGGCAGTGCCGACTAAGACAGCATCACCCTGACTTGGATACGCCCTGATTTGACGACTAGATTTGGAGAACGTCCGAGATTCGGGATCGGAATCCGAACTGTCTGTTGGACATGGATTGGTAGGTTGCAAAGTTGGTGACAGTCGAAGCGTAGGAAGATAGCTAGCCCCGGCGTGAACAAGACGTGAGATGGCCGCTATCTTCATCTCAGGCCCTATAGCCCTAGTGACCGGGCGTCGCGCATCGCGCAGTCTAGTGGCACGCAACTTGTGGTTAGATGGGTCCAGAGAGAACGCATCGGGACAAACTGGGTTCCAGTCATCCACGTAAGTACTGACATCGATCCCTGACGCCCCGTGTTCCGGCCATCGTCGCCAGCCTGACCATCAACTGCCCAATTGGTGCCCAACTTGAAGCGCCGACGGTTGTCCCCGAGGGCACAAAGACGCCGAGAGAGTACCGCGCGGTCGTTGGAGCAGTCTTGCGATATCGTCTTCGGCGTGGAATACGATGTGCCTTTTGAGATTCGGTCTTTTCCCGGGCGCAGCCCTTGAATCGGGTGGAGAGATGTCATGTTACGACGGGGATCCATCGCGGCGCAGCTTGCTCTAATCGTCTAGGTCTCCGGAGGGTGCGATGCAGGGCGCCGCGCGCTGTACTTAATGTCGTTTGCGAGAATTAAGTTTTAGGTGCAGATTAAGTGGGTGATCTTTCCTTCGGAACGCAGCGCTCGGGTGGGGGCTCGGAATGGTCAATTTCAGATGCTGCTAATAAAACTTATGAATGGCTTTTGGAGGAGTTCCGAGGTGTGACGATGTTTGCTGGTGCGAGGGAGAAATCTGCGACTGTCAAGCTTGACAGCGCGAAGAAGCGCACACTGTGGCGTAGCATGTGTATGCAGGAAATGCGATAAGGATACCTTATGATAAGCCCTCTGACAATACCTACCTGCATCGGCGTCTTTTTGCATGTACGCCACCACCCATGTATGTCTCAAGAGTGGCTAGCTCACCCGTTTGGGCAACCTACGAGTGAGGATTTTTTGGGCAAATGAGATATAGAAACAGAGACTTAATCTAGGATGTGAACTGGGTTTGATGGTACTCTGGAGGAAAGAAAGGGGAACAGGAAAGCGCTTGAATAGGACGGCGAGAGGTGGTGAGAGCGAGTTAGGTTCAATCACACAACCTGGCAGAGACATTACGCAACCCCAAACCCGACACTACGAACTTCACTCTCCTTCATGTATGCGCGCCGGCCATTCCATTTTCACCTCGTTGGCCCATGTCCCACAAACAACACCTCCTTGATGGTGCTCCCTGTTTCTTCACATGGCCTCAACCCCTCATCTTCCCAGTCGATACTCGTTGCCCTTAAGGAATGTCCTTCCTCCTCACGTAGTAGCAGCACTGGACATTGTCCGGGCCGGGACATTTGTTGCTACAATGAGGTCAGTAACAACATATCAAAACAATGCAGTGCGACACTTACGAGATGTGCCGATAGTCGCTGCCCAGAGCCTCGCACCAAGAGGTCGGCGTGCAGAATCCCGTCGTCCCAGCCGGCGTGATGCAGCCCTGGTCAATGCAGCATTTATTATTCTCTCCGCCTGAGCACAGGTCGTCTTTGATGTAGCCGAGGGAGTTTCTGCATTTGCTCGGTGTTCCGCATGTTCCTTTGACAGTCTGAAGTCCGTGTAAGAGGAGACTCTCATACTATGGGTGGCAAGTTGGGACTAGGATGGTGGAAATGAAACAAACTTACCCCATATTTATCGGTTTTGTACGAGCACGACTCAGCGGCCGCGATGGCGGTCCATGTCGCGACGACGAACAAGATGTTGAGCTTCATGGTGATGATTGTAGAGGGGCAGCCGGTCGGTACCTTGGAATTTCGGTGGCAGAAAAAGAGAGTCTGGACATCAATGCTTTAAACATAGCTAGCATGAGTTGAAAACCGGGTCAACCGAGTCCGTCTTACTCTTGTAAAGCCCAAAATAGAGTGTGGCTGAAATGTCTTTTGGTGGTGATAATAACGGTTAGCCAATAGCCGAGTTGACGATACAGTTTGAGGTATTCGTCCCCGCAGCGACTCATTGGCTCGCGCGGGACATTGCAACATCGAGATTTATTACCTTCCATTCCAGGAACCGCGCCGGTCTTGGCTGCTGTGCCAATATTGCAACATCAAGGCACAGCGCTTCGGTTGGTTGGACTTTTCTTAGTTCAGCGGTTCGCTTAACACAGATCGAGATATCGTCTAATACAATGTTGAAGGAGAAGAAGCTCCGGTGCGTGTGAGTAATATCAGAGGCTACGAGCTGTAAATATCGCTCACAAGTCACTTCTTGAGCTGTCTCCTAGTCAGCTTAGGTTTGCTGAAAAATGTGGATTGCTGTATAAATTGAACGAGACTACTGTGCAAATAAACATCTGTGACAGTGAGCATTAGCCATGTATAGAACAACCTCCCTTGAATAGATGTTCACAACATTCTCTGTGATAATACAGCTATTTACCTACTTAAACTCTAGCACAGAACTTCCTTAAGCCCTCCACTGCCATCTTAATGTACTTCTAGTTACTTTTAACTTTGTTTTCCACCAGTAAGATAAACTACAGTCTCGAAACTCGAGAAGTCATCACGTATCATTTCATGCTCGTAAGACCACACAGTGACCTGATATCTGCCAGTGACCCAATGCAATAATGGTATGTACCTTCCTCCCAAAAACCCTCCCATGCCAAGATCTCAGGGGGATTTTCCTCACCACAAATTATCCACTGTGTACCCGTTTTTCCGTCCTCATTCTCCTCCCAATTTCTCCCAACTGACGATGAAGCCCGGCCTACCGATAGCTCCCAGCCTCCCACCCCGCCCCCTCTGTCGTCGAGCTATACCCCGGCGAAACCCCACTACTACTCACACTCCTCGAGTGATACACCCCCGGCCCTTGTCCCCCCTCCAGCCCCTGACCCTGCAGCTGCGCCGCCGCAACCCTACTACTATAACTTGGGCTACTCGTACTCCTCGCATGATACAACCCCGCCTGCGCCGTCGGCGGACTCGGCGCTAGCATCGTACTAGTCGCGCTCAGGGGTGGACTCCCCGGCACCTGTCCCTGCGCCTGTGTCTGCCCGTGGGGGGCTAAAAATGCGCTCGGGATCTCGTTATTGCCGTTGTCCATCTCAACGTACTCTTGCCCTGGACTGGGGTGTAATTTCGAGGGGCTGGGGAAGCGTTCGTCGGCGGGGAGTTCAGACTTGTAGCCTGTGCCGTAGACGGCGACGGGGGCGAGTGGGGGAGGAGGCATGCCGCCGTGTTGTTGGTGGTAGGTGGCGTAGGGGTGTGGTGGGG
>Ga0247758_1000669_pt1 | contig 29775 bp, 13 predicted proteins | sample UWRJL156409C4_FD_180950 | JGI IMG/M metagenome (GOLD analysis project Ga0247758, IMG submission 180950) | Plant litter microbial communities from Arlington Agricultural Research Station in Wisconsin, United States - UWRJ-L156-409C-4 | ecosystem: Environmental > Terrestrial > Plant litter >... | reverse complement strand
GAGGCCTTATACCAGAGCGTAGCGGAGGTCTATAAGGCTGACGATCGAAACGGCTTTAGTAATTTTATTTATTATTATTTAAAGATCCTTTCACTCTGCTTTTATTCTTTATATTAAATCTGTAGCTCTGGAATGTGGAGGGGATTCCAGCCTTCAGACCTTGTAGGAGTCAGGACGGGAATGCCTCTAGGCTAGAGGGCCTGTACTGGCTTACAGACTTTAAAGTCCTATTAGCTTTCAGACTTAAAGTCTAGCGCTAGTAAGCTTACTGTGTAACAGTTACGGAAATTAGAGGGTATAGTATTATTATAACCTGCACTTAGCACAGACCTGAATGGCTAGTTAGGTTAAGACAGAGCATATAGCAGGACGCTAAAGACTAAGTGGGCGTTCTGAAGTTAGCTTGTTAAATTAGCACTTTTAGACGGGGGTATAATGTTACGATAGGTTGCTGTTACTATAATGTATAGAGGTGAGTCTGAAAAGTAGGATATAAATGAATAATGTAATATTAGTGTGAGGAACTAGAAGTCCCTTATGGCTATTGTGGTTATAATGATGACTATCTATACTAGTTATCTAAGAGGTGCTTTGTACCTTGCTTAGTGTTGCTTGCTTGCTTACTTGAGGACTAAGCACTCCATTACTGAGCACCCTCTGCTTAGTAGCCTTAGGAGTGCTTAGTAGCTGAGCGCTGGCGTTAAGACTGAGTAACTCCTGATTATTTGTAGGGGCTTTAGGTCTTTACACTCTTGGTCTAGCCTAAAACACTGTGTGTACTGTTTCCTGTGTGGGGACTTGGTTGGGCTGCTCTGGCCCTGATGACGGTCTGTAGGGTCGTTACAGGTATGGTATAATGATGATTATTCCGGGGGTCCTTTAGCTTTAAAGAGGTGTGTGGCTTTAGTCCTCTTATGGAGGCCTGGCTGGCTTACGTAACTACAGCCTGTGGGTCTGTAAGATGTCTGCGACACTTCCTTTATGTAAGTTTAAAATAATTTCATTTTTCCTCCTTTATATCTTCTCTCTACACCTAACCCCTTCCTTATTTATTATTATCTACTTCCTCTTTAGTGATCTCCTGTATACGAGACTTACCATTACTGAAAAGCTTAATCAAGATCGGGTTCTGCATACGATAATGATAAAAGTATATATAACAGTTATCTTTCTCTAGATAACAGTTTGTACAATCTTATAATTACTTAGCTAGTAGCTTAGTCCTGTAAGTACGTAGGAACTGCTGGAAGTTCTAGATATAACCTGAATTGGCACGAATAGTGTTAAATATAAAACTAACTTCCTTCCATTCACTATTAGGCTTATTAAATAGCAGAACTAGACATCCTATTAAGTAGTTAATAGCAATTTCTCTGTAAGCTCTATAGTATTTAGAGGCTCTGATATAGTTTAGTAGTAGCTTTGTTAACGGGATAGCGTTATCTAGCACTTCCTTTAAAGTAGGAATGACTGTAGTGATACGGATAGGTAATGCTGCAGGTTTAAATAAATAACCACAACTGATAATCTCTAAACTATTACAGCAGTTAGGGCAGGTCTGGGATGAAATAGAACTACTGTAAAATATCTAGCAGTCAGCATAGAATATGTGCCTGTAGAAGAGAGCAACTCTAATACACAGCTTAATAGTTTCGTTTAGTAATGTATTCAGCCTAATAATGTCGAGCTAGGTGTAGCAGATTGGACATATTACCTGCCCAGCTGGCTGATTCCCAGTGAGACTTAATATATGCTGCACTACCTAATGCCATAATATAAGAGTTATCACAGAGGTCACTATTATAAATATTTAAGGAATGGGAGCTTTTATACCAGTAGGTTAACGTGATTATATACTACTTTAACAAGCTAGCATTGTATAATAGGCAAACATATACATAATGTATGTGTGTTACAGCAGGTGACTATAATAATAATAAGTGGTATAATAACAGTAAGTGTATAAGCAAACAGAGTAATAATAGTGTATAGGGAAATAGAGTATAAAGGAGATAAATAGAGTATAAAGGAGAGCTTTTTTAACCTGTAACTTAAACTACAATGGCGATATTATAATAGTGGAATAATAACTATATATGTTTAGGGTTAAGTATTATTTCTATTATACTTATAACGGCTCTGGTAAGGTGCTTATTAGGTTAGGTTAGTTCTAGTAATTAAAGTACGTGGGGTAAGTTACGTATACTGGATGTGTTAATTATTCATTATTATCTGTAGCGATAATAAGCTACTGTATTACTATAAGTCTTTGAGACTTAGTATGGTTATTAACATTAAATTACTTAATATACTGTAATTTATTAAACTAAATAGTTTAAAGTCTAGTTATATTACATTCTGTATGTATCAATACTAAATCCAGAGTTAGGAGAAAACTTTATTGCTAATCTACCTTAAGTTAGTAGCTTAAGTACAGGTTATTTGACGAGGAGGTAAATAACTCCTAAAACGTTTACCTATTTAAATCTTATTATTACCCTACACTGTTCCTTAGTTCCTTATCGTAGCCCGAGTAGTCCGGCGGCGTTATAAAGGAGGAGGGTTACTATTGTCTGTTATCTTTCTCTTAGTAGGCGTCTTCTTCGCCATCTTTAATCCGAGTCTCTTTTTCGTACTGTTTACCTGCTTTTCTACCTTTTCTATCTCCTTATCGACGTTATCCTTCTCGAAATCCTCTTCTCTGTAAATGATGTGCTTAAAGGGCTTAGTGCAGTTAGTGAAGTGGGTATAATTACACTTAGGTTTGCCGATAAGAGGATAACTATACTTCTTTATAAGTTAAATCCTTTTACGCTTGATCTCCGGGAAGGTGTTAAAGATAATCTCTTACGTTATAATATTAGGATCGAAGCTTAATTCTATAACACGCGTGTTATTAGCCCGGATGATGGGGTTTCCATCCTTGCTAAGCTTGTCCTGGATGTGTATATTAATGATGACAGGTCTTAGGAAACTTATATATAGAAGGATAAGCTGATTTTTAATAAGGTCTTTAACGTTGGCGACCTTTGCTAGGTTTACTGTGAACGCTCTGAGATTAGTGTTAATGTCCTCTCCCTTATTTCCCTCTTCTGGTAAGCTGGAGCTTAGGAGGTGGATAATGGATAAGTAGATCTTACTGATAAATAAAGCTCTGTTACTTAAGTAGTCGCAGATAGATTAGGGTAGTTTAACCGCTTAACTAAACCAGTTTACTAAGATGGTTAAGCTGTGTTTAGCGACCTCGTATGCAAATAATAACTTCAGGACCGGGTCTTTGACCTTTGCTAGTATCTAGGGGCTGATTTCTTTAACCTACTAATATATATTAGTATAGAATCAGGCTAGTAGTAAACCAGTTGGTATAGCTAATAAGTACACTAACTAGTCTAGTGTTAAGTTTACGTACCTTACGTAGTCTGCGCTTTATAAACTACTTGTTAATAGTACTGATAATAATGGGGAGATATTACTGGACGGGCTTTGTCTGTCTAATGCGGTATAGTTAACTAATATATTATTAGATAGTCGTTATATTCTATACGAACCCTGCTCTGATGCTATAGTTGCATTAGTAATATGCGTTAAGTCCAGCGCTGGATACTAACAAGTTTAATACCAGTATGTTAAACGCGGTGTCGGCCTAATTCTATTACTTTATGATAACCTGACGCTCGTTTATTAAGAGTCTTAAGTGAATGGACTTAACTTTAAAGTTCGCCTTAGCGAATATAGCAGTAACCTCCTTATATTTAGCTATTAGTATATCTATCTGTCTGAATTGGCTAGGGGGATATTAAACCTGTTGGTGTACTTATGTAGTATACCAGCTAGTTTAATTTTAGCTTTGTTAGGATGCAGTCTATTTACTGTTGTATAATGGGGCTGTTTATTATAATTAGGACTTTGGCGTTTTCTTAGCTAGGTTTAGATTGGATCTCCATTACTTGTTGGAGATAGTACGACTTAATTAGCGACTTAAAGTATATAAAAAAGAGGGAGTTAAGTTAGTCTTTAGGGGGGATATAGCTATTATCCTCGTTTAATATTATATACGTGTAGCTGATGCTATTGTCTGTGCTGTTATGTATTAATAACTGGACGAAATTAACACCGAGCTTCGTCAAGTTTAGGTTATTAAGGTTAACCTTTATCTGTTACCTTGGGTTAAGGGCCTTACTAAGTGTGGATTTAGATGCACGTTTTGCCTTTTTTACGGTCTTAGGATTGGTGATTGTTCGAATCTCCTCCTCTATCAGCTGATAGATAAGATCGTTATATATTATCATTATATGTGCGTGTTTGCTCTAGGCCTCTACTGTGGCGGCTTGGAGTAACGCTATATCGAGCGCATTAGTCCGGTCTAGATCTTTCTCTTTACCTTTCTTAAGATTACTGTCAATATGATCGTTGGTAATCTGATTTATCTTCCCGAGCGTGATATTACTTAGAATTTTATCGGTATTATTACAAACAGTGTCGTAATCTTTACTATATCCGATAAGAGTTGAGTTAATTTCCAGAGGGCTTAATCTATCCTGAGAATAATATTTTAAGTTATTTGGTAGGGTTATAGGAGTGTTTATTCCCCTATTAATGATAAATATGTTATTCGCCTTTAAGATATCTTCAGCGTTAAGGTTGATATCTGCCTTGCTAGAGTCCTAGATATTATCTTAGTAAAAAGGAACTAGCTTTTACTAATGCTACTTATATTTCTAGTAGATATTACGTAACTTTATAACAGTATTATTCTTATTAGTATAATATTTAGTGATAAGTATATCGGACCCCTCCTTATATATTAGCTTGTTACTTATGTAATAGAAGTCTAGATTAGGTTAGAATATATCTAGTATCTTTGCTGCAGTAACCTATATTATTAAGCTAAAACCTTTCCAATCTGTAATCTTATTCTGAGCGGGAGTTACAGACACACTACCCTATGACACTTTTGGGATAACCTATATGAGACGCCAGTATTAAGAGTTGGAGTTACGTAGATTAGTAGCTTCGTTATATATTATAAGCTAGAATTTGAACTTCTTACTTTTCGTGATATAGGTATTAATACGGTAGACTTGGTAGATCTTGGACTTTTAGCGTTCTGATATGGGGATTATAGCGAGATTAGTTATATGTTAGTAGATATAATAAGGCGATTAGAAAGTAAACTAGTTAGAATACTAAAATTTATATACTAACTGGTTTACTTTATAGTAAGGTGGGGTGTAAGGATGGGATGTGTAATTAGTACTTACTTAAGGTATTAGTTAAGGAATAATCTGTATCTGTTTACTTTAATATACTTGCTGTAATTGCCCTTAAATTTCTTATTAAGCTTATTTAACTACTTAGCGTACTTCTTATTACTATCGTTATTAATATTACTCTCGTTATCTGCCTTAGCGAGCCTGCCAACTGTAATGTTTAAATTACCCTTATTATCCTCAGATTCACTGCCAGATCCTATATTATCGGAACCCTTAGGGCTAGGGGTTACTAGGCCTGTAGGAGCAGCAGAGATCCTCAACTTCCAAACTATATATTAGTTATGCACCTATCGTCTAGCGTACTTGGACGTATCTATATTGTGCTTGGTTGTAGTTATCTAACGAGCAGCTATAGTAATATATACCGAAATGTACATAACTAGTACTACTTTAGGGTTTTCTATATCATTTACGTAACTATAAAGGTTATCGTCCATCTGTTACGTGCTTTAAGTTCACACGTGGTAGGGGTCGTCTTGCGGAATCTAAGTAATGTTTTGGTAGAAAACATAGAGCTTTAATTTAGGGAAATTTAAGTGCAGCTTATTAAATGTCTAAATAACTAAGGGTGTAGGGTATAGGTATAGGGTAGGTCTAGCCTTAATCTTCTTACCCACCTTCTTCTCTCTAACAAGTTAGTAGTAGTGCATAAGCACTGCTAAGGCTATCGTGAAGGTTTTACCAGTGCTGACCTTGTTTATACAGAACTAAGACCCGATTAGTGAATTAGAAAGGTTAAACATAACGTACGTATCTTTTATAGTTAGCTTTAAGTATTAAACTAGTTGGAATACTATATTGGTACACTAATAGGTATAATATATAACTTACTAATTATCTGATAGGGGAGAAGATATTTCGTTCCTTTACAGATTTCCCAATTCCGAGCCCAGCTATACTTATTCTTTATCTTCTTATAGTTAAAACGTGGGGAGTCCTCGATGCTCTTATTAAATACCTTTTCGAAATCGTCTAATGTAATTAACTCTAGGTGATTAAGTGCTATACTTAAGATAGTTAGGTTATTATTAACGCTAGTAAACAGATATACCTGTAATAATAACGATTTAATACTGTATAATCTTTTAAATCTAGCCTTTATTAGCTTAAAACGCTTACTTTATAAACGCTTAATTAGATAATTATCTTTATTATATTCCAGCTCAGTATTTATAGGGATGTTAGTAAGATTTTCCAGAATGGTCGTCTGCGACGCGATGAATTACGCCAGGTTGACTTTTTGCTCAGCACTAAATAAGTAACTGAACTGGGTAGTAAGGGTCTTATTTAGCTTATAGACGATAGGTTTTAAAAATAATCCTATACGCTAAAGGTTTCTTACTAACAAAATCAGTACTGGGATGCTAACAGGTTCTATGTCAGTGTTGTCTGCAGAGTGTTAACCCTGGTTTTTATTTGTACGAACTGCTAAGATTTCGGCCTTAGCAATCATTAGGCGAAGACGCTTAGTCTAGTTACTGAACACCTTTTTATATCCGAATTCGTCAATTAGGGATACGGTGGACCTGCTCAGTATACGTATTGTTAGGGAGTGGAGTTACAGGTTTATAACACCTTACTTATTAACCTTACTTGACTTGTGCTATTCCTTATTAAGCTGTTTGCCGATAGATGTCACGCTTATTCTTATAACCTTAAACGCCGAACCTTTCTTAGGACCCTTGCTATCTAGAGGTAACTGGAACATATATAAGCGACGTTTATTAAAGTATAGTAGATATAATATAGCACGGAATTAGTTATTAGTGACGTAACCTCCCTATATATCTAGAGTACTGTTAGGATAGCGAGTGTACCGAGGCGTTATATTCCAATTATGGCAAGTCTTCACGTTACGGAAATACGTATACAGTATAGCGATATTCGTCGTTATAATATAGTATTAGTGCTAAGCTTCTTCGCTAGTTGTATTAATGTTACCGATATCGCCTCGCCGGATGAAGAGGACCGGGATGTCCCCTTCCATTTTGGTAAGTGCCTTTAAGATTTTACCGACTTTAGGATAGTTAAATATAATTGGAACATTCGTGTAGATGTCTATCTACACCTTTCTAATATATAGGTTACTGGGAAACGATTCTCTGCTTAAGGGGTTGTCGTAGAGATTACTGTTCTTAAATGTTATGTCGTTATGTTTTAAGAAACACCAGAAGCTGAGGTAGTCTGTAATTAAAAGATATATAGTTAGTAATTGTCATTAGGTATTAAACTAGTTAGTTTATTAAAGAGTAGTGAATATTAAACTAGTTAGTTTATTAGGGAGTGGTGAATATTAAACTAATTAGTATATTAGGGAGTGGTAAATATTAAACCAGTTAGTATACTAGTAGTAGTATACTAACTAGTTTAATATGTAACTTACCTTTAAGGTCTAAGTGTTTAGCTAAGTTAGCCTTATCCTTATACCCTAATATAGCAGTAAAGTCTCTGTCATTTCTAAAGCTATTAGCATCTAGCACGTATGTAAATATCTAACTAGGGAGTATCTTGTCCTAGATCTTAGGGTACTCCTTTAAGAAGTTTGAGGAGATAAACTCGGACTTATGCTCGACCATCTTGTATGTAACGTTTACGTGCCATATAGGCACTTTTATGCAGTATAACGTGAGAGCTGAGATGTTATAAAATCTAACGTAGGGTATAATCATCGACTTGTAGATAAAGCCTTTCTCTCTGCTGGCCTCCACTACTTTATATAAAGGGTAATTCCGCATATTATTTATGTTATATCTTTAGATCGCTAGCTTAAACCCCTGCTGTATTGTAATAATGTCCTTTAAGACTGAAAAGAATACTGTCTTCTTACTTCCTTTAAGGTTAACATTTGTACTGATAAACGTCTGTTCGGTTAATTTCTAGGCCTTTATATTAGTAGCATTTATACTAGCAGTTACCTTACCTTTGCCTTTAGCTTTAGCTCTAACGGCCTTTGGAGGCATGGTTACGGTTGGTAGGGGTAATGCGAATTAAGGTGCAGGGTCGTAATCGGTAAGGCGTAATATTGCGATCGGTAAGGTTAGAGTCTAGTTAATTGATAACTAAGCTCTGGTAAACTAGGCTAATTGAAATAGGTTAGGGGCAGAGATTAAACTAGTTAGTTTACGGAAATCGGTATACTAATAAGGGTCGTTAGTTTATTCTCTGGAAGTTTATGGTTTTTTTTAGGGGGGTAGGCGCGATAGTCGCATAAGGTAAGGGTAGGGTACTATTTATACCCTCAGGGCCAGTAAAGTTCACACCTGTGGACTAACTGGTTTAATCACGGCCTAAAGTTCACACCCGTGGGTAGACTAACTGGTCTAATCGTTGCCTCTAAAAACTGGTGTGCCTCTGGAGCAGATTCTTGCTTTTCAGTGGGGTTTACTGTACCACGCGTTTAGTGGGGATCTAGTGCTCTAGTTTGTTTGGTTACCGGCATGATTAACGCTTACATTACCACGGGCTAAGGGGTCTATAATGTTATATGTTTAATAGAGGTTCGGTATATTAGTTTATTTAGTTCCAGCGTAGCAACTTAATTGGTTATAATGGTTTAAATAGTGTTTCGCGTGTTTCGCTGCAGGTGATGTAATATCTTAAGTCTAATATTAACTAGTAATGCTATCTGCTTTGCCTTACAGAGCAGCTGAGTGCTGTAATACGACAGGTTGGCCTTTGCCTACAGTGAGATCTGCAATGCTATACTTTTAGTGGAGATTTAGTACGTTTACTCGTTTAATTCTAGCGGTGTAATTTACTTGGATCGTTATGGCTAAATAGTGTTGCTTAGCGTAGTAAGCGGTATTACAGGTCTAGTGTTAGCCTATCACATCCCTTAGCTTAATTTAGACTGGAAAAGTGGATATGTTTTAGGGTTGCTATATCTAGTAAATCGACTTAGAGGGGTCCACCATTACCTAGGTTTAGCAAGAAACGCGACAATTGATATGATAGAGTAGTTAGTTATTAGTTTGTAAACTTAATTACTAAGTGTTCTACTTTATATTTATACTATTATTTATAATGTATGAAAGATAAAAGTTCCTTTATAATAGCGTTTTATAGTACCGTTAGGTTAGGCTATTGTTGTTAGTCTTTATTGTGGTAAGGAAAGCTATTATAGTAAGGAGAAACTTTAGGTGATATTGAAGATAAAATATAAAAATATTAAGTACGTTAGTACCACTATCATTTGCAGTTTATAATAACAATTTATTTATTAATTATGTCTTATATCTAACTTAAATCTAAGGTGTTATTACTGCTAGTACAGCTAGTTATATAAGGGGAGCTATACGTTTATTAAATTAGATGTTAAGTTCATTTATTAATAGTGACTTTGTAATGACATTATACGTTGGCATTTAAGGCGGGAAACTAACTTTGATTACTAGTGTTAGTACGCCGTGTTGTGAGAGTTGGAGGCAAGCCTTACTAAGCACTTAGGTGTAGCTTCTAATATCCTGTAACTATGCTGTTACGTCTAGTAGTTTTAGTATGCTAAGAGTCTTACTAGCCCGTTATACATCCTCCTCCTCCTCCTCCTCCTCCTCCTCCTCCTCGTCCTTGTTACTGCTGTCTTACATAGCTACATTATCTGCTCCCTAATATAGCCTGCTTATACCGTTGCTGTTAGGACCGAGGGAGCGGTACGACTTCTATAAGATTTTTTAAAGATTGTTATTAAGGAACGCTATATATAGCTCTTATCTTCCGTTATTATGGTGGTATATACTGCTAGAAAGGAATTACTTAGTTATATAATTACCCTTGCCCTCTATATAAGAAGGGGGAAATGTAAGGATAGCTGAAGGGAATTATATAACCTGTCTGAACTTAAAGGTCCTCTTATTACTCTTACTAAAGGAGAAGAATAACGTTTTTATTAGGTAGGGTAGGATTTATTAAGTAAGTAAGATAATGTAGTAAAGGTCTTAAAACTACTTATTAGCTGCTGCTGCTTTAAGGAAATGGCTAAGTATGTTAAATATCCTTTATATTACTACTTAGTAGTTCTTCACTAACTATACCTTCCGTGCCCTTTGGTCTTGCCACTTAAAAAGAAAGCGGATAAGCTCCTGGGGGTTAGTAATGCCGGCCTTATTGCTACAAATGAGGTGGGGATGGCAGGGCTTCTTTAAAGGCGCGTTTTTATTAAAGAACCTCCCAAATATAGCACTCTAATAATATATCGGCGGCTTCCGGTTAGGACCCTAGTTAGCGGTAAGGACCAGCTCCTTAAAGTTCTCGTTCTAGCGGGTCATCTTGTTCTAGATATCTTAGTCGAACTGGTAGAGCATTAGATATGTTAGATACTCTATCCATACAGCTACCGCTGTTTTGTTGCCCTTGATTTGCTTGTCCTAATACCACAGCTAGGCCTGGAGTAACTGCACCTAGATGTGCTGAACCTCCTTAACCGCTTGCTACCGTTTGCGGTACTTAGTATAAAGTAATAGGTTACTAATAAAAAGCCTTTAGGTGACTACTCTTATAAATTGCCAGAACGGCTACTGGAATAAACCTTACTGCTATTACTTAAAACTGTAACGGACTATTAAACGATATATCCCTAGCCTTATCTAACACCTTTTTACCAGTTAAGGTATATCTAGGTTAGTTACACCTTTATTAAAAGCAGTAATATAACTAATAATAATACTAGCTAGTATATTTTCTTTTAACTTATTATAGGATATCTACTCCCTTTAAATCCACTTATCCCTAAAAAGCAGCAGCTCCTTATAGATACTATTACTATTATAACAGTAATGAAGGTATTATAAAGTGATAATTATAAGTATTATGTTAGTAAGTGAGAATATAAGGCCCGTTTAGCTAAGGATATACTTAAATAGGAAGTAGTGGCGGTTAATCTAAGCACGGAGGAAGTTAAGCACGGTAATGGTAAGGATTGTAAATTAGGTAAGGGGGCAGTTAGTTACTGTTAGATTAGGTGTATTAGTGTTATCGTTATTAAGGGTGTCCTAAACTTAGTATATCTCTTAAAAGAGAGTTATTATTATGTGGTGCTCCTCTTACATACTGTAAGAGCGGCCCTAGCACTCCTGTATATTTAAGGCGGCGTGTGCCTTTAAGAGTAGGTAGCTTTTCTTAAGGGCAGCCTAGTGGATAATAGTGGCTTTACCTGCCTGTTAGAGCTGCCTGACGTAAAGGGGGTTAATAGCTAGGTTCTTATAAGCGGGTGGCTATAGGGTGTAAACTTTCTACACGTTAAACGGGGCTTTAGACAGGTTGTACTACTATAAGTAGATAAGCTTACTATTAATCTTTACCCCCTTAAGCGCTAAGGTTACTATTATACTGCTAGCTTCCCTAGTTATAGCTTATGGGTAGAAAGCTACTAGCGGCTTAAATGTACGGGGGCTGGGAGGTCCCTTATCTTCCCTACTATCTCTGCTGCCTTAGTGTCTTCTTGGGCGTTTTTACTGTTCCTGCCTGCCTTTACCTTTATTATTATTAAACTGTATACTGTCTTAGGTTATTATTTACTTTACCTTAACTGCTGCCTGGTTAATAACTTTATTAGCTCCCTCTTTAGGGGACTTAAGTGGGGATATAGAGGCCCTATAGCGGCAAGGACTGGTAACTTTACCTTTTTCGTTTAGGGGTATGCCCTCCTTTTCACTACTTAGGCCGCTACTGTTCCTATAGTCACTGTCTTTTAAGTCCCGCGTAACCTGCTTTTTAATTTACTCCTCCTAGGATTTAAGGATTGCCTTTAGGTAATAGGTATAGTATAGGTACGTCTCTGCTACCTTATCTACTACATCGTATAGTAGGGCAGTTGGCACGGCAGTAGTCTACTTCCCTAAATTAACGAACGTCTTATCGTTATTTAGGAAGTGGGAGTTAAAGTAAGTCTTTTAATACTTTAAGAACCAATTAGCTGTAGGTTTAAACCCTTCACCTGCTGCTGTTACCTTATAGTTAACTGATAATATAAACTGGAGCTTAGTGTTCTTATAGGTAATGTAGATAATAAAGTCCCTAAAGCGGGAAAGACATTTAAGGTTACCCTTGATATTTACCTAGATACTATTAGTTAGCACCTTAAGGTGTTACCCTCTTAACGTAAGCTTTATATACTGTATCCTCTCTGTACTTTAAGGTATATTATAATCCTTACTGTTACTACTGCCCTTTCCAGTAGCTGTACCTTAAGGGTAAACTGTCTTAGCTTCTCCCAGTATATATGTAAGATATATTATAGCTTGGCGACTTTATAGGATATGCTGGGTAATATTTGCATCGTAGACTATTACACTGTTCTTATTAAGTATTAAAGTAACTGTAAGGATAGCAGGAGCTAGTACAGCGTTAAACTATAAGCTATACTGTTTATTTAATAACAGTATTAATATAAGCTTACAGGCTAGATCGTTAGTAACAGCGTTAGCTTACAGCCTCTCGTTAATAAGACGCTTATATAGCCTGGGAAAGAATATGTATATACTTATTATATCCCAGCTTATTACTTGCTTAAGGCTGTAATGTGGGATGTGATGTAACGGTATAGGGATCTATTCCTCTAGTGGTAAGTCTGGTATTATTAGGATAGGGATATTAAGATAAACGTTAGTAATGATATTTTTATTATTATACCTGTTTAGGTATTAGCGGATCCTTTAGCGGATAGCAGTAAGTGACGTCTTAAACGTATATATATTATCGATATTGTAAGATATAAGTAACAGGAGGGCAGTAATAGTTATAATACTGTAATATACTGCTATATAGAAGCGTATCGGCACGTCTTTATCTTTCTAGCTGTTGTAGCCTTTAAAAGTAACACAGTAGTTGAGACTGGGAGGGTATTTAATAAGGCCCAGTTGTCTATTATTAAGCACGTTTAGTATTAGGCCTCTTTTTGCCGCTGTAAACATTACGGTAGGGTCCTAGTTATCTTGCTGGGGCTGCCCCTAGGCTGTAAGTGATAGTCTTAGTTGTTGCTACAGCCTGTTAGTTATGTCTACTAGCAAGCTGTAATCTGGTAAGACTCCTTTGCCTTAATAGAGTATTATATACTTAAGGGAGAGGGGGTTAGTAGTTACTTTATGTGTTTTAGCAGTATAGGTAAAGAGCTGTCGTAACTGCTGTGTTAAGAATATATGGAGCGGCTTCCTGTGGGTTGGCTGGGTGTAGGGTGATCCTGGTGGGCTGCTGTGGGTTACGTCTTTAACGTTAGTCTCCGCCTTTTTACCTTAGTTACTATATAAGGGCAGTTTTTGACGGTTTAATATTAACCCTGCCGCGTTACTTTAGACTTGTAATAACTGCCTGCTACCCTAACTGGATAGCGTACCCTTATTACTAAATGGTAATAGCCTGTTACTACTTTTAGCTTAGCTAACGTTCTTAACTCTGTAACTGCTGTTACTTTGTAGTGTAAAGGGATATGGAAGTAATAGAGACCTTAAGGCGTTGTTTCGGGCTTTTAATGCCCCCTTGCAGTCCTGGCTGGATAGTGTACCCTTATTACCTTTAAATGGTAATAGCTTGTTACTGCTCTTATTATCCCCTAGTAGGTTGCTACTTCTACTGCTTTTATTAGCCTGGCTGATGCTCTTAACTCTGCCTTTATTGCTGCTTTGTAGTGTAAGATTATCTAGTAGTAAAGGGGGAGGCTGTAATGTAAATGGGAGTTAGTGTTACTAGGTGGTGATAGGAGTAGGTAAGCTGGGTTAAGAGTAGGGCAGCTTAGTGCTTGCCCCTACTATTATATTACGGATATTAAAAGTACCAGCCGATATGTGTTAGGCAGGGTAGGACTGTTGTAGGGTAGATAATGACAGCCTGCCTGTATATTAGTTACCAGCAGTTAGTAAGGTAAGTTACGAATGTTACGATAAGTTATTGCTTTTTTCCGTTTAGTTACGGTTATTTTATATGCTGGCTACTGTTAGTAGGAGGGTTAGTGACTGTGGTGCTGACGGGTGTTACTGTTATGGTGGGTTGCTAAGTTGTAGGCTGTTACGGCTTCCTGTTATTATTAAATGGATATTATAGGAGCCGATTGCTGCTACCTTTAATAACGCCTTTTTACTGGTTGGTTTGGGGGTTTTCTTACTATTAAGAACTTCTTTGTTTTTCTAACGCCTTAGGTTCTTATTATCCTTAACTTTAACTGGTAGCTGTATAGTAGGATTTAACGATAGCTGATTGTGTAATATCGTTGCGAGTTCTGCCTTTACAGTCTTACGCTCTGTAACTTACTAGGAGAGGTTTTGTAGTGTGTTCTTGGGGAAGACGTTATTAAAGTGGCCGTTATCTAAAGGCTTTTTAAGTTCTAGGAGGTATGTCTTTTCTGCCTATATTTCCCTAGAAGGTCTTTAGTTGCCCCCCTTAGCACCAGCTTATTTGTGTTAATTATTGCTATTAGTAATATTTTAAGTTGGCTGGTTTGTATCTTCTTATACTGTAATTATGATAAATGGTTATTATAGGTAGGTGGCTGGTGCTAGTTATTGTGTTTAGTTAAAGAGGTTATAATGTAATAGGTATGTTACTTAAGAAGTGTACTTATTGTTACGTTAGTGTTACTCTCCCTCCCTTCTCTTTATTAATAGTAAGCGCTGTAAGTGAAAACCTAAACTAGTTATATATAAGTTACTGTAACAGTAGGGACTTAATATAGGAGTGACTGGTTAGGACAGGATCTGGTATTAGTACTGTTGGTCTGGTTACGTTAGTATTGTCTCTCTTGATAAGTATGGTAAATGGTTGCTAAAAGTAACCTTGCGGTAGGTTATTAACGGCAGTTAGACGTAGTAACGGAGTTGGTGGTGGTGTGTGTGGTAGAGGAAGACTGTTATTTATAGTGATGTTGGTGGCTGGGTTAGTTATCTGTGTTTATGTTTGTGGGGGGGCTGGTTATTAGTAGTTGATTAATGGTCTTACAGGAACGCCTTTATATTACCTCCTCACCTAGTTAACTACGTTATGTTGGTTTTGCTCTCTTTTAGCTGCTCTCGCTTCCTTCTCGGTAGCGTATAACTTAGGACAAACTATATTACATTACTAAGCTGGCCGTAATAATGGGTGTTAGTTATGTGAACTTGCTGATGGAGCAGCTTAGTATATTGCTTTTTAACGGCAGTAATCTATTAATATACAGCTTTTCGCGTTTTCCAGAAAACCTTCTTCCCCTTATGGTCAATCCAGGGTAATCCTTTAACATTAGCTCTAGATAATAGTGGGGTGTCCATTATCCGTGTTTTCGTAATCGTGATAATTAATAGTGTTACGTTATTACCTTTTTTAAGACTATCTGATAAGCTGTAGTTATTAAACTAGTTAAAGCAGTTGTTTTAGTAAACTAACTGGTTTACTAATAGTGTAAAGCCTTTATCTATATCTCTCTATATGTAATATATATACAGTGTTACTTTAGTAAAGCTTTGTTTAGCGTTATTAATACGTATACTAAAAGGTGCCTTAAATATTAACATCTGCTTACGTTATAAAGTTTTATAACGTGATATTTTTGCAATTCCTGTGCAAATACATCTAAATTCTAGTTAGAGTTTCTTTATGTATTATTTATAATGTGTACTAGTTTTAGGGATATTTAGATATAGATAGGAGGAGGAGTTAATTTACATGTTAAACCTTTATAATTTGTATAATGAAATATATACTTTTTCCCTTTATTATAAACTATATTACTACCTTTTTTCAGATCTTTTAGAAAATTAAATAAAGTGATTAAAGAGGATTAGGGTATTCTTCTATATGAAATATGTAACCTTTAGCTTAATTATTAGAGTGCAGTTATTAAAGAATTGTGAATATAGTAATGATTTGGGTAAATTTAAGGTTTAACCGCCTGTTACACTATAGATAATTACCTATTTATAAAACGGTTTACATTGTTAGAATCTTTATACTCCTACCTCTTTATTAATATAGGACTTGCTTTAGTGGGATATGTATTATATAGAGGATGTTATAGTTTCTCTGTATATTTAGTGGGGGTAGCGGGGTTCTTTAGTCTTAATAGGTGCGGCTTAAAGAGTTACGTGTGTAGCCTTATGTTAGTAGGTCTTTGTTAGATCTTATATGTATAATAAGGACTAGTGCGATAACCTTAACGATAAGGTCTAGATAGTTAAAAACCTAAAAGCTATTAGAAAAAGAAGAGTTTAAGTAAAAGACAGCAGTAAAAAGCTTTAAGAACTTCGTAAATCTTACTTAAGGGAGTCCGATCAGTTCTTGACCTATAATATCTAGGGCACGTTTATTAAAGGCTAGTAGCTACTTAATATAGGAATTCTAATCTAAATATGTAGTAATAAGAAGTAACCCTGATACGTCTACTAGGTAATGTATAAGGGCCCTAACAAAGCTAAGCCTTTAGCGTTCCTAGGGATTAAAGTAAGAGGATTTAGCGTGCACCAAACAGACCTATTAGACTTCTAGATTATACTGTAAAAGTATCTGACTTAAAATGAATGAATCTAAGAGATATAATAGTGTGTATTAAACAGACCCAGACCTATTAGACTTCCAGATCATGCTATAAAAGCATTTAACTTAGAATGAATAAATTTAAAAGATGTAATAGTATATATTAAACAGACTTACTAGATTTCCAGATTATACTGTAAAAGCATCTGACTTAGAATGAATAAATCTAAGAGATGTGATAATATGCATTAAACAGACCTACTGGACTTCCAGATTATGCTGCAAAAGTATCTGACTTAGAATGAATGAATCTGAGAGATATGATAGCGTGTATTAAATAGACCTAGACCCACTAGACTTCTAGATTATACTGTAAAAGTATTTAACTTAAAATAAATAAATCTAAGAGATGTAATAGTGTTTATTAAACAGACCTATTAGACTTCCAGATTATACTGTAAAAGTATCTAACTTGGAATAAATGAATTTAAGAGATGTGATAGTGTATATTAAACAGACCTACTGGACTTTTAGATTATGCTGTAAAAGTATCTAACTTAGAATGAATAAATCTAAGAGATGCGATAACGTGTATTAAACAGACCTAGACTTACTGGACTTTTAGATTATACTATAAAAGTATCTAACTTAGAATGAATAAATCTAAGAGATATAATGGCGTTTACTAAACAGACTTATTAGACTTCTAGATTATACTGTAAAAGTATCTGATTTAGAATGAATAAATCTGAGAGATATAATAGTGTGTATTAAACAGACCCACTAGACTTCTAGATTATACTGTAAAAGCATTTAACTTGGAATGAATGAATTTAAGAGATACGATAGCGTGTATTAAACAGACCCAGACCCACTGGACTTCCAGATTATGCTGTAAAAGTATCTAACTTAGAATGAATAAATCTGAGAGATATGATGGCGTTTACTAAATAGACCCACTAGACTTCCAGATTATACTGTAAAAGTATCTGACTTAGAATAAATAAATCTAAGAGATGTGATAGCGTTTACTAAACAGACTTATTAAACTTCTAGATTATACTGTAAAAATATCTAACTTAAAATGAATAAATCTAAAAGATGTGATAACGTGCGTATTAAAGGGTATTAAAGTGTTAAACTTAAATAATATGCTACTTAGTAACTTGAGGTGCTTAAGGCTTGGTATACTGGAAGCAGTATAAGGGCTATTATAAGGTTACCTTTTAAAGGTCCTTTCTAATGGGCGATATTACGCCTTCCTGTATTATGAAAAGACCTTTTTCCGTTAGGAAAAGGTCTTCTTATATTATGAAAAGGCCTTTTTCCGTTAGGAAAAGGCCTTCTTACACTATGAAAAGACCTTTTTCCGTTGGGAAAAGGCTTTCTTGCATTATGAAAAGACCTTTTTCTGTTAGGAAAAGGCCTTCTTACATTATGAAAAGGCCTTGTTACATTAGGAAATAACCTTTTATTACAACCTGCACCTATTATAGGCCTTAAGAGGACTAGTATAGGTTAAGACAGAACGTATAGTAAGACGTTAAAGACTAAGTAAGTATTCTAAAGACGGCTTATTAAGCTAACACTCCTAGATGGGGGTTTAATATTATTATAGGTTGTTATTATTATAATAAATAAAGGTAAGTTTAAACAGTAGGATATAAATGAATAATTAAATACTAGTAAGAGGAACTAGGAGTCCCTTACGGCTATCTTAAGTATAATAATGTTTATTTATACTAGCTAACTAAAAGGTACTCTGTACCTTACTTAGTAAGGTTCTGCTTAGTAAGGGACTAAGCACCTTACTACTAAGCACCTCTTACTCAGTGACCTTATAGATACTCAGTAAGTAAGTAGGTTTGTTAAGATTAAGTAATAACTGATTAGTCGTAAGGGCTTTAGGTCTTTACACCCTTAGCTTAGTGCGTAGCATTGTGTGTGCTGCCTCTTTACACTGTTCTTTTTACAGGGGTTTTATTAGGTAGTGCCAGCTTAAGTAACAGCCTGTAAGGTTGTCTAACCTTCCTGTATTAGGAAGACACTTTCCTATATATATAAACTAACTATCCTATTATAATCTTTATATATATTATTATTAGAATAATCCTATCTTTTATTAAAAGTCTTAATAAGTTAAATCTTAATGTTCCGTAATCTATATTAACTGCCTTTACGGCTCTTGAGTTATTTATAACTTAACTAGAGAAGAAGACCTTTTAAGATTAATATCTGCTTTATATAAAACGTTAGGAATCTTAAAATCTGCACTTACCTTTTATTTAACTAATATACTAGTTTAGCTTATATTCAAAGACTCTTTTTCCTTTAAATGCCTTATAGTAAACCAGTTAGTTTAAAGTGCTATAGTTTATTAACCCTCACCTTTTAAAGTATTAGACTGTAAAAGGTAGTTTTATATATATTATAATAATAATTATAGTTATTAGTAGTAGTAATAATGTTTTATAAAAGTGGTGTACTATAATGGTTATATACTAATGTTAATAGTAATTATATATATTAGTATTAGTTATAGTGGGGTTGGAATATGCATACCTAAAGGTGTATTTGGTTTTTGTGTAGGTGGGGAATCTGTAGCTGTTAGCCAGTGCACTGTAACAGTGGTAGTGGCTAATAAGCTAGTGGAACGTGTATACACTAAGCTGCGTTTAGTTTTTGCTTAGGTGGGGAGTCTGTAGCTTTTGGCCAGTGCACTGTAGTAGTGGTAGTGGCTAGTAGGCTGGTGGAACGTGTATGCACTAGGCTGCATTTGGTTTTTGCTTAGGTAGGGAGTCTGTGGCTTTTGGCCAGTGCACTGTGGCAGTGGTGGTGGCTAGTGGGCTGGTGGAACGTGTATGCACTAGGCTTTGTTTGGTTATTGCTTAGGTGGGGAGTCTGTGGCTGTTGGCTAGTGCACTGTGGCAGTGGTGGTGGCTAGTGGGCTGGTGGAACGTGCATGCACTAGGCTGCGTTTGGTTATTGCTTAGGTGGAGAATCTGTCTGTTTTAGGTTATTGCTTAAGTGGAGTATATGTAGGGTCCTGGTATATATGTGAGTTAAACTGCTTTGAGTTATTGCTTAGGTGGAGTCATTGCTGTTTTAGGTTATTGCTTAGGTAGGGTTTTAAAGTGGGGCGTTTTAAGTGAAAAAATGAAAAACTTGCACTTTTTAAGAATATTTAACTAATTAACTAAAATAGTTAGCGTAAAACGGATTTAAGTTCTGTATTACAAATTAATAAAATATTGTAATGTGTAAAATCTATATAATTTTATCTTTAAATAAGCCTAACCCTAAGGCAGAAAGCATAGAGAGAGTAGCTGGTAAGGTAGGTTACGAATGTTACGATAAGCCATCGCTTTCTTTTATTTAGTTACAGTTATCTTACATACTAGTTATTATTAGCAGGAGGGTTAGTGACTGTAATGCTAACGGGTGTTACTATTATAGCGGGTTACTAAGTTATAAGCTGTTACAGCTTCCTATTATTATTAAACGGATATTATAAGAGCCGATTACTACCGCCTTTAATAACACCTTTTTACTAGTTAGTTTAAGGGTTTTCTTACTATTAAGAACTTCTTTATTTTTCTAACGCCTTAAGTCCTTATTATCCCTAACCTTAACCAGCAGCTATATAGCAGGATTTAATAACAGCTAATCGTATAATATCGCTGTAAATTCTACCTTTACAGTTTTACACTTTATAACCTGCTAGGAGAGGTTTTATAACGCGTTTTTAAGGAAGATATTATTAAAGTGGCCGTTATTTAAAGGCTTTTTAAGTTTTAAGAGGTATATCTCTTCTACTTATGTTTCCTTAAAAGGTCCTTAATTACCCCCTTTAATACCAGTTTATTTATGTTAATTATTACTATTAGTGACATTTCAGGTTAGTTAGTTTATATCTTCTTATACTGTGATTATAATAGATAGTTATCGTGGGTAGGTGGCTAGTATTAGTTATTACATTTAGTTAAAAAGGTTATAATATAATAGGTATATTATTTAGGAAGTGTACCTATTATTATATTAGCGTTACTCTCCCTCCCTCCTTTTTATTAATAATAAGCGTTATAAGTGAAAACCTAAATTAGTCGTATATAGGTTATTATAATGGTAGGGATTTAATATAGGGGTGATTAGCTGGGACAGGATTTAGTATTAGTGCCGTTAGTCTAGTTACGCTGGTATTATCTCTTTTAATAAATATGGTGAATGGTTATTAAAAGTAGCCTTATGGTAAATTATTAACAGCAGTTAGATACGGTAGTGGAGTTAATAGTGGCATGTGTGGCAGAGGAAGACTACTATTTATAGCGATGTTAGTGGCTAGGTTAGTTATCTGTGTTTATATTTATAAGGGGGCTGGTTACTAGTAATTAATTAATAGTCTTATAAGAACGCCTTTACATTACCTCCTTGCCTAATTAGCTATATTATATTAGTTTTACTCTCTTTTAATTACTCTCGCTTCCTCTTTAATGGCGTATAATTTAAGATAAATTATATTATATTATTAAATTAGCTGTGGTAATGGGTGTTAATTATGTGAATTTACTAATAGAGTAGCCTAGCATATTACTTTTTAATAGCAGTAATCTGTTAGTGTGTAGCTTTTTACGTTTTTTAGAAAACCTTTTTCCCCTTATAATCGATTTAAGGTGATCCTTTAATATTAACTCTAGATAATAGTAGGGTGTTTATCGTTTATGTTTTTATAGTTATAATAATTAATAATGTTACGTTATTACCTTTTTTAAGATTATCTGATAGGCTGTGGTTATTAAACCAGTTAGAGCAGTCGTTTTAGTAAATTAATTAGTTTATTAATAATGTAAAGCTTTTATTTATATCTTTTTATATGTAACGTGTATATAGTGTTACTTTAATAAAGCTCTGTTTAGTGCTGTTAATATATATATTAAAAGGTGCCTTAAATATTAACATCTGCTTACGTTATAAAGTTTTATAATGTAACACTTTTACAATTCTTATACAAATGTATCTAAATTCTAATTAGAGCTTCTTTATATATTATTTATAATATGTATTAGTTTTAAGGATATTTAAATATAAATGGGAGGAGAAGTTAATTTATATGTTAAACCTTTATAATTTATATAATAAAATATATACTTTTTCCCTCTATTATAAACTATATTACCACCTTTTTTCAGATCTTTTAAAAAATTAAATAAAACGATTAAAGAGGACCAGGGTATTCTTTTATATAAAATATGTAACCTTTAACCTAATTGTTAAAGTGTAGTTATTAAAGAATTGTGAATATAGTAATAATTTAGGTAAACTTAGGGTTTAACTGCCTGTTACGTTATGGATGATTACCTATTTATAAAACGGTTTACATTATTAAAATCCTCGTACTCTTACCTCTTTATTAATATAAGATTTACTTTAGTAGGATATATATTATATAAAGGATATTATAGTTTCTTTATATATTTAATAAGGGTAATAAGGTTTTTTAATCTTAATAGATGTGGCTTAAAGAGTCACATGTGTGGCCTTATATTAATAGGTCTTTATTAGATCTTATACGTATAATAAAGACCAGCGTAATAACCTTAATAATAAGGTTTAGATAGTTAAAAACCCAGGAGCTATTAGAAAAAGAAGAGTCTGGGTAAAAGACGGTAGTAAAAAGCTTTAAGAACTTTATAAATCTTATTTAAGGGAGTTTAATTAGTTCCTAACCCATGACATTTAAGGTACGTTTATTAAAAGCCAGCAGTTACTTAACATAGGAATTCTAATCCAAACATGTAATAATAAGAAGTGGCCTTAATACGTTTATTAGGTGACGTATAAGGGCCTTAATAAGGTTAAGCTTTTAATATTCTTAGGGATTAAAGTAAGAGGATTTAACGTGTATTAAACAGACTTACTAAACTTCTAAATTATACTGTAAAAGTATCTAACTTAAAATAAATAAATTTAAAAGATGTAATGGTGTGTATTAAATAAACCCAGACCTATTAAACTTCCAGATTATACTGTAAAAGTATCTAACTTAAAATGAATAAATCTAAGAGATGTGATAGCATATATTAAACAGACTTATTAAACTTTTAAATTATACTGTAAAAGTATTTAACTTAAAATAAATAAATCTGAGAGATGTAATAACATTTACTAAATAAACCCACTGGACTTTTAAATTATACTGTAAAAGCATCTAACTTAAAATGAATAAATCTAAAAGATGTGATAACGTTTATTAAATAAACCCATTAGACTTCCAGATCATGTTATAAAAGTATCTGATTTAGAATAAATAAATCTGAGACATGTGATGGCGTTTATTAAATAAACCTACTAAACTTTCAGATTATACTATAAAAACATCTGACTTAAAATAAATAAATTTAAAAGATGTAATAGCGTGTGTGTTAAAGGGTATCAGAGTGTTAAACTTAGATAATACACCACCTGGTAATTTAAGGTGCTTAAGGCTCAGCATATTAGAAACAGTATAAGGGCTATTATAAGGCTACCTTTTAAAGGTCCTTTTTAACAGGTGATATTACACCTTCCTGTATTATAAAAAGACCTTTTTCTGTTGGGAAAAGGTCTTTTTATATTATGAAAAGGCCTTTTTCCGTTAGGAAAAGGCCTTCTTACATTATAAAAAGACCTTTTTCCATTAGGAAAAGGCCTTTTTACATTATAAAAAGACCTTTTTCCGTTAGGAAAAGGCCTTTTTGTATTATGAAAAGACCTTTTTCCGTTAGGAAAAGGCCTTCTTACATTATGAAAAGGCCTTATTACATTAGGAAATAACCTTTTATTATAACCTACACCTATCACAGGCTTTAAAAGGACTGGTATAGGTTAAGACAGAACGTATAGTAAGATATTAAAGACTAAGTAGGTGTTTTAAAGACAGCTTATTAAGCTAACACTCTTAAACGGGGGTTTAATGTCACTATAGGTCGTTATCACTATAATAAATAAAGGTGAGTCTAAATAGTAGGATATAAATGAATAATTGAATATTAACGAGAGGAACTAGGAGTCCCTTACAGCCATCCTAGGCATAATGATGTCTATCTATACTAGCTAACTAAAAGGTATTTTATACCTTACTTAATAAAGTTCTACTTAGTAAGGGACTAAGCACCCTGCTATTAAGTACCTCCTACTTAATAACCCTGTAAATGCTTAGTAAGTAAGTAGGTTTACTAAGATTAAGTAATAACTGATTAGTTGTAAGGGCTTTAGGTCTTTACACCTCTAGCTTAATGCGTAGCATCGTGTATGCTACCTCCCTACACTATTCTTTCTATAAGGGTTTTATCTGGCGGTGCCGGCTTAAGTGACGGCTTATAAGGTCATCTAACCTTCCTGTATTAGGAAGACACCTTCTTATATATATAAACTAGCCATCTTATTATAATCCTTATATATATTATTATTAGAATAATCCCATCTTTTATTAAAAGTCTTAATAAGTTAAATCTTAATGTTCCATAATCTATATTAACTGCCTTTACAGCTTTTAAGTTATTTATAACTTAACTGGAGAAGAAAACCTTTTAAGATTAATATCTGCTTTATGTAAAACGTTAGGAATCTTAAAATCTGCACTTACCTTTTATTTAATTAATATACTAGTTTAGCTTATATTCAAAGACTCTTTTTCCTTTAAATGCCTTATAGTAAACCAGCTGGTTTAAAGTGCTGTAGTTTATTAACCCTCACCTTTTAAAGTATTAGACTGTAAAAGGTAATTCTATATATATTATAATAATAATTATAATTATTAGTAGTAGTAATAATGTTTTATAAAAGTGGTGTACTATAGTGGTTATATACTAATGTTAATAATAATTATATATATTAGTATTAGTTATAATAGGGTTAGAATATGTATACCTAAAGGTGTATTTAGTTTTTATATAGGTAGGGAATCTGTAGCTGTTAGCCAGTGCACTGTAGCAGTGGTAGTGGCTAATAGGCTAGTGGAACGTGTATACACTAAGCTGCGTTTAGTTTTTGCTTAGGTGGGGAGTCTGTAGCTTTTAGCCAGTGCACTGTAGCAGTAGTGGTAGCTAGTGGGCTGGTAGAACGTGTATATATTAAGCTGCGTTTGGTTTTTACTTAGGTGGGGAGTCTAGCTTTTAACTAGTACACTGTAGTAGTGGTGGTAGCTAGTGGGCTAGTAGAACGTGCATGCACTAGGCTGCATTTGGTTTTTACTTAGGTGGGGAGTCTATAGCTCTTAGCCAGTGCACTGTGGCAGTGGTGGTGGCTAGTGGGCTGGTGGAACGTGCATACACTAGGCTGCGTTTAGTTATTGCTTAGGTGTGGAGTCTGTAGCTGTTAGCCAGTGCACTGTGGCAGTGGTGGTGGCTAGTGGGCTGGTAAAGCGTGCATACACTAGGCTGCGTTTGGTTATTGCTTAGGTGTGGAGTCTGTAGCTGTTAGCCAGTGCACTGTGGCAGTGGTGGTGGCTAATAGGCTAGTGGAACGTGCATGCACTAAGCTTCGTTTGGTTATTACTTAGGTGGGAAGTCTGTGGCTTTTAGCCAGTGCACTGTGGCAGTGGTAGTGGCTAGTGGGCTAGTGGAACGTGCATACACTAGGCTGCGTTTAGTTATTGCTTAGGTGGAGAATCTGTCCGTTTTAGGTTATTGCTTAAGTGGAGTATATGTAAAGTCCCGGTATATACGTAAGTTAAACTGCTTTAAGTTATTGCTTAGGTGGAGTTATTACTGTTTTAGGTTATTACTTAGGTAGGGTTTTAAAGTGGGGCGTTTTAAGTGAAAAAATGAAAAACTTGCACTTTTAAAGAATATTTAACTAATTGACTAAAATAGTTAGCGTATAACGGATTTAAGTTCTGTGTTACAAATTAGTGAAATATCATAATATGTAAATTCTATATAATTTTATCTTTAAATAAGCCTAACCCTAAGGCAGAAAGCATAGAGAGAGTTGATGATAGACTCTGTGGCTGTTAATAAGGTGTCCATCAATATCATAGGCTAAGGGCATATAAACTAGAGTACGACCCTCTCTCCAATACAGTTTCCTCACACACGACAGGGACTGCAATCCATGGCCAAGAGACACTTATGGACGGCATGGTGCTACAGGACACAATATCCTTCGAGATATCAATCAGTATTGCTGCGAGGTCTCGTCTCTACTTCGCCAACCTAAACCGGCAGTAGGTTGAAAAGCTATCAACGTTGTATTAGGCTACCAACCGTTACCTGACTGTTAACTCGCCTCTTAAGACTCTGGTATCTGGCATTTGCAGCCGTAGTCACGCTCGTAACACCGACGAGTGTAGAAGCAAGAGTGCCAGTTGTGGCTCCGGCTTTGAGATAGGAGGCATGCTAAAGACACTTGGATGATCTGACGTCGAATTTAGAACGCATTTAACTCTGCACAAAAAACTATCGTGGCATCAAATGCACATATGCACTGCCGTCGCCAACCCAACCAGCGTAAAGAAAATTCCCATTCCACGATTTGCTTCCTCAACGCGGCCCACCGCAGCATTTGGCTGTGTTGTTGGTCTCACGGGAGTCGCTGTGGTCGTTGCACCCCGCACAGTTGCGTCTGTCGTCGTTGGGACGGCGGGTCTAGCCTCGGAGCTGCTAGAGACACCCGAGCCTCCCGTCGGGCAAGGGAGGTCCCGAAGTGAGGTCAATGCATCCAAACTGTTGAGACCGGTGACAGTGACAACAGCCGTTGCCTTGCATCCGCCCGAGACCGTCGTGTGTGGAAGACCAGTGACATCAACGACATTCCTACCATGGTCAGCTTCTGGTATGATGTGTCTGGGAGTGGGGAAATACCATGTCTTGGTGAAGGTTAGTGTCACGTCTGCGGCTGCCAGAGTGGCGAGGCCCACGAGGGTGAAGAAATGATGTACCATGCTGTAAGGAAGTCCAAGAATTGACGATGGCTATGGTTCACGGCTAGAGCCTGCGTCGAGGAGGCGGACGCCTCTTCCGTAACCCATGGATGCTTTATACATAAAAGTTGGTAGCTGTGTTTGGATCGGGTCGTGGACCGGCTGATGGAAACACCACTGGCAACCATCTAGGCCAGCCTTCGGAGGGCCGTTCGGAGTTCGAGGCCATTCAAGTTGCGCCAAGAATCAGCCGTTCGGGCTGTGCCAGGCAGTGCCCATCGGAATTGTCACAGATGCGGAAATTGCATTTGTTATGCACGCGGGAGCCAACCGCAGACATTGATGATAAGAAAAACGAGAAAAAGAGTCACCATTGCAACCCTTCTCAAGACCTGAGGATTGGTTCGCAGCTGGGAAGTTCCTCGGGTTGGAGGCTCACATCACAAGAATTGTTAGTGCCGCTGCAGCTGCATGGCGGGGCTCTTCGCGGAATATTCCATGTTCTGTCTCTCGCCGCGATGACCCACTAATCGTCTGTCACGGCAATATCTCACAGGATAACTGTTCTCCTCATCAAGACCTCAATCTCGGAGTCCACCCAACGCGTCGGATTACATGACATAAATTCGCACATATAATCGGCAATCAACCCGGTAAGCAATACCCGCTCGTTCCGGTGAAAGCTCAACTTTGGCAGCCGTTAAAAGCACGATTCCGGTCCATCATCATCACCGATCTCATGATCCTTTCAAACTGACCGCCATCCTTCCAGTACTGTACCTCAAGAAGCACCACAGCCCCAAGAAAAGGATGGACGTCACCCCAGCGCAAGTATGCGCCTACCTCGAAGCGGCCATCAGCATCTATTCGTCATCTCACTCTTCCTCACAATAACCTACTTCCGCAAGCCCTCCTCGCCCTCCAAATCCCCATTCGCCCTCTCGCACTGTTCGGCACCCTCACCATCGCCGGAAACGCAATCTTCCTCCACGACATCATCACCCGCATCTCCACATCTCCTCCCAGTAACTACGAGCTAATCTCAATCGCCCTTCTTCAAACCCTCTCACACACGCTCTGGTTCTATACCCGCGGCGCCGTCTCTCCCAACCGCTTCACTCGCTGTGGAACATTTTGACTGAGGTACGAAGGGCTCACGAGCAGCGGAAGTTCAGTTGCAAAGTGACTTAATTAGGTAGAAATGGGGGTTGCGAAGCACCCCCCAGTTATATACAAATGGAAGCTCCCTACGTGTGGGGAGAGCACATGATCCAAGGTCCCTGCACTCCAGCCAAGCACGGGAGCGGCAGGGCGCCTGCGCGCCTGAGCGCCAGCTCGCCTAGCGCCTCACTTCGACACTCACGCCTTATCGCGCGATGTACCCAAGGAGCTGGTCAACACGGGGCCGTACGCTTACTTGCGCAACCCATTCTGAAGGCCGTTATATAAATCAACCCCGACTTCTTTAATAACATAAACCTTGATAAGGTTGAGGTCGAGCTCAGGATTTCACAGCTTTGAGGAACGAGCTGTACTCGTGGAGTCACACTTCTGCGGTAGCCGCTGGACATATACGCGGCGCGACATGATCGACGGAAGCATGAAGTACCTGAGGGGTCTTAGTGGCAAACCTGTCAAACCCTTGGCAGCGGCACGTGTGCGCGTGTGCGCTGCACCTATGGCTCGGATATTTGGTGGTGCAATGACGTAAGTGACGCCCAACTCACAATCAACCCGAGGTTCAACTTTAACAGCGACTGCGGAGAAATGGTCAAAGAACGTTAACTAGTTTCAATATCATTGCCGACACCGCGCAATATGTAAGGGATCGGTGCTCGAAAGGGAATGAATGGGTTGGCTATGAGGTCGCCGGCCAGGTGTTTTGCGCTGGGAAATGGAATGTCATCGTTAGGAAGGATAGCTGTTAGTATAGGAGGTATGATTGACGGGTTGTACTCAGTGGTATAAAGAGTATTATCAGCTCAGATGCCGTTTGAAATGTCTAGTAGCCCTGACCCCAAATATATGCTTGGCTTATCAGATCCTTCCTAACCCTTCCCAGGAATGTCACCCCACAAAGCACAGATACAATACATCTACGTCTGGGAAACTAGCAGATTAAGCTCCAGTGCTACCGAGAAGTATGATCCGGCCTCAGTCGGCACTTACATTGCTCTTCAATAGCACGACGCCGGTTTCACTCCTAACAGCCTGTAGCCCACCTTCTTATAGACAGGCGTTCGACAGGGCCAGGGGAGACAATTCCAGGTCCTGGCATATCTGCTCTCTAGACGGTGCTAGCGCAGTTTGAGAAAACGCCGGGACACAACGACTGGGAATAATTGGAGTAGACAAGCACTCGGGGGCGCTTTCCTTAACTTTTGTTTCCACATTAAGCTGAAGAGGATTGGAGAGAGTGATGGTTGTAGCAGAGAGTCTATGGGCTAACAAGGGTGAGCTCTTCTGCTTACAATAGTGTCCATCGAGTTATATTAACATCGCACTCTCTATTCCCTCCTGAAATTTCCTCGGCAAAGAACTGTTCTTGAGCCAGCAAAATGCTTTCTGGTCCCCCTGCAACCCATGGATCGCAACGTCATAGTCCCATGCCACGCTTTTGCATGGTCCAAAGACAGATGCTGGGAACAGGTTCAGCTGCGCGCATAGCGCTATACAGTCCTCCATGGTGCGCGTAGGGAAGTTTGCGATGTCGTCACCGACATAGTTGGCGTTGCAGTCGCGGCGGAATTTGAGGGTCGTCCCTGGCACGGTGTACTCGGTCTTGCTAGTGTCAAGAGGGCAGGACGGGATGGTGGTGCCGGGGTTAAGGGCGGCACCACTAGAGGCAAGCTGGGTGTGTGTCTTGAAGCAAACGTTTGCTGAGTCGACATGTGGTAATGGTGCGGATAGTGTGGTGCTATCGTTGGTGGGGTTGATGGTGGGTGTGTTGGTCGGAAATGGAGGGCAGACTGTGGAGTTCCCGCTGGATCCGGGCACGTCTTGATACGTCTTGTTGGTGTTGCGACTCAACTCCACAGCCACTACAACAAGCGCGATAGCGAAGAGGATGTTGCTTATTGTGAGGGCGAGGACAGTTCTTTGCATGCCGAAAATTTTCTTAGGTGCTGGTGCCGTCGTATGTGTTGTGGTGTATCCTGAAGTCTGCCCTGCGGG
>Ga0247758_1000668_pt1 | contig 29786 bp, 29 predicted proteins | sample UWRJL156409C4_FD_180950 | JGI IMG/M metagenome (GOLD analysis project Ga0247758, IMG submission 180950) | Plant litter microbial communities from Arlington Agricultural Research Station in Wisconsin, United States - UWRJ-L156-409C-4 | ecosystem: Environmental > Terrestrial > Plant litter >... | reverse complement strand
GTCGAGACCCGGTCCATGGACTGCCGTTATTTTTTCTGTATCTCGCGGCGGTCCTATTTTTTTTCTCCCGGCCGTTTCCGTTGGCCTCTGCTCGCATGTAAACAGGTATCGTATCCTCCACTGATGTATTTGAAGCTTCGCCAGACCATCTCTCCTGCTGTCCGCCCCCCATTCCTCTTCTCTCATCTCCTCATACTCAGCAGTAGCCCCTTCCCAGAATAGGCCCCTCTTCATAAACTTCACCTAGACAACTCCCCTTGCCCCGTTGGTTAGGGCTTGCAAGCAACTATATTTTCTCTGCTGCTCCTCGCCTCACTCTATAGTCGCCTTCTTCCTCCCTTCCTTCGCGTGGCATCACGACCCGCGAACGGATCCACGGGTGCAATACACATCTGTATCGAAGAGAGTTGCGTAATAAGTCAGCCAGCGTCACAGTAATGCGTCTCACCATGCCTTCGAGGCATCGGAACCCAGACGAGTTCCCCACCGTCCAGTTGTTTCTTCTTGGTAAGTCAACCCCAGCCCGCTCCCTACAATTCCTCGTTGTTTGGAAGGTTAACATGTTTTTATTGCAGCCATTGTCCGTCTCGCCGAGCCTATTGCTCTGACATCAATTTTCCCCTATGCTTGGCCTCTGATCAAGAGGTTCAAGATTGGCGACGAAGATGATGCCTCGTTTTACGCTGGGCTGTTGATTTCTTCTTTCTCCCTCGCCGAGGCTCTGATGGGCATGTACTGGGGCAGTCTTTCTGACAGAATTGGCCGGAAGCCAGTCCTGTTAGTTGGTTGCGTCGGTACCATGTTCAGCATGATCATGGTTGGCGTTGCGCCGAACATCTGGGTTGCATTGCTCGGCCGTGCTATCGGCGGGCTGCTCAATGGAAACATCGCCGTCATCCAAACTATGGTGGGCGAGCTGGTAACAAAGCCTGAGCATGAGCGTAAGTTGCATCCTGCTCCCTGCTGTTGGAGTGCCACTTTACTGACTCGTGAATTAGCCAAAGCTTACTCCATTAGTATGTACATCTCGACGCCACTGCACGCTGTCCGTTAGTATCCGAGACTAATATTTTATTACAGTGCCGTTTGTTTGGAGCATCGGAACCATCATTGGCCCCGCAATAGGGGGGACGTTTGCTGACCCCCACGAAACGTTTCCCGACACTTTCCCGAAGGGTTCCTTGTTCGAGAGGTTCCCATACCTCTTGCCCAATCTCATCTGTGCTGGAATGCTCTTGCTGAGCATCCTGCTCGGTTATTTCCTCCTGGAGGAGACGCACCCCGACATGCAGCCGCGCGTACTCCTTCCGGATACCACTTTCCTGTCAGAGAACACGCCGTTAATCGAGACATCTGATGCGATGAAGCGACCCGCCGTCGATCTTCGGGACGAGAATTACGGGACGATCCGAACCGCCGACAGTACTTCTACGGCCGCGCCCACCAAGAACGTGGAGAAACGGTCGGAGATCAACATCTTTACAAACAAGAGGATCATGGCCGTGATTCTCGCGCTCTCCATCTTCACATACCACTCGATGACATACGATCACCTCTTGCCGATCTTTTTTGAGGATGACCGGGCGCCAAGCCACTCGGCTGGCGTATTGGACCACTTGAGCCCTTTCTATTCGCCTGGTGGCCTAGGGTTTTCTCTCCAGTCAGTAGGGATGATTATGGCGATACAGGGAGTCATTGCTCTGGTCATGCAAGCTCTGGTCTTCCCGATCATGGCAGAAAGAATAGGCGTATATCGTCTCTTCATCTTTGTCACAGTCTTCCACCCGATCGCCTACATCATCATGCCCTCGCTGCTTTTTATACCCGAAAACTTCCTTTACCCGGTCATTTACTTCTACCTCACAGTCCGCAACTTTTTCGGCATTCTTGTCTACCCGCTACTTTTGATTTTGATCAAGGAGGCCACACCGAGCCCCACAATCCTTGGCAAGGTTAATGGCCTCGCTGCAAGTGCTAGCGCAGCTTGCCGCATGGTTGCTCCGCCGATCGCAGGTTATTTATATGCCGTGGGAAGGCGTATGGATTGCACTGCTTTGGCGTGGTACGGAAGCACATTTGTTGCCATTCTAGGCGCAATCCAGTGCTTCTCTGTGACGCGAAGCAAGACCCGCGAAACATCTACCCAGGCCCTCAAGAACGAAGATGTCTTGGCTTCTGGCGTAAGCGATTCATTTGCGGTATGAGTGGGAAAGTCTCACCTAGGGTTTCCTAACCCTCGGGCACAGTATTTTGTGGTTTATTCCGGGTTGTCGCGCATTATACCAGAGCGAGCAGGAGTGCACGGCAACGAAGAGTGAATACGGCGTCTTGGTATCTGCCTGTATCCCTTTTTGATCAGGCTTGGCGCAAGTTATGATTGCTATGTGCATGGAATGTCAATCTTGACGAGGAATAATTTATGATTGCATGAAGAGATCTGGATGTATTATATAGCATTGGAAGGCCGGTAGAGGGTTATAGATAACGACAGATGATGATGATGAATGTATACATGCATTAAAAATGCGAAAGACTTCTTGCATCTCGGGGCTAAGTAGAGTACATTTTCTCAACGGCCCTTTTGTTGCATTCAGGAGATTAATGTGTCAAGTCAGCGTTGAGTATTAACATTGAATATAGCCCAAACGATTGGTCTCTGGAGGGGGAGGCTGGAGAGAAGGTATGGTGTTGATGACCGGCTGTTGGGTAGATGGTTCGAGAAGCGGGGTGAGGCAGTTGCCGCACACCAAACCTCCACAAATTTTGAACTGTGTGAAGTTGTGACTCGCCACACCACGCAACACTCACATCCGAAGCTCAAGGTTGTCAAATATCTCGGAAATATACACCTATCGATTGCAGCTTAATCTATCGGTGCTTTGGGAAGAAATCTGAGATCAAGTGATCTGATCAGACTTTTTCCGCCTGAGTGGGCAGCAAGCGCTTGAAGCAGAACATATCCGTGAGAGGAGAAATTCAGTTACGGCGCAGGGAGCGTACCGACTGAGTGCGGCACAGGAAAGGATGGATCAAGTCGCCAAAGATCTTGCCTCATCGCTGAGTCTGTCTGGGGGCTCTGAGGCCGCCGCAGCAACACAGGATGGCGCCGTGCCGGATCCAGGGGATCTCATTTCGGCCATCGCTTCGATGCCGCCAGGACGGGCCATGACAGTGGACGAGACAGTAGCGGAGATGAAACTGCATCCCATGTTCATGACGGATATGGCTGATTTCGGCGACGGGGAGGACAACCCGGAGATCCAGGCCCTCCAGGCCCTCGCATACGATGGCACACCACTGGAGAACGCCACCAACTTCAAGGAGCAAGGCAACGAGTGCTTCCGCAGGAAGAAATGGGCCGACGCAAAGGAGTTCTACAGCAAGGGTATCTCCCTTCTCGCCGCCGAGGAGAAACGTCGCGCCACAGCATCAACAACAGCAACCACCGCCCGACCTGCCTCCCCTGACCCCAACGACGCCCCCGAGGAAATCCAAGGCCAGCTCGCCCTCCTCGAGCAACTCTACGGCAACCGCGCGGCCTGTCACCTCGAGCTCCGCAACTTCCGCAGCTGCACCCTCGACTGCGCTTCAGCCCTCCGCCTAAACCCGCGCAACGTCAAGGCCCTCTACCGCTCCGCCAAAGCCCTCCTCGCCCTCGACAAAATCGCCGAAGCCGACGACGCATGCGCCCACGGCCTCGCCATCGACGCCTCCAACACGGCCCTCAACGCCGTCGCCCAGTCCATCATCACCCGCGCCTCCCAGCTAGACGCAAAGCGCAAAACCGACACCGCGCGCGAAACCCTCGCCCGGAAACGTGAGATCCTCCTGATAACAGCGCTCCGCGCACGGGGGATCCGCACGCGCAGCACAGGCCAAACGCCCGAGATGGAGGACGCCAAAATCCAACTCACCCCTGATCAGGACGACCCAACCAGCTCGCTGAGCTTTCCCACGCTGCTGCTGTACCCGTTGCAGCACGACATGGATTTCATCAAGGGGTTCAACGAGACGCAGACGCTCGAGAACCACTTTGCGTACGTGTTCCCGACGCCGTGGGATCGCGAGGGGCTGTACTCCACGGCGGGGGTGGAATGCTACATGGAGACGGCGGCCGGGGGGCTGGTCAAGGTTGGCAAGAAGGTGCCGCTGCTCAAGGTGCTGAGCTCAAGCACGGTGGAGGTGGTGGATGATTTGCTCAAGATTTTTGTGGTACCCCGGTCAAAGGCGGAGGCGTGGGTGAAGGACTTCAAGGAGAAGAAGGCGGCCGTGGCTGGGAAAGGGAAGTGAGACGGGTGATTAGGAGCAGCGGCGAAACTACGTACTTGGAGGTCTAGGGACGTGGAGATGTAGGGACATGGAGTCCTCTGTGTCTGCGACAAATGGCTGTGTGTGGGAAAAGGGGGTATAGAGACCAACGAAAAGAATTGATGATACCCAGGACTGAAAATCACACTTTGGCAGCGCATACACCACTAGAACGGGAGGGAGGAATCTCGGTTACAGAAAAAAAAAGTCTTCGCTCAACTGCTATCTACAGTAATGCGGGCAAGCATTTCCAACTGAACTTGCCAGCGTAACCCACTGTCGCGATTGTTCGCAACCAGACAATAACGCAAGACAAACTTGGATCCATCCAAAACTCCTTGCCCAATTCGCGAGAACACCTTCTCTAATGCAACCTATGGCAAGAAAGCCCATTCATTCCGTCATGACCCGTCCGTTTAGCCAGCCTGTTTGCAGAAAAATAAATAGATACCGAGGAAACGACATAGGTCGACTGGGGATTCTATGCACTCCGACAAGCAAATGCAATGCGAATATGACCAAATCCACGAACTCCGCAATTATGCAATAGCAGCGGCGTATTCGTCATGATTTGGCAATATCATCGTGAAACAAAACAAAACTAAGTGATCGAAGGCAGTAAGGAGAAATGGACTTGCTTCATCCAAGGAGACAAAATCAAGTCAAAGTGGCCCTGCGTTTCTTCGTCCTGGGCTCTCCTCTTGCAAAAGGCGCTGTGATCCGAGAAGCCATCGGTGACGGCGATGGCGGCTTTGATATGGCCATGGCTGTGCACTCGTTGCCGCTGCTTGGAGTGTAGTTCCGGCCCACGGTGCGTTGATCGAGGGAACTGGCATCTCTTGGTGGAGAGCCTGCCCCTTGAGAAGAACCTGGCACCCTTAGAGTCATCAACATCAACGCGGCATCTTTCTCGGCAGCAGTACGGCTGTCTTCAGCAACATGTCTGGCGACTGGGCTGGGGAGGGCGCAACCGCTGTCCGGCTCGGAGTCACCTAGAATAGTGGCTGAGGTGCTCGTGGCTGGACTCCGTCTGGGCTCGTATCCGCCGCTGCTGGGCTCATTTAGTCGATGATCTGGCGGAGCAAATGATGTCGGGGCATGATAGCGACTGTACGGGTGCTGGCGGTTGCCACGTCTTGTGGGGACAGCGGAGAGATATGGGCTAGGACCTTCCTGCAGGCTGCCAACACCACCAGCCAGGTTGCTACCGCAGTATTCATGAGTTTGTTGTGTGTGGTAGTAAGGAGCCTGTCGGTTGACTGCAGTCCAGCTGGAAGAATGGACATCCGCGGAGCGAGGGATCGCCTGCGCTGCGTCCGCGCCGCCGCGGTATGTTGACGTTGGGTTTTGGTAGATGTACTGAAGGGATGGCTTGGTACCAGGATGTCTATCAATTTCCATGCCCGACCCGCCCTGGTACATAACGGGAGACAGCCCATTCGTGTATGGGAAGCAACGGCCGTCTTCAGGATTGTATATGCGGTGCCCGACTGGGTACAGAAACGGCTGACCTGATCGAGGGCTGATGCTTTCCGTCCGTGGGGGCGTTAGGGGTGTGCCGTATGGCGAGTTGAGATGGAGAAATTTCCGTGCTTCTCTTGTCGATACTTCAGTGATAGCTGGATCGATCACCATGTGTCCAAATCTCGGGTTCTCCCGCGGGATGCACTGGGATGGAAAATCGGGACCAAAAAGCGGGATCAAAGCGCCCGCGATATGATGGCAAAATGTGGCGCAGACTGCTTTTGCACAGCGGTATGGCATCCAGTAACCTGAGGAACGTCAGTTTCATGCCCTGCCCGGTATTGCGTCCAGATACTAACCTTGCGCCTTGATGGAGCCTCCTGTGATGCTGTGAGTAATATCTCTCAGACCCGGGTTGAGCCCGAGCATCTTTGCTGGCGTGGTCTTGTCTCGTCAGCCGCCGTCTAAGGCATGGAGCAGGAGACAGAACAGGACCAACCTTGGAGTATTTGCAGCACTTGAAGAAGGGAGTCATACGAACGAGACCGATGTGGTAGTCCCACATGATGGTGTAGATGCTGTCTTCTCCCGGAAGTCGGAATTCGTATTGGAAGACTACAACCACAACGTCAGCATACGAGAGGCAACTAGACATCCGGCAACTGTCATGCACTACCTTCGAAGCTCTCTCTCCCGGTCTTCTGGGAGAAGTCTTTCTTGCCGCTGTTGTATGGTATCCGGCGACAAGTTCCTCGAATGGATCCAAAGTTTTGAATCTGAAACCGGCGGATTTCGTGCATGGCGGCATCGTCGACATCCTCAAAAGGGGGAAAGTTGACAACCCCCTTTGACCTAGATCTTCTAGGCAACTGAGAATCACGGGTCATCTCTGCGGCGTCTACTGACTTTGAGGTCTGGGCTGCTTCCTCTGTGGGTGAAGATAGTGTCAGGCGCACTGAAGAATCGGGAGTCTGGAGAGTTGATGGCATCGGAGCCCGTGGAGGGTCCGGGTTAAGAAGGGAAGCCACCGATACCATAGCGGTGAAGACTCTGTGGGGCTGTCTCGGGCACTCGTGGTTTCTTCTGCAGTCCGAAAAGTAGGAGCTGCGATGATGGCGCAAAAAGGTGGACCGGGAGAATGGGGGTAGTGGTTATGAACCTAACCAGGGCTTGCAGCACGCGAGAGGACCAGGGACTGGCTAAAGCCTCCTCTTCAGGGCGCAAACAGCAAAGATTTAGCAGTTCCCTCGTGAGCTATAGGCGCAACCGACTGCTGTCCACGACAAGGAACCGAAGAAGCCCCCCTTTCTGTCCGGGAGCCGGGATGCAGTGCCCTGTGGCCCGAGTGGTGGGCTGTCTCTAACCTCTTAGTTTGGCACTCTCGGTGCGTGTTCTTTGTCCAACTTGCAAGGAATCGAGCACGGTGGACAGGTGGAGGTCTAGAAACCCACCGCTCTTTTGATGGCCGAGTTAAGAGCCGAAAGTGACCTGTAACAAGCACGCTTAGCGCCGGGAAGCCCGACGGAGCTTGAGAACGATAGTCGTCGACAGGGCGGAGTTGCGGTGAAAAGGGCGGAATGAGCGCGCAAAGACAAGAACCAGGGTACTTGCCTCCTGACGATGCCGGTGTGTCGACAGGATATCTGCACCCAAACAAACCGGGCTGCGGGACAGACCTCCGTCAAGGTGTGTGGGGCTGGGTCAACCGTGATACCTCTCGGCAATGGATTTTTCTGAGAGTCTCGTAAACTTCCGGAGCCTGAAGATAAAAAAGATAAAGCCGAGGGATAACCGTAAGGGTAGTATCTGCCAAAGTCGGCGCGTTGAGGAAAAGGGGTGCTCCCAGGCGCCCAGATGACCCCGGCGCAAATCGTGGCTGAATACACAGAGATGAGTTTGACAGTGCAAACCGAAGGGCGGGCAAGCCTCGTGGGCAAGCCATACAGGGCACTGACTTGTTTGGGGGGCTCCTGCCAGACAGAAAGCAAGCCGCGGATGGCTGCATCAGGTGCCGCTCAGTTACCTGCTTGAGCGACTTTCGCCGGGCAGGTAGAACAAAGAACGAGAGCTGCCAGGATCTAGCTATCTTGGACGGAGACCAGTTATTGACTCGACACACGTGGTCACTCCAGGTCTCTTCACCGCCCACCGCCCACCGCGTACCATCTTCCGTCATTCAGTCCCCAAACGCCAGCTTGCAAGATGGGGGGCAGCCGACATCGACACTCCGCCCAGGGACGGTGCCAGACGACGTTAGGAGGCGGCCTGTTGTAAGTCCTTGGCACGGTATGATCGAAATGTAAGGGGAATACCATTTAGTTGCGGCTCTTTGCGGTCTGTTGTCTGCAGTGGCTGGTCTGCGGCCGCAGCTTGCAGCCGTGACGGCCGGAATGCCGTCAGTTTCGCCCGCTTCTCATTGACTGGCGAGCAAAGGTACTGTGCATAACCGTCCATGAAGCTCATGTGCGCCTCGTTACGTTCTAGTGCCTCCTCGAGAAGCTTGCCCGGCATCTCAAACCGGCAACGGCTGTAGGCACGGGCGGGGATAAGCGTTCTATCACGGCGTCGAACCTGGGCTTCCCACGAGACCGAGTTTGTGCAAGCCGGCAAAATTCCCGAGGGAGACACAGGAGGTGGATGGCCGCTTCTTGGGGAATTTGGGAGGCCAGTTCCCCCATCAACACCGCGGTATGGTTGACTCGACCGTCTTTGGGGGTTCCATGGATCCTGGGACCCCGTCCATCTTGATGGCGTATGGCACCAGGATGGTGATCGCCGATCGGACGAAGTCGAAAGAAAATGTGGCGTTAGGAAAGCTACAGGTGACAGGCGGAACTGGCGCGGAGCGCAATCGCCAGTCGCTCCACCCCCGATTGCAATGCCCCAATTGCAACCAAGAAAGGTCTGGGAAGGCCTGTTAAAGGGGGGGGGGGGTTAGACGGGTGCAGCAAGATGCCGTACCGTCCAGGCAACGCCTTCGAGTCTCCCACCTCCCTTGGACACGTAGTGTAGAGCCTGCGGCTACCCGCTGCCATCCAAGGCATCAAGGTCCCAGAGCCAGGGGCAGAGCCTCGTCCAAACGGGGAGAGACGTGTGGACGAGGTTCCAGAAGATGAGCGGTCGACAATCCCAAGCGGCCATCGGAAGCCCCGAGGCAGCATTCAACCAAACTCTTTGACCAAGTGGTTCCGTGAGCTGGCAAGGTGAAGAGTCGGTCGCCGGGGTGGGCCAGCACGCTTCCGTGTGGCGTGAAACAGAAAAGGGTCTTGTCGGCCGCCGTTAGCCTGGTCGCCTCTCCCCCCCACCCTAAGTGTATCGACTGCCTGGCATACCTCCGCACCGTGAATGAGATCGGGGAATGTGGCCCCTCGGAAAGGGCGTCCGAGAATGGGAGCGGGTGGTGTCGGCCAGAATGACACCCATGGCCCGAACAAACTACGCGGGGGAGGGACGCCGAGACACATACACCGCTGCTTGAGCTCCCTGACGCCGGTGAAATCGAGGAGGATCGGTCTTAGACAGCGGCTTGTGGGACAGCACGTTTTGATGGGCAGGACGTGCCCAATTCTGCGCTTCGAACTGACCTGCGTTCCAGCACAACGCTGGGCTTGTGGAACCGTGTAGCCCTGGCGCGGTTGTGTGCATCAACTGCCGGGAAATTTCTCGCCTGACTCTCCCTGGGAGATACCGGTCTTGTTGCACGGCATTGCTTGCCAGCGGCGGCGACAAGCGGTGCCAGGCATCTGCGAGGTGGGCCATCTGGCAGGCGGTAGGTACCCAGCCAGCCAGTACGGCTGCTGGATCGAAGCACCGGGCCGGTTGGGATTGGGCCCTCCCTTGACTGGTGAGATTCGAACGCAAATTAAGGAGCTGACGCCGGGGGGTGATATCTGACCAGAGCGACGGAGCCTAATCAATGCTGTGCACGCCCGACTTTGCGATTTCGAGGGACTCGGCCCTGGCGATCGGAGAATTCCTGGAGCCTCCAAGAGACACAAAATATTGCAGCGCCCGAAATAAGCATTTGACGTCGGGAGGGTTGGGCCTTGTGAGCGTTGCCCATTTTACCCAACAAAATGGACGGCCCGGGTTCGCCAAACAACAGCTCATTGCTCAGGATGGCCACCGACACACGAGACACTCGACAGGCCAACCGCCCGAGAGGCCCAAGTGCCATAAAAAGTCCGACCTGAGTTCTTTTCGGGTGCAACAGTGCCCGACGGGTGACAGGTCATCCTCTTCGGAAGGCACAAACCACCGAAATAAAACGAGCCAAGCCCAGGAGGGAATGAGTGGTTTGAACTCTGGTTGCTCTTTCCTGACAAGATGGGTCGAAGCCGTTAGATAGTAACCCATGGGAGGATTACTGCAGGCGACAGCGGAGACCAATGGTTACATGCCACGGTGGAAAGCTTCCATTGTCAGGGGGAGATGAGCCACCGGTCCCAACCTTGGAAGGCTCATTCAGGCTACCAAAGGCAGGACGCAATGTTGGCACGGCCTTTGCAAAGCTGATGAACTCCATGAAATCCCAATCTTACCACGACCACACTAGTGGTGCATAAGCTCTCCCGAAGAACACCCTCTATTTATTTTGCGGGTATTGGACGACGTCGACACCAACACGTCATCAAGCCAATCGTAGACGGTTTACACAACCAAGCGTCATTGATACCAAGGAAGGTACAATATCTTCCGTAGATTTATCCTTACTCAGGAGGTAATATCCCATTTCCATTCGTATAGTCGTTACTAGGTTGCCGCCGACAAAAAGAGCAGTTCTCGTGATCTTATGTTGAGCTTGGTGAACGCTTTGAATGGACACCACTCAAACTTGTGCGCTCACCGTGGAATTCGAATATTATGACCCGGAATGGAAAGCCGCTAACCTCGCCGAATGATGCCGTAAGAAATACCTGACCGAGTCAAAGATGGGAGTTGGAGGACCCGATAGAGGAAGACTGTAGAGAGGAAAAGTTCAGTGCAAACGGGCCTTGAAGAGCATGGAATACGATATCCAACAGGGAGGCCCTGCAAGACAGCAACACGGTGGCATGTGTCAACGGGGATAGGCTAGCATCTCAAAGTTTGGAAAGTCGATGTAGTTGTTGCCAGTCATGGCTAGAACGGCGACGGTCCCACCACCCGGCGACAAGGAGCGGTTTTGGAGGCCGTTTGAGGGTTTGGTTTTGGGATGCTCGCACCGGTGAGGCAGAGTGAATGGTTCTTTCAACCGAAGCTTTTATTGCACTGCGTTGGTTATGCCCAGAGCACCATTTTGCAGGGTTTTACTGTAGGTCTTGCCGCTTGACCAAGGTGCTCTCGATTGTGGTTCTCTTCAAGAAGTGTTGAAGTCGTGATGCAATCAGAGACATGCAGTTCAAGTGGCTTCTTGGCGCCAGAGTGGGCCCTGCAGATCATCTGTCACCCCTGCAAACAAAACGGAAAGCGCGCTGGTGGCTTGTTTTGGTTGCCTCAGGCACCAACAGGCTTCGCGTCTCGAGTCGCGCCAAGAACGCGGTCTGCAGCAATTTTGGCCAACGTTCCCTCCCTCCAATTCGGGACAACCCACGAAGTTGTTGTTTACATTCGACAACACCCCGCCAACATCACAACAATAACAACGGCAGCGCCCTTCTCATTCCCTCTGGTGCCTGCTGTTTTGGCTTTCCATATCGACGCAGGCCGAGTCGACTTGGTGGTTGCACTCGTTTTTTGATTCTTTCGCCCGCCGGCGCGCTGAAAGAAGGCTTTTGTTGCCTTGGAAGATACCCCCCATTTTTCGCCGTCGACTCGTCCAACTTGCCTGCACATAAGACCACCCAACCGATCTTCGTGGAACTTGTTCCCAACCACCCGCCATCATGGATTCTGATGTCGAATCGGTTTTCGACGTCCAAGATGAGTCCGAAGGATATTCTCCAGTGGTGGTACGTTCGTTCTGTTCAGCAACGGTCTCACCAATAATGGTGTCTCTACTCGTCGCCACCGTTGGGCGCGCCTGCTTCCAACAGTGACGCGCCTCCTCTGCCCAATTGAGTCTAACAAGTTCACGTCTAGAAACCTAAGGCGAAGGCACCCGCAAAGACAACAGCAAAGGCGCCGGCGAAGCCAAGGGCCGCCCCCAAAAAGGCTGCGACAGCAAAAAAGATGGTTCAGACAACGCTCACATCGAAGGTGACTTCTAAGAAGCGGGCTAAGTCGGAGAGCGAAGACGAAGATCAAGACGACGAGATGGCAGACGACGGCACTAGCATTCTCTCCCACACCCCTCCAAGCGCTAAGAAGCAGAAGACGGCGCCGGCAAAGAAGTCCAGCGGCAAGCCTCTTACCGAGATTGAGAACGACAGCATGGCGACTGATGGCCCTTCGAAACCGAAGAAGAGCAAGACGGCGACAGAGACCTACCAGAAACTGACGCAAATTGAACACATCATCAAGCGTCCCGATACCTATATTGGCTCTGTCGAACGTCAGGAGGACAAGATGTGGGTGTTCAACAAGACCGAAGGCTTGATGGAATACCGAAAGATCTCCTACGTCCCTGGTCTCTACAAGATCTTCGACGAAATTCTCGTCAACGCTGCAGACAACAGCCAGCGCAAGTCAAACCCTCCCATGACTTATCTCAAGGTCACAGTGGACCGCGCGACTGGTGAAATTTCGGTCGAGAACAATGGCAAGGGTATTCCCGTTGAGATGCATGCCAAGGAAGGGTGCTATATTCCGGAGCTCATTTTTGGTCACCTCCTCGCCGGTTCCAACTTCGACGACGACGAAAAGAAAACAGTCGGTGGTCGTAACGGCTACGGTGCTAAGCTTACCAACATCTTCAGCACCAAGTTCACGATTGAGCTGCAGGACCAGGACAATGGCAAGCGGTACAAGCAGACCTGGACGAATAACATGGGCAACAGAGAGAAGGCGAAAATCACCAGCAACAAAACCGCCCCCTTTGTGCGCGTGACCTTTTTGCCCGACTACAAGAAGTTCGGCATGGAGGACGGCATCGATGACGATCTCGAGGCACTCATCTACCGCCGAATTTATGACATGGCCGGCACTGTCACGGGGATCAAGGTTCATTTGAACGGCGAGCTCATCAAGCTCGGGTTCAACAAGTACTGTGAGCTTTATGCCAAGTCCATTGCCAAAGAGCGTGGTGACGTCGCCGAAGGGGAAGATAGCAAGCCGGCCGCCGCAAAGGTTGAGTTTGATACTCAAAGGAGTGGTGACAAAACCTGGCAAGTCGGCTTCACTGTCTCCGACGGCTCATTCCAGCAGGTCTCGTTCGTCAACAACATTGCTACAACATCGGGCGGTACCCACGTCAACTACATCGCGGATCAAATCTGTGACGCCCTATGCAAGGAGCTCAACAAGAAGAAGAAGGGCCACGGCCTGAAACCATCGCACTTCCGCAACCACATCTTCATCTTTGTCAACTGCCTTATTGAGAATCCAGCCTTCAGTTCGCAGACCAAGGAGCAACTGACCACAAAGCAAAGCCAGTTTGGAAGCAAATGTGTTCTCAGTGACACTTTTCTCAAGAAGATCAAATCGTCGGAGGCGATTGAGAACATCATGCACTTTGCCGACAAGAAGGCCGACAAGATGCTGGCCAAGTCCGATGGAACCAAGCGTGCTCGTATCAGTAATGAGAAGCTTGTCGATGCCAATTTGGCGGGAACAAGACACGGTCACGAATGCACTCTCATTTTGACAGAAGGTGACTCGGCCAGAGCTCTCGCTGTGGCTGGTCGTGCCATTCTGGATCCCGACCGCATTGGTGTCTTCCCTCTTCGTGGAAAAATGCTCAACGTCCGTGACGCTTCACTCGACCAAATCATGAAGAACAAGGAAATTGAGAACATCAAGAAGTTCCTGGGACTGAAGCACAAGCAGGTCTACACTGACACCAGAGGCCTTCGGTACGGCCATTTGATGATCATGGCAGATCAGGATCTTGACGGTAGTCATATCAAGGGTCTTCTCATCAACTTTCTCCAGGTGCAGTTCCCCTCGCTTCTGCGGATTCCCAACTTCTTTCAGGAGTTCATCACACCCGTGGTCAAGGTGTGGCAGGGCACGAACCCCAAGAAGCCTCAGCGGCTCAGGGCCTTCTTCAACTTGCCGCAGTACGAAGAATGGAAACAAGCACACGAGAATGAGCTTCGCAGATGGAAGTACAAGTACTTGAAGGGATTGGGTAGTTCTACCAACGAGGACGCCCAAGTCTACTTTACCAACTTGGATTTGCATCTCAAGGAGTTTGCGACAATGACAGCGGAGGATGCCGAGCTCTTCGAGCTAGCCTTTTCCAAAAAGAAGGCCGATGCTCGTAAGGAATGGCTGGGTAATTTCGTTCCTGGCACATACCTGGATCACTCTGCAAACCAGATCACCTACAACGACTTCGTCAATAGAGAACTCATTCTCTTCAGCATGGCCGACAACATGCGTTCCATCCCATCCATGGTCGATGGCCTGAAACCGGGTCAGCGCAAAGTCATGTTTGCCTCCTTCAAGAGGAATCTCGTCAACGACCAAAAGGTCGTAGAGCTGGCTGGTTACATCTCAGAACAAGCAGCCTACCATCACGGTGAGACATCTTTGCAGCAGACAATTATCGGTCTGGCGCAGAACTTTGTTGGCTCAAACAATATCAACTGCCTCGAACCTAGCGGTAACTTTGGTTCTCGCCTTTCCGGCGGCTCAGATGCTGCCAGCGCTCGTTATATTCATACCCGTCTGTCACCGTTCGCGCGGCGTATATTCTCCAAACTTGACGAACCGAATCTTGAATTTCAATTCGACGATGGCAACATGATCGAGCCCAAGACCTATGCGCCAGTCCTCCCAATGGTTCTGGTCAACGGCGCTGATGGTATTGGCACGGGCTGGAGCACGTCGATCCCCAACTACCATCCCATGGCCATTGTCAATAACTTGAGGCGCCGTATGGGTCGACTGGATCCCAACGACCCGGAGGAAAAGCCTTTTGAGCCCATGATTCCATGGTGGCGCGGCTGGAAGGGCAACCCTGAGTTTGAATCCGCAAACAGGTTCAGAGTCAATGGCGTTGCGTACCAAGACCAACACAATCCCAATGAGATCGTTGTCAGCGAATTACCCGTTCGCATGTGGACGGATGACTTCAAGGCCAGACTAGAAGATATCATCCGTGGCGAGAAGACACCTTCGTTCATCAAGGATTACAAGGAGTTCAACGATCACAAGACAGTCCACTTCATCATCGAGCTGGAAGAGAAGCACATGAAATCCGCTCTCGACGAAGGCTTGCTCGAGAAATTCAAGCTGACCAAGACGATCGGAACAACTAACCTAGTTGCCTTCAACACCCAAGGCCGAATCCACAAGTACGAGAACCCAGAGGAGATTCTGGAAGAGTACTATCACTACCGTATAGGCATGTACACAAAGCGCAAGGTTAGTAGTGCCATACACTCCTGAGGATGACCTGTTCACTACTAACTGTCGCAGGAACACTGGCTCAAAGTCTACCACGCGGACTACCGCAAGCTGAAGAACCAGTATCGCTTCATCTCCGAAATCATCGAGAACAAACTTATAGTTTCGAAGAAGAAGAAGCCAGTTCTTGTCCAGGAACTGCGGGACCGCAAGTATGAGGCTTTCCCCCCAAAGAGCGACGAAAAGAAGCCGAAGTCGGATGACGATCCTGTCGACGGAAATGAAGATCCCGAAGAGGACGATACTACTCAAGGAGCCCACGATTACGACTACCTACTTGGTGTATGTATCACCAAACTGCCAGCCAAACACTTTTAGTACTAATGCGATGTTAGATGCCCATCTGGTCTCTGACTCTCGAGCGTCTGGAGAGACTCAAGAACCAGATCGCAGCCAAGAAAGCAGAGCATGACGAACTCGATGCCCTCAGCGAGAAGGATCTTTGGTGCAAAGATCTTGATGCTTTTGCCGAGGAGTGGGAGATTCAGCTCAAGCTGGACGAAGAAATCCAGACAGGCATCAAGAGGATGGGTCGTCGCGCTTCCAAGAAGATTGGCGCTGGCGGCACTGGCAGGGGCCGTAAGGCCAAGGCTGACGACGAATATGCCCCCACCAAGAAAGCTAGCAAGCAGGATAAACCGGTCAAGACTGAGGTGAAGTCTCAACAACGATTCCTTGAGAAATTCCAGGCAGCCGCCAAACCCAAGCCTGCAGCTACCACGCTGGGCGGCGGCGACGGTGTGGTCGATGACTTCTCTGATGATGATTTCGCTCTGCTCGGCAAGAAACCTACTGTCAAGCAGGAGGTCAAGGAAGAATCTCAGCCGCCAGCCTCCATCAGCGACGTCGCCAATGCTCGCGCCAAGCGCGCAGCGGTCACGAAAAGCAAATACGTCATTGATGATGACTCTGAGATGGAGTCAGACGAGGACTTTATGGAGCTGGGCAAGCCGACGGCAGTACCCAACATATCAGAATCCGCGTCAGCATCTGCCTCGGAAGCCGCTGTCAAGCCCACAAAGCGAGCCGTGGCGGCCAGGCCTAAAACATCGTACCTCGATGACCTTGAGTCCGAGAGTGATGCTAGCAACATGCTCGGCGATGTCGGTGCTATGGTCAAGGGCATCGGGGGCTCCGCTTCAGGGAATAACGGCAGACTTAGCTTGTTTGCCATGTCCAGGCCTGAGGCTGGCGACGTCGCTCTCCCTAAGCTGAAACACAAGGCGTCAAAAGCCAACCTTGACTTCGACAGCCATGACGACACGAATTACGAGGCGCTGGCCATGTCTTCGCCCCGTAAGTCGGTCAAGGCCGACGAGATTGACGACTTCCTGTCGGATGACGACCTTCCTGTTACAAGCAAGCCCGTTCAGGCCGCTCGGGCAACATCACAAACGGCGGCATCCAAGGCCAAAGCGCCGTTGAGTGTGGTGCCTGCTCCTGCGAAAAAGGCACGCGGCCGTCCGGCTTTGGCCAAGGGCAAAGCCAAGGACGACGCGCCTGCCCCCAAAGCAGCTGCCGCCAAGAAAGCCCCTGCGAAGGTAGCAGTCTCGAAGGCAAAGGCTGTGCAGCTCTCCCCCGCGGCGAAGGCGTACGCGGCCAAGCAAGCCAAGAGCAGGAAGATTGTGAGCGACGACGAGGAGGATGACCTCATGGATGAGCCATCCAGCCCTGTTGTCAGGCCGAAAGCCAGGCCCGGACGCGCTGCGGCAGCCAAGGCAAAGCCAATTGTCATCGACGACGATGACTCGATGGAACTGGACGGCCAGGATGCGGAGAGCGAGGACGCATTTGCGATGGATGAGAGTGATTAGGCGCGCAGGCGCGGGGTGGACCTGCAATGGACCTCATTTACGACTTGATATGATCACTTGGGCTACTTTGGCCTGTTTGGCGCAGTGTTTCGATTTTGCTTGCCGGAGTTTGCGAAGGGAGTATGGATAATGCAGCTGTAAGAGTACATACATCGGGGACCGGAGGCTCGATCTTTTGATTTGTAGTGGGTTTACTGTATGTTCCCCAATGTCAGCCACTTTTTGACCTGATCATGCCGTGTTGTCGTTCGTGCAGTTGTATTAGTCAGCGGATCTCTGAACCGTCATTGTGCCTTCAAATGTTCGATCCAAAACATTCGACGCCGAGAGATATGGGCGTCCTAGAAATCGTCCCTCCCAGAAAGAGTGCACGCCAGCACCAGACTCCTGTAGCACCGTTTTTCCCGATCTGTTATATATCCTTAGCAACGACCTGTTTATCTCCCCAGCTAAATGTTGGATACGAGACATAAACCTCAGCTCCAGAACAGGCGACCAGATGGGTGACAACGATAAACCAGAGAAGATGGGCCGCGCAGGTGCGAGCGCCAAGCGGACTCAGGAAAACGCTATTGCTGAAGAATCGCCCCGAAGCGCGACACCTCTCACTCTCACGCATCCCATCAGTCCCCCAATGAAAAAGCGCCGTCTCGCTGAGCTGCCGAAAAACGAGGATGATCAGGCCAGAGTCCCCGAAGCAGGACCCACTGCCCCATCTCCGTCCCCTTCCGCGCTCCAACAGCGGTTCAGGTCCCCGTTTCAGCTAACGAGGATCTGTGACTTGCCGCCTGAGCTCAACCGTGACACTGTCACGCTGAAAGACATCCTTGGCGACCCTCTCATCGCCGAATGCTGGGAATTCAACTATCTCCACGATATTGACTTTCTCCTGGCGGCTTTTGATCAAGATGTGCGCAGTTTCGTCAAGATTCACGTTGTCCATGGCTTCTGGAAGAAGGAAGATCCAAACAGACTGGAACTCGAGAACCAGGCGTCCCAGCACAAGAATGTGGTCCTTCACTCGGCGTACCTGCCAGAGATGTTCGGCACGCACCACACCAAGATGATGATCCTTTTACGACGCGATGATACCGCTCAGATTGTCATCCACACCGCCAACATGATTGTCCGGGACTGGACCAACATGACGCAGGCCGTGTGGCGCTCGCCGATGCTGCCCCTCCTCGCTACTGCTACCACCCAAGGGAAATCAACTCCCTCAGAGGAAACCGAGCCGCGAATCGGGAGCGGAGAGAAGTTCAAGATCGACTTCCTGAACTACCTCCGCTCCTACGACAACCGCAGGAAAGACTGCAAGCCCATCATCGACCAGCTCACCAAGTACGACTTCTCCGCCATACGCGGCGCCCTGATCGGCAGCGTCCCCGGTAGACACGAAGACGACATCCCTACAAGATGGGGCTGGCCAGCCCTGAAGCAAGCGCTCAAGGAGGTCCCTGTCCGCCCGGGGAAAGCAGAGATTGCGATTCAGATATCCTCTATTGCTACTCTTGGGCCGACAGACAATTGGCTCAAGAACACGCTGTTTGATGCCCTACGCGGCAGCAGACAGACTCCGATGCCGGATTTCAAGGTGTTGTTTCCGACCCCGGATGAGATCAGGAAGTCGCTGGACGGATACGGGTCTGGTGGCTCGATTCATACAAAGATTCAGTCGGCGCAACAGGCGAAGCAGCTGCAGTATTTACGCCCGATATTCTGCCACTGGGCGAATGATTCGGAGGATGGTAAAGGTAAGTTGGTTGGGTTCTGACTATGCTTCTGTTAAGCTTGGAGATATTGACCAGTTTTGCAGGGCTGGGAGATGGCGTAGTCGTCAAGGAAGCCGGTAGGAAGCGGGCAGCGCCACATATCAAGACGTATATTCGCTACGGGGGCAAGTCAGAGAAGACAATCGACTGGGCGTTAGTCACCTCCGCAAATCTATCCAAGCAGGCATGGGGAGAGGCGAGGGCAAACACTGGCGAAGTACGCATTGCATCGTATGAGCTTGGCGTTCTGGTTTGGCCGGAACTATACGCAGAAGACGCCGTCATGTCGGCAGCCTTCCTTGAAGACACGCTACCCGACGACCAAGAGGGCGACAGCGAGAGCTCGGTCGTAAGCTTGAGAATGCCCTACAACTTACCACTTCAGCCGTATGGAAATCAGGAGGTGCCCTGGGTCGCTACGGCAAACCACGACAAGACAGACTGGAAGGGCCAAGTCTGGCAGCACAGATGAGATACCCTCTCCGATGATGAGCAGACAAACTCAATTCAGTAGTAGATCAGAAAGGTCCTGTGTCCCTTAGTCTTCGCAGTGCTAAGACAAACAACAGAATATGTGAATCATCCCGCTCCTGCTTGCTCTCGGTAACCACCACTCTTTCACCTCCTCCTGCTCCTCGAGAAACAATACCCCCGTTTAGTTGGCACCAACGGCCTCGGGCTGCTTGTTCTCATCGTAGCCGTATTTTGTCTTCATCTCTTCGATCTTGGCGACGTACTTCTCCTGCGCGTCCGGGGCGGAGACGGCGTCCTCGACGACGGCCTTCCACGCGTTGTACTTGGCCTTGGCCTATTTTTGGGGGTGGCATGTGTTAGCTGCGGGCTATGGCGGCGGAGAATAGAGCGGGGTGAGGGGGAGGGGAGGGGGGCTCGCCTTGAAGTCAAAGGTGCCGGGCTTGAGGGCAGTCTCGAAATCCTCGCCGGTGCCGACCTTGTAGAGGGCTGTGAGGTGGTGGTTAGCTGGGGGACGTGTGCACGTCAAGGGGCGGGTATAGACGGACCGTAGATCTCGAGGAGGTCGTCGTTGCTGGGCTTGGAGGTGAGCTTCTTGGAGTCGACAACGGCCTTCTTGAAGGCGTCGCTCTGAGGGGTAGCCATTTTGGTGGGTTGGGTTTGGGTTTTTGGGTTTGGGAGGGGCGGGTGTTTGTTTGTCTGTTTGTGTTTAGAACTGCAATATGCAAAGCTTCCCGGCCGTACTGTGATGCTATCGGCAAGTGTTGAGGGGGAGAGGGAGCTGTCTGTTCACTTTGTTGAGGGCGAGCAGAGGCAAAAGCGGGTATTTGGCGGGGTAGGTCAGGAGGAGGGGTAGCCAGGCTTTTTGGTCGACCCCTTGTGACTGTCAGCGTCATTTGCTCCGCCGGGGCGCCTCGGCAAGGCAAGGTACGAAGGGACGTACCGAAAGTAGTCCGTACCTTGCTAGCAGCGCCGGACGGACACGTGCTGGGCAATATGGAGGCTACGGAGCGGCCAGCCAGGTCCGTCCCGGCCCTTCGGGGCGGACCTACACTAGAGTTGAGTGGGCATCCGGCTGGCGGGATCGCCCGCTCCGGGATGTGGATGTTGCTGCTTGCTAATTTAAATGTCTCTAGAGCTGCAACCACATAGAATTCGATGGTAACTTTGGTGATACCACCTACATATGCGCCTCGCTCCGTACGCTGATGTGAGTTGTACATCTCACCTTCGACACACCTATTACTGCATAACGCAAGATGCCGGGTGGAACAGGGGATCAGATTAGACCTCACCTTTTAGCAATGTGTGCAGGCCTAGGTAGATGGTGTATGCGCTGCTCGGCGATTCGGGACATTAACTCCAGGGCGGCGGGAGCCTTCCCAATCCCCGCGATTGACCATGCTCGCTCTCGCTGTGTACGTTGAGTGCGAAAGAGCTGGAAAAGTCTCGCTCCTCATCTGCAGTGATTATTTGGGAGCTACTCCGCAGGCTAGAGGCACCAGCCACCGGACAGTGGACCCTCCACGGCTTTGCTTCAGGCACGCCCGCGCCGCGCACTCTGGGAGTAGCAGCCTCACATCAAGAAAACAGCCGAACGTAGCGGTGGTGGCTCAGAGCCTCACAGCTCTCGCAGCAGCAATGATGAAAAGCGAGACTTGGCCGCCAGCTATCAACGAATCAATATTGTGGCGTGATATCACGGCCTGAAACCCACCCGCTTCGTTTCCAGCTGAGGTAAGCCGCGCCGCATCCAAAAGAGGTGGGCTATCGTTGGTTCGGACTTCGGGGGGCGTCTGAGTTTAGATCACTTTCGGTCCCGAGTCATCTAGAATCCGCAGCCTCAAATCGGAGGAGGTTATCAGGCCCAGCGGTTTTGAGAAGGACTGGCCCTCGCGATCCCACGACTCGGGATGGTTGGTGCTGCGGCCCTGCGTCCTGGCAAGGCAGCACTCCTTGTGGTCGGCATGTCGGCGATAACTCTGCCGTCACTAGCTGTGGCTGCAGCTGTGCCTTCGAAAGCCTGCAGGCCTAACCGTGTTGCTGTCCCATCTGAAGCTCTTTGCACCTTCGTGACGCGTCACACAAATACCGGCGAGGCAATCTCATTCCCGACGAGAAGCCGGGGAGGTTGCCAGATAATCGAGCGCTGGACGGGTCGAACGCTCGTCCGCTTCGGCTCCCGTTCGTCGATCGACCCAGCCGCGTCTAGCTTGGCGCAGAAAGTTCGGCATGGTCCCTGGCCGGATCTGAACCGTCAGACATTTACTAATCTGACAAATCCAACTTTTGAGCCTCGACCATTTTGACGAGACTCAACCAATTGTTGTTTAAACACGCGATAAACTGGGTAAGCAAGCGGTCCGTTTGACATGCAGTAAATTGCCAAAGAGGAGTGTTTGTGTTCCCAGGCACCCTCAAACAGCGCCGAATTCGTGGGGGAAGACCGACCGGAGGTGGGTCCAGGGATAGGCCCAGGCGCTACGCTACCACCTGCTAATCGGGTCCTGCAGCTGCCGCCAGCGGTGCTCACCCATTCCTTGCCCCGAATGACGCCTTCTGATTGGCCGCCTTCCTGCTTTGCGCCAGTGGTCTGCGCATCGTCTCAGCTCATCTTATAAAACAAATCCCCTGTCGTCCCGGTCGTCGCCCTGACAAAGTTTCCGGACTCCTCTCTCGTGTCTCGCCGATCCATTCGCCCATCCCAGACCCTGCAGTGAAAAGTTGCAAAGTTAAAACCTTATCATCCCCCAAACTGTTGTCTGGTTACGGTTCCCTCCATCCACCAAGACCTTTCGCAACTCCGATTCAGCGCCTCATCTCCAGTCAGTCAACCAACCCACACACCAGCAACCATGCCCGCAACCGTCGTAATTCTTGGTGGCTCCTTCGCCGGACTCCATGTTGCCCACGCTCTGCTCAAGAAACAGGTCAAGGACCTGAAGGTCATTCTTGTTTCCAAGGTATGTCCAAAAAGATCATGCGCATGGGCCACTTCGGGCCCCGGCGCGCACGTGCAGATCATGTGACCTGACATCAGCACAGAACAGCCACTTCTACTGGAACTTGGCCTCTGTCCGCGCCATCGTCCCTGGTATTCTCAAAGATGAGGATATCTTCAAGTCTATCGAGGGTGCCCTGAAGCAATATCCCGAGTCCAGCTACGAGTTTATTGTCGGCACCGCCGAGGAGGCCGACTTCGATGCCAAGTCCGTCCGCATCACCACAGCAACGGGCGACTCCAAGACCCTCTCGTACGACCAGCTCGTAGTTGCCACCGGGTCGCACACCGCTGGTAACGTCCCATGGAAGGCCGAGGGTAGCTACGAGGAGGCTGTTGCCCTGCTGCACCAGACCACGGAGAAGGTCAAGGCCGCGAGCCACATCGTTGTCGCTGGCGCGGGTAGCACCGGTATCGAGGTGGCTGGTGAGCTTGCCTACGAGTTCGGAAAGACCAAGGAGATCATCTTGCTCAGCAGCACCGACAAGCTGCTCGGTGGCGACATTGTTGGGCCCGCAGCCGCCAACGAGCTCAAGAAGCTCAACGCAACTGTCAAGTATGGCGCCCGCGTCAGCGAGACCCGCCCCTCTGCCGCCGACCCGTCCAAGACCGAGGTCGTGCTGGCCAACGGCGAGACGCTGACCACCGACCTGTACCTCCCGACCATGGGTCTCATCCCCAACACAGGCTACGTCAACGCCAAGTATCTCACCGAGAACAAGCTGGTCGACGTCGACGAGTTCCTGCGCGTCAAGGGCACCACCGGTGTGTGGGCCGCTGGTGACGTTGTTTCCAAGCCCCGCGCCGGCTTCATGATCACGCAGAAGCAGGCCGCCGCCGTCGGCAAGAACATTGAGCTTGCACTCGCGAGCAAGGAGCCCATCGTCGCAAAGGGGCTGCCCGTCGACATCCTTGCCTGCTCGGTCGGCCGTGGCAGGGGTGCTGGCCGGATGAACTCGTTCAAGCTCCCGTCCTTCGGCGTCTGGCTTGCCAAGGGCCGGACCATGGGTCTTCAGATGATGAGTGGTTATATTGATGGTAGCGTCGCCTAAGGGTGATGAGTGTATTGGCTTGTGGAGATCGCTTAGGTGAAATTGCATACCAGGAAGGCGAAGGAGCAGAGGAAGAAATACCCCGTGTTGTTTTTGTTTCGAGTTATTGCGCTTGGCGCCGTCGTCTTGAGAGGAGCCGCCTGGCGGAATGCAGGATACTGAGATAGATAATAATATATTGCGAGACTTTGATGCAGTCACAAGGCTAAGGCTTGTTGGTGATCTGTTTGTGGAGAGTCTGCGTGTACGAAGTAGGAAGTAGCGTGCTAGTTACTCGCGCCGTTTGAAGGTCTAAATAGGGGGGACAGAAATAACGAATGACTGATCCATAGCCTTGGCCGTTTTTCCTCACCGATCGCCAGATACATGACCCCTCGGGAGACCGTCTGCCGGATGGAGGAGGCGAACACCATTCAGGGGAAGCTCCAGTGTCACCGCCTCAACAAGATATTCAGGAGGAACACGAGCTTTGTAACGATGAGATATTCACTACAATCCTCCTTAGCTCAGGGTATGTGCATGATTGGATCAGATGCTGTTGGCGATTGGATATTACGCAGGTATAGTTGAGTATTAGTATGTGCTAGTTCTACGCTGGTATCTCAAAGCCACGCCGTTACCTGGAAGACAAATAATATAGAAAGAAAAGAGATGCCAACATGAAGGCTCAGAGCACGAGCGGCCTGGTCCTCCACCGGTAATGTCTCCCCCTGGCATGCATATTCGCCCCTGAAGTACTCCTCTCTTCCCATGTCATGCAACTTGGTGCAGTTGAACTCTGACTTCGACAGAGTAAAGTTGACGATGAACGTTTTCCAGACAGTTGGCTGTTCGCCCTCCGGTCGAATCAAGTATTGGAATATAGGGGCAACAAGGACTTACAAGAAGGCGTTATCGAAAGCCCCCTCAAACACCATGGACGACGTGTCTCGGCGCGGCCAAATGAAGGCGGGCTTGTGGTCTGCCGCGTATGGGTAATAAAATTTTCCATAACCGTAATCCATGAAGCTTTCGTAGGCTTGGCTGACTTCATTCTCAGTTGTGGGTTTCCCGAGATGGCAATGTCAGACCAGTTGTAATCAGGTGCTTCAAACCGGAACTTAATCTCTCGTAGGTATGGGTTCCCGATGATATAAAGGCTCTCCAAGTCCTCAAAGCCGATGTCGAGGGACTTGAACGTGTTGTTGACGGCGCGAAAAGTACCCATTGACAGCTCGTTCACCGGGCGGTAGATTCTGTCTCTTGTCGGGTTGGAGATCCCGGATATGGTCAGATTAGGGACATGGTAGAAGCTTGTGTACGGATACCCGTTGGGCTTCCAAGCTTTTCCGGTCGTGACGCATATATCGCAGCTGAAAAATACCGTCAGGTTTCCATCCCCTGTAATTTGAGACAGATTCTCTCTGGAGAAATCCTAAGCTTATGTTGTCTGCTTTTGGGATCCCCTCAACCACGGCGGCAAATGGCCCTCCGTTGTCCGCAGACAAGAGATTGCTTACCGATAATGAGCTGAGGCCGACATTCCGGATCGTCAAGTCCACTGTGACGGTGGCAGGAGCTTCCGCTACTAGGAATGTTGCCAGTCGCGGCAAATTATCCAGCTTGAGTGTGCCGAAGAAGCTGATGGGGGACAAATCGGCAACCTCGAGGTTTGGAAGGTCTTGTATGACCAATGAGTTGAGATCGGGGGCATGATGTGTAAATCGTGTGAGGCTCGAGAGGTTCCTTAACACGGGATTGTCAACGGCCTGTTGCAGAGCCAGCAGCTTCAAAAGTGGCGCGTTCTCGGCGATGAAAGTGCCATTGATAGAGCTATGGCCCATAATGCTGAGGTCGCCCGATGCCGAAGGGGCAATTATGACATTTCCCTGGAGCGTATTGGCGCATTCCGTGAGACTGTTGGCGTCTTGCTGTGTGGCGATGATGGACGGTCCCTTGTTGCAATCAATGGCCGAGGTTAGGTCTGAACGGCGTAGCCCTCGTTAGCTTCGCTGGTCAAGTTTATATGTAATCCAAATGCGCCTGTACATGGTTGGAGAAGAGTTGACGCAACGGCACAGTGACAGAGTGTTCGTCGCAGCGTCACTAGCATTGTAAAGCTGCAGAATTGTGCTGGAAGACGGGCGGCGATGCAAGAAGAAAGTATAGTAGAGAAACAGGACCCGACCTCGGGCTGAGAACCACGAAGAGGAGGAATGACCATCGGCGCGTACCGACAAGCAAAAACCTCGTAAGCTGAAGAGTCTGACCCAGAATACGACACCATAATTCCCATCACTCCCGTCGGCCCAAGCAGGTATGCTGCGTGGTGATGGGACGGGCAAGTCCGGACAGACCCGACAGAATGGTAGCATTTAGCTAGTTGCAAAGTGACATGTTAAATGTCTCTTCGCACTATGATCCTATACATACCACCAACTGGCGCAGACTGGTCTGGAATTTGCTGTCATAGGCCTTATCGCATTCTTAAAAGCACAAGTGAGACGGAGGCCATGGGGCAAAGAGACATTCTCCTCAGTAACCCTCGGAAAACCACCAATGAGGCGGCTCGGGATGAACCGTGGCCATTGTTTGGACCTATTTTGTGACACTTTTTTGGCCATCAATGGCTTATCTATGGGAGGGCAGAGCAGACGGGGCCTCAAGCTTGTATGTGGCGGTTTGGAAGCTGAGGGGGGTTATCATGTTGGGTTGTGTCGGCGGTTAAGCGTCGACAAGGCCGTGAGAGCTGAAGCAAGGCGGAGATGGTGAAGAAACGAAGAATTGAATGTCAACAGTTATTATGAATATGGGATGGTCGTTATTCTTATCGTATAAATGCAGTGTAAGCCTGGAAGGATGTGGACCTCCAGTCGAATGGGAAAGGTAGCCTGTCTATTGTAAGCTCGGAGAACATGTCTGTCGGAAGTCCCCATCGAGTGGGAATTCTTTACGAGTTACTAACTCGGTACTAGGTAAGTAAATGCAGCCTTGACAGCCGAGAACTACAAACGGAGGAGTTCAGAAACGGGAACCCAAACGGCAACCCACGAGCAAGTTACCACAACCCCTTTTCAAGCCAAGTAACTCTCATTTCAACATCGATCAATCCCCCTGCATCGCCGCACCCCATATTCCGCGAATCTCACCCGCCGCCGATGTGCATGAGGCGCGGCCGCAGCCATCCCCCAACGGTCTTCATGCATCCGCCGCACGGGGAGCACACCCACGTGGAGATCGACGACCTCCCTGCCAACCCAAGCGCCAACGTCGCAACATCAGATGATGACTACATGTCAGCAATATCACACCACGTATTAGCATCCAAGCACGTAGCAGTCATAATAAAAGTGAGGGCGACGCGCAGAAAGCCCAATGCCAAATCTCGCTTATATTCCTTTCCAGACTCTCCCTTGAACCAAGCAACAAACTCAGCTCTGGTTCCCCCCTACCTGGCCTATTCCGCTGATTCCATTCCCAATCGAACCCTGTGTCCCGATTCACCGTAGTGAGGTCCCCCTTTTCTCTCACCCTCAAATAACTCTCTCCTCCTTTCCCCTTTCCGCAAATTGCAGAAACCGCAAAACCCTCCTGCGCATCCCATCCGCTCCCGTGAAGTTTGTTTTCCGTCCATGCAAAGGAGTGGTCGTGAGTGGGTATCTCAAAAAATCTAAAAGTAAGGACAGACGGACATGGTTTTTCCTCATCGTAACATGACGTATCAGTATCAGAGAGGAAAAAAAACCCCACCAAAAAAACAAAAGCCAAAGCCATTCTCCTCCGCTCGCTCGCATATCTATCCAGAAGAAACCCAAGATTAAAAACATCCAAAAAACACTAAAATAATCTATTATGATACTTCGTAATCGTCCCGCTGTTTCCTCTCCATCCATCCATAGAGGCGGGTGAGGGTGTATCTCGTGGGGAGAGAAAAATACCCACGAAACAAAAAAAGTAAAAAGCATGTCGTTTACCCATAAACCAATGCCATGCATACCAAGAGACCCTCGTGAATTAAAAATTAAAAATACCCAGGGGTTGAAACAACCCCTCAAATGAAGAAGAGAGCCGCAAAAACGGTCGCGAAGAGTGCCGACAGCGATGACGACGGGTGCATCGGAGAGGCAAATCTGGCGGCGGCGGCGGTCACGACGGTGGAACTGGCTGAGGTTGCTGAGCTGCTGGTACCGCTGCCTGAGCCGCTGCTGGTGCCGCTGGTGGTGAAACTGGAGGAGGAACCGCCTAGACCGGCGGTGGCCCCCGTTGTTGTAGTGCCAGTGCCAGTGCCAGTGCCTGTACCGGTACTAGTGGATGTACCAGTGGATGTGCCGGTGCCTGTACTAGTGGTTGTGCTAGTGCTAGTGCCAGTGGTTGTTCCAGTGTCGGTACCAGTGGTTGTCCCGGTGCCGGTCTGCGTCGTCTGAGTTGTCGGGGTCGTTTGAGTTGTCTGCGTCGTAGGCTGCGTAGTCGTAGTTGTCTGGATTACACTGGGGGCCGTGTTTGTGTTGCCAGTATCTTGTGTGGCGGTCGTGACCGTTGCCGTGCCAGTCTGCTGTGTTTGCGGTGCCGTGGTGGTGACCTGCGACTGTGCTGGGGACGACGCGCAGTAGCTGAGGAATTGCTCAAATTTGGGGTCCAAGTACGACTTGGTCACCAGCTTGACGTCAGCAGCATTGGCACCAATGCAGGCCTGGCAACCATCGTAGTAGTTGCGGAACGCCGATCGGGCATCGCACAGCGCCGGGGTCTTGCCGACCGATTGAGCCTCGAGGTACGCGTTGTTGCAAATGTCGTAGCATACGGCCGGGACGATCGTGTCGTCGCGCTTGGAGAGGCGCGAGCCAAAGGTATCTGCGACGTACCTCTTGTTCCACTCACCATGGGCAGTAGTTGTGCTAGAGCTCGTCGTTGAGGAGGTAGGCGTCTCCGTTGGCGGCCAGTGGGTAATCGTTGTCTGGGATGCGAAGTTGCCAGTGGTGATTGTCGTGAGAGTACCATTGACCTCCTTGATGACCAGCTCGGCCTCGAATATGTCGTAGCTGAGACCGAAGGCGGGAGGTGCAAGATTGAAGAAGCCCTCTGTAGGGGGGTAATAGCTGGTTTGGTTCTCAGGCCAGACGACGACAGGGAAATTCGGAGACGGCACACAGAATTTGGGATCGCAAACGTAGTCGTCCACAGGCGAATCCTCCCAGACATTGCAAGTATCCGGCTTCGGCTCATTGCAGACATACCCTGGAAGACAACCCCACGTCCTGTCCTTCGCGGTTGCTGGCGGCGGGAGACCGACGGTGTTGGTCGGGGCCGGGCATACGGTCACGGTGCTGATTATCGTCGTCGCGAGGGTGTTCGTCACAGGCGGGAGGGTGATGGTAAGACCGGGCAGCGAAGTGGTCGCCGTGAGCGTAATTGTCGAAGCTGGAATAACACTGGTGACAGTAACTCCATCCTGCGTAAAGGTCGTGGTCACTGGCGGAGAAACTGAGGTGAAGGTGCTCAGCACAGTAGTGCCAGGCAGAGTCGTTACCGAACCGGGTAGAGTCGTCGAGACGGTGTTTGTGATCGTATTGGTCAGCGTAATCGGAGACGCGGTGATCGTCGTCAGTGATCCGGATATGGATGTTGTGACGGGAGCCGGAGTGAAAGTCGTCGTCGTCGTGGTCTCACTCACGCTGACAGTCACGCTGATGCTGACAGTCACACTGGTCTCGGTAGTGACAGAAGTTGTCGTCTCCGTGTCAGTCGCGGTCGTAATAGAAGTTGCTGTTTCTGTATCAGTCGCGGTAGTGATAGAAGTTGCGGTCTCTGTATCAGTTTCGGTGGTGATAGAAGTCGCCGTCTCTGTGTCTGTCGCGGTGGTGATGGATGTTGCAGTCTCCGTCTCGGTTGCGGTCTCCGTGTTGGTCTCCGTTTCAGTTGCTGTGTAGCTCTCAACGTACGTGGTCTCGTAGGTGCTCCACTCTGTTGTGGTCGACCATTCCGTAGTTGTGCTAATTACACAGTTAATCGGCGTGACGTAATCCTCAGTTCGCTTGACATAAGGCCCAGGGGAGCATGCGCTGACGGTCCTGGTAACCGGATAGGACTAGCAAAGTTAGCATGAATCAAAACATTTCTGGGAACCGGACTCACTGAGAGCCAGATAGAGGTTTCTATGCTGGTGACGGTCGCCCAGTCTGTGGTTACATCTGTCTTCGTGGCCCAGTCGGTTGCCGTCGTGCCGCTGACAATAACTGATGTTACATGATTTGTAGCTGTAGCTGTAGCCGTATCCGTGACGGTGATTCTTCCCTGAGTTAGCTTTGTGATCGGCTTCGAGACTTTACTGGTGTAACTCACGTAGATGCTGACCCCCAGACTGTCACAGTAGATGCTGACCCCCAGACCGTCGTCGTTCCCGCCCACTTGGTGCTTGTCCCCGCATATACCGTCG
>Ga0247758_1000667_pt1 | contig 29885 bp, 33 predicted proteins | sample UWRJL156409C4_FD_180950 | JGI IMG/M metagenome (GOLD analysis project Ga0247758, IMG submission 180950) | Plant litter microbial communities from Arlington Agricultural Research Station in Wisconsin, United States - UWRJ-L156-409C-4 | ecosystem: Environmental > Terrestrial > Plant litter >... | reverse complement strand
GGGGGGGGGGGGGGGGGGGGCGGGCGGGGGGGGGGGGGAGGGGGGGGGGGGGGGGGGTTGTGGTGAGGTCTTGGAGAGAGGTGGTGGCGGAGAAGGAGTGAAGGTGGTCGAAGGTGAGTTGGTGAGCGTGTTGCATGGAGTCTGGGTTGGTGTCTGAGTCGTTGGCGACGGTGATGGTCGGGACTTCAAGGTCCGTGAAGGTCAGAGATGAGGGGTCGAATTGGAAGTCGGGCCAGGAGGGTGAGTTGCCTGTCGTAGATGTGTCGTAGGAATCGAGAGAAAAATCGAAATTGAACAATGAAGAGGAAGTGTTGATGTCGAACTGGAATGCGGTGGTGGACAGGCACAGATCCGCGTCCGAAGACAGGGACAGGCTAAGCGACGATGAGAGATCGTGGGCGTCTGATTGTCCGGAGGGACAGGAGACGAGAGCACGCTGCTGCTGAGGAAGCGGCGGCGGCCATTCTTGCAGGCTAAGGACGGCCTCGTGAGGAGGCCGGGGAGTTGAGGTTTATGAGGTGAGGGGATATTGACCCGAGTTGGTTGCAGAAACAGAATGATTCACAATTGGGGGGGCAAACGAAGTATTAAATAAGCTGGCGCGGGGAACGGCTGTGTGCCGCCAAATGCACCCCCTCCGTGGTAATAGGCGTCTTTTTCAGAATGAATCATCCACCTGGGCTTGGTCCGAGCTTTCGCACCCCACTTGAGCCACATGTCTGTCGCACTGCAGGCACTTCCCACTGGAGAAGCACCTCACCATCACCTTTCATGCACCTCTTTTCCACGTTTTGAGGCAGAGCTCATCAACCACAATGGTCGATCCAGAAAGTTCAAAAAAGAGTGACGAGCTGCAAAAATTTCAATCTATTTTATTTACGGGGTTTGGCCCCGTTTTGTCCATTGCACCCCCCAGTTGAGTCGGTTGGAAGCGGAACGCCACGGCACGGCACACAGCCCCACCCGGCATTCCCGCATCCGGGCCTCCCCAGCCGGCCCCACCTTCCCAGTCACACCATCACCACCTCAGCCTACCTCACCCAAGACGCTCACTTCAGCTCCGCCAACTATGCCCAGGGCCCTAGACCCCTTTCCTTCTAACAGATAAAAGTAGCAAATCCTCCGCTGTTATGCTCGTTACGTAGTGGGATATCTCAAACAGGTGCATATTCTTACTTAGCTATTGGGCACTCAGGGCCTCTACTTTACCAGGCCTATTCCCCCCCCCACGTTCTTTAATAGGCTTAATATGCACTCCTGCTATTTCTTAAGCAGTGTGGTTAAGATTTCATACTACCTTATCCCCCTCTTAACTATCAGGAAATTCACACAAGTGATAAGTTATATGATTTTTGTCATCTATGGCGCAACGAGACCTGGGGCTGGGGAAGGCGGATGATCGCAGGGTGTAAGTGCGGAGCGCTGAAGCCCAGTGTCACGCTTCTATCTTGTGCTGGGGTGTGGAATGGAATAGGCGAGCTCGAGATGAGCTGGTATGTCGACGCCAGGTTGACCATGCTAGTGAGCGTGTCAGACTCCTCCTCCCCCAGCATCCTCGAACAAATACCAAACTTCCTCGCTTGTAGCTTGGACAAGTGCCAGTGACAGGGTAGGTTGCAACCAAGATGACAATATTGACAACTCGCTGCTGGACGCAGTTGTTTTCTTAAGCCCTGGTTGGCTGGAAAGGTGGGTTTCGGTGAAAGAGTGGGGCTGAGCCGAAGACCCCACTGGCTGTGAATGGCCCAAGCTCCCTACCTACCCAAGAAACTTTTCCTTCCACCTGAGGTAGGGATGACCTGCCCTTGAACACCCCCACAACTGGCGTTAACTGGGATGTCTCCTGATCAACACATAGGCCTTCCACCACAATGCGGCATCTGTGGTAGCATGATGATTGTTGGAGAGAGGTTCGTGGCATGTGAGTTCGGGCAAGCTAATGACCGTTTGCTTCAATTGGAACCCGGATTCTAACCATGATGTCGTGCCTCAGTGCTAGGCAATAGCGACTCGACTGCCTATATCCGCCATACGGATGTTTCCGTCTTTCCCGACTACGGCCACAATCTTCAAAGTTTGAACGGCACGCCCACATGCCGACGGCCCGGGTGTCGGCAGTGTGCTTCTTCTGCGGAGGCGGCCACGGTACATTTGGGTTGCTTCCAGCTGGTAAGGCGAGAATGTGGCCACGAGATACTCGACCGCCTGTGGGTAGAAGCAGCATGGCGATCCCCATGGCGTCACGCTCCGCATCTCCACCTTCCCGATATGAATGTGGCGTTGGATATCTCGGCGGCGAAAGCTCTTGGTCTATCGGGACTAAGATTGCTCCCCCTCGAAATGATTCAGTGGATTCGAAGCTACTCCGTCATCAGTTTGCTCTGGCGCCTCAGCTCGGCTCGCGCTCTCGCAAGTAGACTGTCCGCCGCCGCGGCCGGGAGCCTAGTTTCAATCCCCGCACGCGATATACCGCCATGGAGGCGGGGCGATCCTCCAGCACCCGTCGTACCGTCGCGACTCCCCGTCATTCGCCTGAAGATTGACTCGCGTGGTATTGAAGAGGTAGAGCGACTGCAGAAGAAGCCTCCGTACAAAGTTTGGCGTTCCGACCAGTCGGTTTTCGTCCTCCTGGAAGAAAGCTGCCTCGAAGGCGCTAGAGTGCATTTTAAGGTACTAGCGTCCGTTTCAAGGCCACGAAGCCTGTTCTAACATACGACAGTCTGGACTTGCGCGGTTGGACTTCGCCGAACCCGGCCCCAATCTTCAAATCTGGGACACACCGACCCCCCCCCGATCAAGAGCATTGCACATTCTACCCGGCAACCACAACAACCTCCGTGCGGTTCCACACCATTGACTTGCGCAGAACTACTGGCATCACCTTCTTCTTTTGTCTCGACGAGGTCTACGCTATCCATGCCCATACCTCGGCAACGCCGTGCGCTGAGCGTACGTATGAGCGCCTTCCGCGCCGGCGCCAGCGGACGGTTACTTGGCTGTATCTCCCCGTACCTTCAAATGACCACGTCGTGGCATTTGGACTACAAAAACAGCAATCCGGCAGCCACCGGACGGCCGGGATTCGTTTCTTGGTAAGTTCAGCCTCCAACCAAAATATCCCGAGTTGCCTAACTCGTCTAGTTTCGCACAAGTCTAGCAGGCGACGTCGCCATTGGTCCTCCGTCCTCGAAAGAGGCTCCGGAAACTGTTCTGAGAAAAGCACGGCCGGCGGTACTCATCTACGACAACGGTGGCACGCGGCCGGTCTCGGTAATCGGGGCCTATTCGCAGAATCGCACCAACCTGCCAATACACCCTTTTTATTACCCGCAGCCCGGCAAACCTCCTTTCCGGGATGCCTACTTCTCGTCGGCCCCATTGCGGAATGTCATACGCATCCAGGTCTTCGACGAGGGAGAGAGTAGGCGCTGTAAGGGGGTTCTGCTGGAGTACGCAAACGGGGGCCAGCGGGCGCTTGGCCAATGCCGATGGGATATCGATCCGGCCCAGGTGTACCGGAAGCCCGTCCGTATTTGCTCCTTCCGTACGCACAGTGCACTACGAACGGGAAAGCAGATTCGGGCCGTGCTAGTTCAGGGTACCAGCATGGCCGAGCACGGTCACGATGAGGAGGGTTGGACCTGTTCTACGCTAGAAGGCAAAGTGGAGTTCTGGTTTACCAAGGATGGATCCGACTTTATAGTTGTTCTGGACGAGTAACTCCAATGCCACTACCCTAGATTGTTTTACCAGTCCCGTTTGCTCGATTCACCACCACTACCCCAGGCTACGCCATCATTCTTGTCTTTTCGGTTCCAACGTCCACGTATAATACTGCGTGCCTGAGTGCCCCAGATATGAAAATCCCCTCAAAATGTCTCCGGAATCACCAAGGATACCGCAAGGCATCCACCTTTCGGAAACGGTATCGATGAGAGTACCATTCAGAAGCGAGCATCGCAACCGGCTGTCCCCTAGTTTCTCCATCACGACGAGCGCCGTGCATTGTGCCGCATAAAGATACGACCCTTGCGCCTCCGCCTGCGCTGTCTACGAACCCGGACTCAGTGTCTGAGCGGATTCCGAGGCGCCAGGAACTGCTACGTGGGCAACTTCGGCGTCATGCCAATGGGGTGGTAGGATTGGGCGGGGTCTCGGGGACAACGGGTGCTCGAAAACCGAGTTGGGAGGCGCGGGGTTTTTCTGGATGAAGTCGAGGGCGCCGATGATCTCGGCCCCCTTCACGGAAAACTCGACGTACTCGTCAATCGCGGAAAGCCCATCACTCGAGGGGAAGAATGGTGTGAGATAATCTGCGCCGTACTTGAAGGCCCATAGTCTGGTCCTGCTGCCGACACATGTCATGGCCCAGATGGCAGGTCTCTGGATGCTGTAGAGATTCGCGCAACAGGCCGATTTCCGTAGGTACCAAGGGCGGGAACTTCGCTTCTTCCACCGCAAAAGAATGCGGGACACCAAACTACGCCATGGAGAGCCCCTATCAAAAAGGAAAGCAATTGACGCTCGCTGTTCGTGGATGCAGAGGATGCAACCGGATCACGGCCGCCATTACCGAGGTCATGCCAGACCCCACCCACCATGTCGCTGGTCATGACGGTCGACCTCCACCAAGAAGAGACACACTCAGCACGAGGGCGCCCAATGCCTAGGACGGCCATCCTCAAAATGCACGATCGTCGCTTCTCGCCTAGCCTGCGACGAGGATATAACACGTCCTACGACGAGGACGCCCAGCGTGCCTGGCGCGAATACGTGCGCGAAGGCAGAGCCCCAGCCCTTTTTCCCTTCATGCACGAAAAAGCTTGCCGCGAAGACGAAGGGGAATTGGTCGAGACGGACAGCGAGACGGATCCTAGCAGTGACGAGGAAGACAAGGTTCCCCGCACCCCCGCTGAAACGGTCACCAAGAATGGTAAACGCGAGGGCATCATCCAGTGGAAAGCCCTGGACCTTTGGCACTGCGAAACACGTGCGTACGCCAAGCTCGCCCATCTCCAAGGCCACTGCATACCGCGGCTGCTGGCGGTTGTGCATCTCACCGTGCCATCAACCCCACCAGGCCTTTTGTCAGGGAAGGACAACGAATACTTCACAATCGGCGGCATCCTCATGGAATACGTCGAGGGCTTCAACCTCGCCGATCTCGGCGTCCAGGCTTCCGTCCCGCGAGAAAGATGGCAAGGTATTATCCAGCGCGCCGTCAACGCCGCCCACGACATCAACGATTCGAGCGTCATCAACTGCGATTGCTAGCCACGCAATACGCAATGTCATGGTCGACCGACAGACACTAGAACCGAAACACATTGACTTTGCGCAGTGTCTGTTCGCTGAGGATGTGGGTTGGAGGCAGTTTACGGAGCTTAGGTATTCGCTGGGTAATCCGCGTGCGATCGGGAGCGTCATGGTCGTCAAGTTGAAGAAGACAGAGGATTTCGAGGGCCCGGAGATTCGGTACAGTCAACGTGACTGGGGGTGGTTTGGGAGCGCCCTTGTTCGCTTGAGGTTCCTAGCCTGGACGGTGACGGAGAGGTGGCGTTTGGGGGTTGTGTTTGGTGCTGGTTTCGGAGCACTGGCTTGGGTTATGTGGCGATTTGTGCCAGTGTCTGCGTTTAAGGGTCGGCTGAGTCAATTAAGCTTAAAGTATCTTTAACTCACGACCACTAGCTAGTGTATGACGGTAGGGTGTTATGCAAAATCAAGAGGGCGGAAGAGGGACCCTGAACTTTCATAATATAAATCTCTGTATTAGTGACTCAAACCTTCCAGAAGACATTTCCAGCTACATAGCTAGGGCTAGACATTTTAAGGGGTTAAAAGATCACCTAACCTTTTACGAGACATTTTTAGAGCTAGATCCCATACATAGTAACACTTTAATACAAGGGCGGAGGCTTACCACAAAGTAAGAAAGATATCCCACAGCTAATACGGCGATTCTCACCACATAAGAGGGTTTGAGAAAGATGCACTGAATACAATGTAACATTACCAAATTCTGCAACTTTCACCTTATAAAAGGGTTTGGGGGAGATCGGCGTGTCTCGCAAGTATTAAAAAAAGGAGTGGAGAAACCCTTCTTCCTGAGCAAATGGGAAGCCCGTTTGCAGCCAGTTCATCAAGAGCCGCCGTAAAGCAGACTTAGAGGCTGTCTCGTTGTGCCCCGCTCATCATTTGCAAAGAGAACACATCCCCGGACTGTAGGATCGGTCTTATTTGTACGGTACCTTAGCCCACTTATCGCTCCTATAATCCGATGTTCGTGGAGTCTGCCAGGTGCCAGCGCATAACAAAGAACTACAATGATTCCAATCCTCAGCATCAATCCTGCTAATTCCAGCCATTTCCAAGAATCACCACAAGCATCCTTCCTGACTTAGGGCAGGCCGTACGTCGCAAAATACTGCATTCAAAGCGAACTAAAGACCCTGTCGACCTCAAAGCGGAAGTCTCTGTCGATCCACGCCATAAGCCGGCTGAGTGGCGGGAGGAGCGCGTATATGCTGAGGAGGTTATCGGTCGTACCAATCGGCAACGGCCCACACCCTCGATCTTATCGAGTCGATCGACGGCGAAGTAGAGGGACCACTGGTGCTCGTGTGTCAGGATGAGAGGCAGGATGGGTAGCCGGGGTTAGTTCTTGCTGCCAACGCCAAGCGCCTCCATGCGCTTGTGCCAAGGCGGCCGTCCATATGCCTAGCTGCATCCGCCCCTCCTCGAGGTTCCCGCCTGCCACCTTGGTCTCGACGGATACGGTCGCAGGGGACCGCGTCAGGGAGGTGTAGCCAACCTGGTTGACGCTGACATGCAGCGTCGGCGACATCTTCCTCGCGGCTAACGCGACGAGCTTGGCCTGGATGGTCGACTCGAGCTCGGTCTCCAGCTTCGGCGCCAGGATAAAGTCGACCATCTTCCCCTGGCCGTCTCTCTCCTGGCGAGACGGGGTAGGAAACAGGACAGAATCCGGGCCGAGGGTGCATTCTCAAACACGACGGACGCGCGGTGCCTGATGGCCGCAAGCTTTAGCAACGGGTCGTGAACCTTGGCGTTCCACGACGCCCCGGCGCAGCGGAGGACCATGCAGTGTTTTGCCCCGTCGCTAATGGCGCAGATCTTGCAGTACTCAGCTTTCGCGACGCATGACTGAATCGAGGCGCCTGCTGAGGCGCCAGAGAAGAGGTTTGCAACGGGGAGGTAATCGAAATAGCCGTCCTCGCGAAACCCTGTGTATAGAATAGGGTCCTCGAGCTTCTCATACAGCTCCTCGGGATGGGACATACTAATCGCCTGGGGGTAGATGCCCCTCGGGAACTTTGTGGTGGCGAATGTGTCGGAATACAGTGGTGTCCATCCTGGGGGAGCTGGTTCTTGAGAGGGTTGGGTTCAAGGCTGGCGAACACTACAGGCTTTTCGAGGCGACAAGTAGCCGAGGCAGCGGAGGGGAAGCTTAGGGCAGCGAAGCGACGGTGGGGGGCCATTGCTGTCCGGTGGAGCGCGCTGAGCCAACATTCACGATCACGCGGCGGTTCTTGCCGCTCTGTCAGCGCCAAAAGCGACTCCGCTAACGGAATCTTTTGCAGCCAAGCATTACCGCCGTCTCTCAGACGAATCTCTTAGCTCACGTCTCAGTTTTCTCTTTCCACCTGAACCCAACGTGTCTGAATGCACCATGCCGATGCTGCGTAGGTCGCATAAGTCACGTGCCTTGTCCGGGGGAAACGCCTAGCTTATCCTTGTATAGAGGCGCAGAGACCCGCACCACGACCCGCGTGTGGGCAGGGAGCAGTGTTTTGCGCAGAAGCCTCGCACCGAGGACCTGGTTCCGCTGCTCCCTCAATGACATGGATCGCCTCTCAAAATAGACGGCTCGCATTGGATGAACATGCCCCACACGTGGCTTGTCCGATATATGCGATTTGGACTTGTGTTATATTAGTCTCAATCCCCTGGGGGAGTATTGCAAGTTGCTTCTCATTACCTCCCAGTCTCATCTTATCATCCATCCTCTTCCTCTGTCAGTGTAATCATGTTACCCTCCAGCAATTTTATCCTTGGCCCAATATTGGCTGCGGCAGCAGCATGCGCCGCGTTTCCGCGACAGGCGGGCGTCGGACGGTCCGAGGTGGAGTCTTTCCTCGACCCACGAATCTCTTTGTCGTACAAGGAGACACGCATCTGCGAGACAACTCCAGGCGTCAAATCGTACAGCGGATATGTCAATCTCCCGGAAAATATCTCTGAGGGCCGAAACTACGACATGCACACGTTCTTCTGGTTCTTTCCGGCGAGGAAGAACCCGGCCACGGCACCATTGTCCCTTTGGCTCCAAGGCGGTCCCGGCTCACCATCCATTCCCGCAGCCCTGGGAGAGAACGACCCTTGCTATGTCACGCGCGATTCCAAGGGGACCGTGGTGAACCCGTGGTCCTGGAACAACGAGGTCAACATGCTCTACATCGACCAGCCGGTCCAGGTCGGCTTCTCCTACGACAGCCTCATCAACGGCACCATCGACGAGGTCGCCTCGCCGTTCTTCGTGACCCCCGCACCTCCAAACTCACCACCCCCAACGCTCAACTCAACCGTCTTCCTCGGTGTCTTTCCGTCCCAAGACTCCTTATCCACTGCCAACAGGTCCGAAACGGCGGCCATGGCGGCCTGGCATTTCATGCAAATCTGGATGAAGGAGTTCCCCCTGTACAAGCCCGAGGGTAACTAGTTCAGTATCTGGTCCGAGTCATACGGCGGACACTACGGGCCCACCTTCTCCGACTACTTTGAAAAGCAAAACACGGTCAAGGGTGCCATCCCGCTGAACCTCGACACTGTGGGCATCGTCAACGGCTGCATCGACATCCTCACGCAGATGCCTTCGTACCCGCACATGGCCTACAACAACACGTACGGCCTCCAGATCATCAACCAGTCCGAGTACACCGCTGCCGTCAACAGCTTCCCGCAGTGCAAGACCCAAGTCGAAAGCTGCCAGTCGCTAGCGAAATCCAAGGATCCTTCTGCCAAAGGCAACGTGGAAGAGGTTAACAAGGCGTGCCGAGAGGCATTCAAGTTCTGCTTCGATGCCATGCACAAACCCGCGGCCGAGAAAGGCATCAACCCGTTCGATATCACGGCCAAGTACGTCGGGTCCTTCCCGCCAAAGTACGCCGCCGGCTTTCTCAACACCAGGGAGGCCCAGCTCGACCTGGGTGTCCCGCTCAACTTTTCCGGCTACTCGGTTGCCGTGAATGAAAGCTTCACCATGGCCGGTGACTTCGTCTTGGGTCGGAACCTGGCCGTGCTTGGCGAGCTTTTGGATCGAGGCGTCAAGGTGGCTCTCGTATACGGCGATGCAGACTACCAGTGTAACTGGTACGGCGGAGAGCAGATCAGCCTGGCCATCGAGTCTAAGCTGAGCAAGGCCTTCCGCAAGGCTGGGTACGCCGAGATTCGCAGCACCAACACCAACCCCAACAACAGGAGCGACATCCTCGGCGGCTACGTTCGCCAGCACGGGGGGTTCTCATTCTCGCGTGTCCTCGACGCCGGACACGAAGCGCCATGGTACCAGCCGCAGGTCACACACGACATTTTCAACCGCGTCATATTCAACAGGGACGTGCCGACCGGGAAGAAGCCCCTTGGTGCAGGTATCAATACTGGGTATTCCACCACGGGCCTGAGCAGCGTGGTGGGCATTACTAACAAGGTCCCCGCGCATCCTGTGTCCGAGTGTTATGTGTGGGACATCTTCCAGACCTGCACGCCTGCGCAGGCTCAGATGCTCCGGAATGGTGTGGCCATTACAAAGGACTTTATCATGACGGGATACTACGCGAGCGACGGGGCAGCCATCTATTATTAATAGCTGCAGTTATCGAACAAGGCGCTTATAACAGGGCGGCTACATTTGTTGGGTGAGAATTAGGAAACAACACTAGGCCTGCCAAAGTAATGGTTTGGGATTTCGGTTTCGAATTGGGTATCTACAGCTGCCCGCATCTTGGCACTTCTCATGGACGAGAATGGCAATGCTGCGCGCTCAGATTCGTCTCATATAACCATTTCCTGCATGTCAACATTCTGAACACCGCCCCTCAATCCCCTTAAAGCAAATACAATAACATTAATAACCCAGCCACCGTCAAGAAAACACCAAGTTAAAGTCTTAAGGTGAGTTTTGTAAATGATAAGGGTGGAGTAGGAGATAAGGACGCTGGTGGTACTGTAAATTATAAAAGGGGAGTAAAGGAAATAGAGAGAGGTAGTAGGTGTAGAGAGGGTAAGAATTGTAAATTAAAGGTTGGATTTTATTTAGGTAAGTAAGTAGGTAAGAGGAGGCTTATACTTAAGTAAATTTAATAAGCTTTATAAAATCTAAAATTAAAATAAGCTATAAAATTTAATGATAGGGTAATGTAAAATTTGAAGATAAATAATACTTAAAGTATTACAACCTACACCTAACATAGACCCGAAGGACTGGTGAGGTTGAGACAGAGCGTATGGCAGGACACTAAAGACTGGGTAGGCGTTCCGAAGACAGCTTATTAAGCTAGCACTCCTTGACAAGGGTTTAATTTCACTGTAGGTCGTTGTTACTATAATGCACAGAGGTGAGTCTGAACAGTAGGACGCAAATGAACAATTGAATACTAGCGTGAGGAACCAGAGTCCCTCACGGCCATCGTGGTCACGATGATAACTATCTATACTAGCTACCTAAGAGGTATTTCGTACCTTGCTTAGTGACTATTGCTTGGTGGTGCGCGTTGCAACTTCCACCAAGCGTCGTTGTGGTTCCTGCTTAGTGGTACTCTGAAGGCCGGCCAGCAAGCTCTTCCTGACTGGTCGTAGGGGCTTCGGGTCTTTGCACCCCCCCTGGCCCAGTGCGCACGGTGGTGCAACACTGCGTTTCTTAGCTATCCCTGGTGCGGGGAATCCCTCGGGCCGCGCCGGCCCAACTAGCGGCCTGCTGGTTCGTCACAGAAGCTGTCAGAAAGAAAGGGGTTCTGGCTAGCCTAGAAAGAAGAGTCTAGAAAGCACCAGAACTACAGATTTGTAACCATTGCCACAGACGTGCAATTATAGCCGCGTGGCTTTGCCACACGGTTGCTACTATGCACAGCTATAAGAAAGGTTCTCTGGCTGAGCCAGAGAGCCGAACAGGAGCAATACATATTAGAAAGAAGGGGGTTCAGGAACCCTGAACCCTGGGTATCTAGTCAGCGAAGCTGACTGGATGCCTGGCACTGCTAGTACGCCAGTGAGCCTCAGATACCGGAGTGACGAAGGCTGAATCCTGCAGAAGAGTCTATAAAGAAGCCTCTGGCTGGAAGCCAGAGCCAGAAGAACAGAGTTAACACAAACAATAGAACCACGCAGTTGCAACCCTTACAATTCAACAGAATCCAGAGTGCCGCGCTTCTGACAGACGGACTAAGCAGGGGCATGTTTTCTTATTTCTACCACTCACATTAGCTACACTAGATATTTATTCCATATAAATACACGGGGCGTTTACTTACCAGGACAGCCCCCAGAAACCAGAGACAGGTTTTAAGGACGCTCTTTTATCAACATCTCCAACCTAGCCCGCATTTAAGCATTACAATCAAAGTAAGTCCTAAGATATCCTATTATTCCTTAAGTTATTTATTAACAATTATAGCATAGCAGTTTAAAGGGGTATTAATTTATATATTTCACTTCAGTCTTCTTTTCTATACTTTTCAAAACAAGTTATAACTTTAGACTATCACTTACTGATAACCAAATGGCAAGCCTCTTCAAGATTCTAAAGTCCTAACTTACGTATCTGTTTTAATAATACCCGCCACTAATATGAAATAGTATCTTTACTAAGTGTAAACGTTTATCATGATAACTGGAACGCATAACTACTATTAAACTATATACGGCGTGGTTAACGACTATTACAATCTGGATTTAAGCGATTCGATTAAGTAATTCCATTAATAGTCGAAAAGAACGCCTGACATCTTTTCAGATCCCATCTTAAGAGGCAAACATCCACTAGCTAATACAGCCGTAAACAGCTAAAATGGGAAGCTAAGCAGTAGCATCTTCTAGGATGCAAGGCAGTACTTCCTTACTGCTGTCGAGGATTAAGTTCAGACGATTGTAATGGAATGGGCTGACATTATAAGCAAGTTGGAGGAAGCTGTCCGCAGATGCCCAACTCTACCGGAACCTAGCGAGACAGATCCAACCCAGCTCACTGACTGGATCGTTTGGAGTACCGAAATGCTCCATGTCGCCACCGACTCTATCGACTGCCTGGCGAAGACAAAGGGGGCGTTCGGACGGTTCCAGAAGGGCGACATGGGTTATTCTACCTCGGATATGTAAATCGGCGGCTTCGCCAAGAACATAATCAAATCGCACGACGACCTGGGGGAAATTCTAGCGCGTCTTGAAACGCTGAAGACCACACTCACCGAAGCCATGGGCCCTGCTGTGAGCTCCCCTGCTATACCTACAATTTCCAACTTGGTTAAAGTTGCGTATTTGATGGTTTCCTAACTGTTGACTGTTTTTTTCGAACAGGCCGACAGATTGGTCACCCTCCAGACCTACCAGATGGCACTGTCCACGCAGAAACTTGTTATCCTCCCCCTTCTCTTCATGCTCCTGAGCCACGTCACCAGCCTGTTCAACATGCCGAGAGCGTCTTGCCTTTCGCACAGAATTCCCTGACGTTTGGCGTATCTCTACTTTCGATGGTTTGTCTCCACATTGGATTTGCCCTCCTTCTGGGGCAGTGGTATAAAACGGGGAAACCTGGTTTTTTGGACGTAGGTGCTGCGATGGCCAAGCTTTGGTAGTTGATCCCGAGATGCTCAGTGACTGCTCAAAATACAGCCCCACGAGAAACAACGCAAAGAGCAGTAACTCGGTGCATACACAGTATAAGAGCGAGAATAACAGAGTGGGATAGCCAATATCCCTTTTTATTAGATCTATTTACCTACATCTACCTGACCTGCAGGGGGCAGCATCAGGGTGACCCAGATAGCATTCCCCCAGTATAACGACCTGTTTTACCCTTTTCTTGTTGCTCGTCTGGCAGTCTCGAGGTCCTTGATTTCCCCAAACGTACTTCTTCCGCTCCCCGAGTGTGCGACGGGATGGCGTACTCGTGCTGGCGGGGTCGAGCACGACCTCCAGCGTGTAGTTGATGGTGTGCAGGGGCCATTGTGATACACAGACAGGCAGTAAAGCAAATGGGTGTGAAAGATGAAGGCAAGGCCGAGACCGTCACTGTTCTCACGTCCGACTGCGAAATGCTGGCAAGCAGTACCGGGCCGACGGCAATGATGGGGCGATAAGGAGCGGCCCAGTTGGACGCAGCAGCCACGATCCTTGCATCGCACCTTCCACGTTGACTGATAGACAGGCACGGGTACCTAGACCCGCATCTCCTTCACATCGCGGGGTAGAAGCAACCTCAGCGACCTGCCCTGACATCGTCAACTATGCCTGCGAGATCTGTCGAGGAGCACAGGGCCCCGCGCAAGACAGCCATGCGCCGGCTCATCAACTTTCTCGAAGCCCGTCGGTTGACACGCCGAGTGCGTTGCCTCAATTGAACCTGCGCGGTGCTGCAGCAGGAACCAACAGGGAAGGCTGGAAGCCAGGCGGGCTGTTGCCGAGACGGGCGCGTATCTTTCACGAAGTACCTACGGTGAATGCCACCCCTCCTCAGCAAGCACTGGGACGCTTGTTTTCTTTAGATATCGCAATAAGCTGGGTGTATTCAACTGACCAAAATGCCGAGTCCGAGTCTATGGATGTACTAAATGCTACCGAAATACAAATGCTACCAAAAAAGCAAACAAAATGCCACCCAAGATCCAAAACAACTCCGGCAAGCGCCAATCAACATGCAGATAATAAAACACTGTCGCATAAAAAGTACAAATCCTCCGTCACCAGACTCACTTCCACTCCTGGACACCCTCATACCGTTTCTGCTTGACACCCTCCCTCTTGAGGACATCCCGCCCCGCCACCTTGCCCTGGACTCTCAACTCCTGTCGAACTGCAGCGGCAGTTCTTGGCGCTCAGGCGCGCAGGCGCCTTACCGCTCCAGGCTAGGCTGGAACGCAGGAGCCTTTCGTCATGTGCTCTCCTCACACACAGGGAGCTCTCTTCTGTATTTAGTCTGGGAGCTTCGCTCCCACCCTTTCTACCTAATTAAGTCACTTTGCAACTGCACTTCCGCTGCTCCAATAAGCTCCGTACCCTTAGTGAAACGTTCTACAGTTATAAGCCCGGCTTTATCCAACTGAGTAAAGTGTGGAACAAAACACTTAAGACGCTCATAAGCAGCGCCCTCTGCAAAACCTTTAATAATACGTAAAATCCTTTCTAACCCGACAAATCCAAACCTATTCGCTAATCCACAGATCCAGCTTATCATAACTGAAGAGACTACACTTTATAACGGCATATTAACTAACAGCTAGAAGCTTAAGAGCTTATAAGACTGGCCTAATTAGATTAGGACCTTTAAATACTATGTAATAAATTAAGGGATCTGGGACCTGATTAATCCAGCTGCTCCCGACATAGTAAATCCACACATTAAACCGAGAATTATAATAATCTATAAGCTTATAAGTGAACGATAGGAAATGATAACTATAATTTATAACTTAAGCACCTTACTTTAAGAGAAAACACCTAAAGTTTTAAAAGACGTTACGAATAAATTAAATCTTAAAACAGTCACGGTAAAAGAGGTTAGGGATAAATATAATTATCTAATAGTTACAGCTACTGTTTACGTTACCGTTATAATTAAAATAACTAGAGTATATTAGCACATTTAGAACTGGGTCGACTGTACAGTTAATAAGAGCTTTAAGGCGCTAGTAATATAGTAGATGATTTAGAACGGCAGATTTATAATTTAAAGGTTTATACGCTTCCTAAAAGAACGCCTTAAGCCTAATTAAACCTTATTAGCCTCCTTAATGTATTAAAAGTACTAAGTGGTTATAAAATAAGTTAAAAGTATTAACGTATTAAAGGAGTAATGGATAAAGGATTAGAAGGCGGTTTATTATAAGGTAGAAGGTTTTAATATTACGGAGATTAAGGGCCCCTTAGCTATTAAAGACTGGTTTAAGGCTATCTAGGTGTGTATAGCGCCTATATAGGCCGGTTTAAAGCTTATTAAGCTAATGGAATAAGAAGTCTAGGGGCTTTTAATAAAAGGAGTTATATATTATATTAAACTTATTTTAACACTTATTAATAAAGTGAAATTCTTAATTAAAGGAGGTAATTAACTAGGTGGTATGTTTTACACTAATTATAAAAGCCCCAGCTTTAAAGCACTAGAGAAGCTTAAACAGAGCTTTAAGAAAGAGTGCCCCTGTGGAGAAAAGCACCCTTAGCTACCCACTTACTATTACACCTTACACTTAACAGTTACTGGATTAATTCCTATATACATTACTAAACACGCTAAATAGCTAACGTCTGAAGTTAAGGAGAAGGTTAAAGTGTAATTCGCTAGCTTTAAGTGGTTTAAGGTTTATAAAACCTGTTAGGAGAAATAGGGAGTTACTCTAGCCACTTTAGGTAAAAACGGCTTAATTGCTTTAACGTTCTTAGGATTTATTAACGTTATAGTAATTAATATTTAAATAATAGAAATAATCACTAAGGTGACAGGGCAGTTCGCCACTATTAGATTTACTAAGCACCTACTCTCTAATAGCACTTTAGTTAATAATTATAAAGTAATACACCTTATTAATCGCAAATTATTATTAATTAAAGGGAGCTTTTAATAAGTTAAAGTTAAAGATCACGTCTAAGTGGGGATTAGTTTGTTCCTAATTACCGGGTATAGTAAACATGTAATCTTTAAGGTGTTTGTAAGCTTTATAGGGGCTGACATTAAAGATCTGGTGCTTAATAAAGTTGCTATAATAGAAGGATTTTATATTAACATTATCTTAAAAACTTTAATTGCTAAAATAAAAGCTTAATATTATAGTTTTAATTATACACTTCATTATAATAATATAGAAAAGAACATAATATTAAGGAAATTAAAACGCCGGTATAATTTAATGTTCCTTTAATACACTCTTATTATCACTTACTTAAACTTCCCTATACCTGTTATTATAAACGCTGTAAGCAGGATGTTAATAACTATAATGATATAAGGAGTAAAGTATTTACATTAATAACTACATTTATAAGAGGATATAAAGAGCCTTTAACACGCTTATACAGGCCACTTAGGACCAGATACTTTAAGGAAACTCGTTAAGTAAATATATAATGTAACGATTACAGGTATAAAGATTATTAACTGTAAACATTATACACTTACACACTTACATTAAATCATTTTAAGGCGCTGCTTTAAAGGATTCTCTCACCACCCGTTTTTATAAGTTAGTTAAGATCTTTTTTACTTTAATAAAGTATGGGACGGATTAATTTACTTACTTATAATTAAGGATAAGTATAACAGTAAGCTCTTTTACTATACATTACAGGATAAGAAAGGGCTAGAAGTGTTTAGAACTATTAAAAACTTTATAAACTAGGTGAAGTAACAGTTTAGGCTTACTATATGTATTATATATTAAGATTAAGAGACTTTTATAATTATAATTAAGGGATATACGCTGTATTAGCTTTAAGTGATTAAAAAGGGTATTAAGATTAAAGCCACTCCGTCACATACATATAAGCTAAACAGTAGGAGTAAATATACAGGTTAGAAGCTAATTGTAAAGGTTATTAAGATAAGAGAGGGAGTAAACCTCCCTAAATTAATCTAGCCTAAAAGCTTACGTGCGGCTGCTTACTTGCATAGTATAAGCCCTAACCGTTAAAATAACTGGCTATTACCTAATAAGAAGCTTATAAAATGGTTTTGTTAATACTTCTAGTAGTACACTCCATTAGGTGAGCTTAGCAGGAGCCTAACCGATAATCACTACCTAGACTAAAGCGGGATTTACACTTATAGCTGTTAAGCTTATATTCTTAATAAGAGGCGAGAGGTGGAGTAAGATAAACTTAGTTTTAAAACTAAACCTTAAGGGTACATTAGGTATTTAGTTAGTTACGTTACTTTTAACATCTACCACATTTAGTACCTGTAACTGAAAATGGTGCTTATAATGTATAACATAGTGTTTAATAAGAAGCTCTTTTATAAGAAGGAAACTAAGGAAGTAAAAGCACTGTTAATACAGGTTACTTAGTAGCTACTTAACTTTATTAACGTTAAGTAATAAGTACAGGACGTTATATCTGTGCCTAAGCTTCTTATTAACGTTTTAAACCTAAACGCCACGCCTAAGCTTAATAATAACAAAACTCTAACTAAATTTAAAGATAAAAATGCTCTTAAAAGTTAAAACTCAGGGGTAAGTGCGCCTGGAGACAGTGTAACACTCCTTTAGATTAAGGATAAGCTTATAGGGCTTAAATAAAGCTTTACAAGCTTTAAATAAAGACTTTTAACCCTGGAGTAAATATTAAAGGCTAAATTATGGTTAAAAGCTCAGAGTATACTAACTTACCTAGTTAATAAGAGCGGTATAAGATCATTAACAGGTAATTATTCACTAATAGGTAAAATACCATCACTAACGGGTAATAAGCTTAGAGAAACTAAGGAGCTCTTTAAGTAAGGGTCTAGATGACGAGAAACTTTAAAACAGTAAAATAAGGCTTTTATTAATAATGTAAAGCCATATATAACTCTTAAGGAAAACGGCCACCTATAGGAGGACAGTAATAATAAGACGTTTATAACCTCTAAGTATAAAGCTCTGGAGGAGTATAAAGATACTTTATTAAAAGATTCGGCTGAAAATACTATCATAGTAACGGAGCTAAAAGCACCGGAAATATGTAACACACACTTATAAATCAACTACCCTCCTGTGATAAGACAGAGCAGGAGACTTTAAGGGCAGCTAGCTCCCCTTAGAACGCTTAGGTTAGTAATTCACACGTTTACTATCCAGATTTACAGTAAAGAAAGAATTAACTACTTAGTTTTTAATAAAAGCTTTACAGGCTTCTTTATAACGTTTTTACCTAATTAGCAAATAATAATTAAAAAAGGGAGTAAAGTTTACAGGACGTTACATATTATATTCCAAGCAGCAGTACTCTAAGCAAAGGTAAGGTTTAACACTTCCCTAAGTATACCTCACCTTAATTAAGATAATCTCTTTAAATTATAACTATTAAAGTATTAAAGGGATCTTAATAATTACCTATTTAGCCCACAGTTTAAGGAGGCATGTTAAGCTAAGATATAACACCTCTTATGTAAAGGAACGTAATGTAAAATTAAATGTACTGTAACACGTTTACAGCTATTCCCGTTTAAATAAATGTTTACCTATAAGTTCTATAAAGATAATACATTTAATAAGTGTAAGGTAAGGATTTACGTAAAAGGTAACTTATAAAAGGTTAATACGCTCTAGAACACTTACATAATAACTTTAACTACTTACTTATTTAGGATAATAATAGCTTTTATTACTTAATAAGATTTAAAAGTCTGGTAGTTTAATATAGTCTAGGCTTTTTTATACGCCAAGCGAGACGATGACTCCCTAGTAATGTGTAAGCTCCCAGATAGCTTTAAGGAAGAGGGCCTTTACTGCAAGCTTAAACGAGCGCTATACGGCTTACGCGACTCACCACTATTATAATATAAGGAGTTTACGTTAACATTAGTGGAGCTTAACCTTACCTTATTAAATAAAGAGCTATACCTTACGTTTAATAAAAATAAGACTATATACATACTCTTCTATATAAACAATTACCTTATAATATTTATAAAAGAGTACTGTAAAGCTATAGAAGTTATTATATAGGAGCTTTATATAAAATATAAAATTTATAAAAAAGGGCTAATTACTAACTTTATTAACATTTAAGTAATTAGAGACTAAAGCGAATAAAAGCTCTAGCTAATTTATAACCAGTATATTAAGAAGATCACTAAACGGTATAACCTTTTAAAGGGTATATTCCTAAACATCCCCCTCCCCAGTGTGGAACTCCTTAAAAACACAGGGAGTGTGTTAAAGGTAAAGGTTAAAGAGTATTAAGAGCTTATAAGATCTATTCTGTATACGGTAATTATAATTTAACTTAACGTAACCTTTTCAGCCTTAATCCTCTCACAGTTTCTCACTAACCTAAGCCTAAAGCACCTAGCTGTAATAAAACAGACGATCAGGTACCTGTACGGCTTATAATACATAGGGATTAAATATAGTGGAGTAGGGTAAAAGGTTTTTATAATTATAAATAATACTTCTTTCGTAGATAACATTAAGATATACCACTTATTATAAAGGTATATTATAATACTTTTTAATGGTGTAATTAATTAAAGAGTTACTTACTAATATACAGTTATAACGTCGTTAACTAAAGCTGAACTGCTTACACTTACATACGCAGCTAAGGAGACTATAACGTTTAAAAGGCTTATAGCCGATATTACCTATAAGCTTAGCCTAGTCTAGAGGATCTTTTACGATAACTAATAAACGATACGGCTGGTGGTTAGAGAGAACGTAAAAGTGAACATTAAACTCTAGCATATTAATATCTATAATATATAGGCTCGTTAGGAGCACATTAAAGGCTTATTTAAAGTCTTATATCTTCCCACGTAACAGATACTAGTAGATGGACTTACTAAACTACTCTTACAGCAACGCTTTAAGCACTTTATAACGCTTATAAGATTAGAGGATATTAGTTATATAGTAAAGGGAACTGTGGTAAAGGAGCTGTAAGATTAAAGGGAGTACCGCTCCTGCAGTTTCCACACACAAAGGTGTAGCACCATAAGTGTAATAAAAGACGAAATAAGCCTAAAGGCAATAAGATAGCAGGTTAGATATAACGCTCTGCTAAATACAGGAGGCTAAGTCAACAAGCTTACCAATCACAGCGACGGCACGCTCCTTTAAAGAGCCAGAGCCCTAAATAACACCAGCACTAACAGGTAAAACGCCACTAACAGCCACTATAATCTCTTCTTAGCTTAACTAAGCTAAAGGCTTAATAAGCAGTACTTACAGCATAACTTTATAATTTTTAAGCTCTTATTATAAGCAGTTAGAATAAAACTAGCTTACGGAACACAGGAGACTTACGGCAGCTAAAGCTCCACCCTATAGGGCCGTGAGAAACTTGTCCCTAAAGGGCTTAATTAAGAACAGGCTAAGTAGTAAGTTAACTAAGCACGTAATTAAGTTTATAGGAAGAGTACCTACATTAGCACATAAGAGTGACCGCTAGTGTAGCGGTAGTAACGTATTAAAACGCTAACTAACTTATAACAGCAGCCATCGTTATTACTAATAATAACGCTCTATAAACACCCTAAATAGACTTTACCACACTTAGGTGTAGTTATTAGCAAGTAGGGCGACTTAGCAGCGTATAGCTTATTTTTCCTATTAAAAGCTTAAAGTTAAACACAAGTATTTACTACTGTAAAAGTAAATCCACTCACATTGGCGTCACAGGAGGCTCAGCCTCCTCCTCTTCCTCATCCTCCTCCTTATAAGAGGGCAAGCGGGGGGGTAAGCTAAGCGGCTCAGGCGACAGGGTTAGGGTGCAGGCACGGGGCTTAGGTTTTTTAACACTTAAATTAAAGTCAGCCGCTGCTTTTAAACGAAAAGAGTAAGCGAAACTTATACCGTAAGCGCTCTCTTCTTATTATAAAGCTTTTAACTGTAAAGCACGTTAGAATTAAAGTAGAAGAAAAAGTGGTGGAAACATTTACAGACAAGATTAATTACGCTTTTAACGAGAACTGGATGCGCAGAGCATGTTAGTAAGCAGAAATAACAGTTTTTTTAAGTAGAAGGAGCAGGACTTACGTTTTCTTAAGGCGTAAGCCTGTGGTCTTTACGTTAGTTATAATAACCAGGAGTGGGAGTGAGAATGGTAATGTTCTTAATTTTTTATGTTTACCTAAAAAAAGTAAATAAACGGAGGGAAAGATCGTAAGCTTTTAGCATAGAGTTAAGAAGCTCGGACCACCATATAAGCTCACCGCTTTCGGTTTAGCGCACGCCGAAAACGCGACTGCACACCAACTCAAGCAGCACAATTAGGAAGTTACAGGCTAGACTAGCCTCCGGACCTCATTATTTTCTATTTACAGCGAACTTCTTTTTAAACGTTTAGGCGCTCAGAACGCAGTTCTAAGCACCTGGGGGGTGTGTCGAACTGCAGCGGCAGTTCTTGGCGCTCAGGCGCGCAGGCGCCTTACCGCTCCAGGCTAGGCTGGAACGCAGGAGCCTTTCGTCATGTGCTCTCCTCACACACAGGGAGCTCTCTTCTGTATTTAGTCTGGGAGCTTCGCTCCCACCCTTTCTACCTAATCAAGTCACTTTGCAACTGCACTTCCGCTGCTCCAATGAGCTCCGTACCCTCAGTGAAACGTTCCACAACTCCCTAGCCTTGAGATCAAAGCAAATCGCTCCTCCGAGAATGCCGAACTCGCCCGCGCCAGAAGCCTGCTTCCTCGGTCCACAGATGGGATACACCTTGCGCGTGCACATGTCGCAGAACAGACCCTCGTCCACCGCAGCCATGTCGGGGCCCCACGAGGAACCGCTCTTGCAGACGTCCCCGGCGCTGTGCGCTGCGTGCTTGGTGATGACCAGCTGGCGCTCTTGGCACCACAGCCGGGGCTCCAAGTGGCGGGTCTCGACGCGGCGGTCGAGAACAGTGCCGCCCGTCGCCGCCTTGATCGGGGGCTGTTGCTTGTGCTTTGCGCTTTCGCTAGTAACGGTCGCGGTCGTGCTGCTGGCGGTGGTAGTTCCGGTGGCGGCGGCTCTCCCGGCTAGCGGTCCGAGAACCAGCGTGCTCTGCAGGACGGCCGTCTTGAGGATCTCGGACGCTTGTGGGTATATTGCAGTTGGGAGTTCAAGCTTCTTGAAGCGCTCCCCCATGTTCTTACAGCTAGAGGTGTGGCCCTGCTTGACGGCGGTGAAGCTATAGTCGTACCCGTTGTCGGGGTCCTTCATGCCGATCTCGTTAAGGCCCGAGGGATAGTACGGGATGCACTCGGGGGCGTTACGGTAGAAATTCTGGCGCGCTGGGGCCTCGCAGAGGGTGTCGGGGCGTTCGGTCCACTGCTTGGCCATAGCAGCGGCGGCCTGCCCGCCGGACCCGGGGAAGTTGAAGTGGAAGAGGTTGGCGGTCATGGCGACGGGGAAGTGGGCGTTGTGCTTACGGGCGCCGTCCAGCCAGAAGCAGGGGGGCTGGAAGCCTTTCTCGCTGAGGACCTGCACACCGCCCATGTGCGCGGTCGAGGGGTACCACGGGATGTCGCAGACGCGGGCTGTGGCAGCGTTCCAGCTGCGGAAGTCGCCGTTAGACGAGGCAGCCGAGGAGGTGGTGATCCACGAGACGCAGATGGGGTCGGTGCCCCCATGTGAGAGCTGGATGTAGGTCGGTATAAGGGAGCCGGTGCCGCCCTGCTGGCCGTTACCTGGGATCTTAAGCGAGATAGCGCCGCCCGCGACGACGACGGGGCTCTCGCGCGACACGCCGATAACCCCGCCATTATTATCGTATAGCGTGACGAAAGGCGCCGTACCGCTAAGCGTCTCGCCCTTAGGCACGTGTGGCCACGACGTTGGTAGCGGAGCCGAGCTGTTGAGGCCGCCGACGCCGATGTTGACCGTGATGGTGTCGGCCGGTGGGGCCGATCCAAAGTGGAGAACCCCGGGAATGTTGGCTAAGCCGAAGCCCAAGAGGCCCACGATGTAGAGGGTGGGCACCGTAGCCATTATAAGAAGAAATAGGGAGAAAAAGAGAAGAGAAAAAGAATAAAGCTAGATGAGAACTGAGGAGATTGAAAAGAAATGTTGTTGTTGGTGGTGGTGGTGATGATGATGATGATGATGTCTTTCTGGATAGATAAGGAGTCGCACGCCTACCTTTATAGATGCCATGAAGTAGTGGCAAGTAAGGTAGTTAGGGATCCTTAGCTCTCCATGTTGGGTTCTAAACTTGAATTCAACCTACCCTCTGTGTGACCCTCATCTATATAATTGGTGATATTGGTGATGTTGCCTCTGAGATCCTGTTGATAGTTGAATGTTTGTACTACGACAGTTGCAGTGCCCCAAAGTGGCTGTGTGAGTGTGGAAATCGTGTATGTGTGCACCGTCAACCTAAATACCCGGCTGGTGTTCCTGCGCCCGTACTGCAAGGTCCCATCCTTCGGCTAAGTAAAGCACTGGCCATTCTTGGCTTTCTTTCCCTAAGATACTACCTAGAAGTGAAAAGGTCCTGAACAAACTGCTTGGAAATCGATGTTAAGAAGACGATTAAGACTAAATTGAATTACATGCCCTGCATATTACGTTTTGTTCCGAGCAATTTTCTAAGCCATTCAGAAGACTAAAGGGTAGGTATGTCGAGGAGGTACAAAACTAGATTATGCGATTGCATGTTCACTTGTTCCCCCATTCCAAGCCACTCCGTCCGTGCCGCAATTCCGAGCAAAACAATCATACCCCAAGACGGGAGTTGGCTATTGCCCTACTTTGATGGGCGCTTGCGGCTAATAGGGTTGCACCGAGAGAGGCAGGTTTAGCCCCCATCGCGGCAAGCTGGTCAACCGTGTGTCATGTGGTTCGTAATTAAGGCTTAAAGTCTTGCTCCAACATCTATGGAGTGCCTCGCCACCAACCACGCGCCAAGTCGCTAACACCTGTGCCACAGAATTACCTAGTAGTTAGGTGTGGCTTCTTTCTATGTTTAGAAACATGATTGGGTGAAATATGATCCGGAGCCACCTTTTTTCATTCTGAAGAAAAACGGCAAAGTAGCATAGCCAGGCCTGTGTCACGATCGAATCCCACATGTGACATACCCCGTTGGGCCTGGACTTCGATGAACGCCGTCGGATGCAATTTTAGATCGGCATGTAGCCGATCCGGCGGCCCGGTTCTGTGGATTCTTGGACCTGCCGGAGTCGGCTTCGAAGGGGATCAGGGAGAAGGAGGTAGGCCCACAAGGGGCCGAGTCTGTGTAGTGGTGTTGTTTGTTGCTGCTCCTGAACCTTGCAGGAGACCCAAACTTGAAACAAAGCATAGCCTTTTACATGATGTAAACTTGGAGGTAAACAAACCAGAGGGAACATATTCGAGCGGTCAAGAAAGGTATAAAGGTGCCCGGAACTTCTCCACCTCTGTCACAAAGCCATCCTCATCATCGTCATCCTCATCATCATCATCTTCTTCTCATTTCACTTTTCACTGCCTTATCTCCTGAAATTCAACAATACTTCCCATCATCTTCTTCTCATTTCACTTCCACTGCCTTATCTTCTGGAGCTCAACAGCACTTCCCATCATCTTCCGAAAGCCCTTTTTGCTCATTGCACAATTTTCCAAAATGAAAGCCTCGACTCTGTCCGCCTTGTTGGTGGCCCTCCTCGCCACCCCTCAGTCCTCGCTAGGACGCTCTATCCCCCGCGGACTTCCCAAGGAGCAGCGCGGTCTCTTCCCCTTCATCCCCAAGCTCCCCGGCGGGTCCCCCTCCACGCCCGACGGCACTCCCGACGGGGGCGCCGGGGGCGTCGGCAGGGCTGGCGCTGGCGTGGGGGCTGGATCCGTGGGTGTCGGGGCTCCGAATCCCGGCCCCGGCGCCCCCGGGCCTGCCGGAAACGGAGGACTCGGTCAGTACGGGGAGCCACTTCCGGCTCCCACTCGGGTTGCCGCCCCCGCTCCCCTTCCAACTATCAAGCATGATCGGCCTTCACCCGGCTCTTCCGATTCCGAGACAGCGCCCGATCCAACGAGACCAAGGGTAGGCCCGGGACCGTTGAGTCCCGCGCTGCCGGGCGGGAGCAATCCTAACCCGTTTCCGAATCTCAACCCGCCCGCGGCCGCGCCTGCAACAGGTGTGCGTCCCGCTGTGCCTCCGGTCGCCGTTAATGTAAGTCTTCCCATCGTCTGATGCTAACAGGTATTAGTAATACCAGCATTCATGAAAATGGAAGCGCTAACCAGGCGCGCTTGCACAATCTAGCGGAACCGAAATGCTCCTGGAGGAGTCTTTAACCTCAGGAACCACCCAGGTTATACCGTCACAACGAGGAACGAAGACTTTTTCGGGAACAGTCTGGAGGTCACTATCAACAATAGAATCGGAATTCCCCCCAAGCGAGTCGGCCTTGTCAGGATCGATAAGGCGGAAAAGTCGATTGATGTCGAGGATGTGAGATTCTCAGAGGAGAAAGTCAAAGGCAAAGTCGTCGCCGAACGGGATGAGACGGTGGATCGCGCCCGGGGCTTCGAGGTAGTCACGAGCTCGTGGACGCACGAAGCTGGCCTGGACATCACCCAGCTCAAGAGGCTCAATTATGACAGCGTCGAACAGGGAGACACCGAAACCATTATCAAGCGTCTTATCCCAGTCAAGGGAGACACGCCTCCTGGCTCGGCTGCGGGCTCGCCTTCAAGCCCGCGTCCAGGCACGTCGGGTTCGGGTTCGGAGACAGGCTCGCGTCCAGGCACGGCGGGCTCAGGCTCGAATGCAGGCTCAGAAACGATCGAAAAGAAAACTTTCACCCGGGGAAATCCGGCCGACGCTGCCGCTTTCAACGAGCTGCTCAACTCTCCACTTGGTGTCATCGCCCTTGACATCATCCAGTTTACACCGATCGGCAAGCAGGTCAAAAGCATCACCATCGGCAGAGACAGCTCATCCCCGAAGACTAACCCGTCCTTCGAGATTCTGTTCGAGTGAGACGTGCGCCTGACCGAAGTCGCGCGGTGCTCAAGACACCACTGGGAGCATAGTGTATTGATAAGTGCGAGCACACTGGAGTTGGGATCTTGGCTGGAACTTGATTTTCGCGGCGTCAGAGTTGGAGCATGGATTGGATTGGATAGGTATTGTTCTGTTTTGTTTTGTTTGGTTTGGTTTAGTTGCGCTCGATTGCTGCTTTTGTTTGTATTCTGTTCAGAGTTTGATTTCCTCGTTTTAGGTAGCAAATTAAGTGTCTGGCACCCCCATTACTGAAAGCTCGCACTGTCAGTAGTAAGGTATCTCCAGGTGGCCCCACAAGGGAAAAGCTTCCCCGCACTTCGGGTCGGCTTTCACTCACCGCTCCCTTCACCTCAGCAGGGAGGGCCCACCTTGTCGGATTACAGCACTTCTGATTGATTGCAGCAATAACGTTGTATTCGGTTGTTCTTCTTAGAAACACTCCACGGCGTTTGCGGCTGGAAAACTCTGCGATCTTGGCGCGACCCCCTATTACATAAGCCGCGCCTCCGCACCGCCCCCTAACCGTGACCCTATCTATTCTGACACCACTCGCTGGGCCAACGGCGACCTCCTATTAATAGGTAGCTGCGGCGCAAGGCAAAGTCACCCCGAGACCCAGAGTCTTATAAAAGGATTGGTCGCGCCGCTTCTTTCGCGCGCTGGGGTGCGTCCGTGTCGGTCGGTGCCTTGCCCCTGCGACGATGCACATTCTTGATCTCCCCTTGGAGATCTTAGACCTCATTCTCCATCACAGCATCCTTTCCCGCTCTCAGGTTCTCCCAAGAGTCCTGCGGTTGAAGCTTGTTTGCAGTGAGTTCGCCACCACCACCTCCTCCCCGCCCCTTATTTTGACTTGAAGCATTCGACTGAACACGCGGTGCTGCAGAATCATTTCGAGCGTCATTCCATCGGACCTTTTTCCACACCATGGTGCTTGACGAGTACAAATGGGAAATGCGCTTCAGAAACCCGGACAGGTGCGTACGCAAGGACCATGGGGCTGCCGTCCTCTGGCACGGCTACCTCGTCTTTCAGTGTCGCCACTGGCCAAAGCGCGACGACCAGAAACTAATGCCTCACCTCGGCGACATGCGACGCGTGGTCGACGCGATTGTCCAATATCAACAAGGGCTGCCTGGGGCGGAGGAGTACCGTGACGTGCAGGAAGCGGACTCGGAATGGGACGACGTCCTCGACAGGCTATGCTGGCTCGCCGTGGACTGTTGCAAAAGCGGCGAGATTTGGACGGGATGGTATAGATACCGCAAACCCAAGCTGGGTCTCAGCATCCTCTCGGCAGCAACCTACTTTAGATACACATCCCTGGCTCGGGACCTTCTAGGTCAGGGGCACGACCCTACAACCGACGACGGCCTGTTCCCATGCCCCATGTTCATCGCCGCGCGGACCGGCCAAGCCGATATGCTCCAGCTCTTCCAAGAGCACTTGCCCCAGTTTCAACAAGACAACATACAGGCCGGTGACTTGACAACGAACTGGCCGTCGAAAATCGGGCCCGGGTCGCTCCCCGGTGCGGCCGCTCGCGGAGATATGGAAATGGTCCGGCTGTGTCTTTTTCCTGAAGGCCAAACGTTGATTCATGGCTACGAACCAGGGTCCATCCCGTCTAACACGCACCTTTCGAGCTACATCACAACGTCCATGATGGCGTCACGATCGGCCGAGATTTACCAGTACCTCGAGAGCCTCATCAGTCCATTACGCTCAAGCCCCCCATATTATCTTCCATATATACGCACGAAGGCGATGGCTCAGGCAGGTGACTTGGCCATGGTGAAGTTTCATCTGGATACTGGAGGATTGGAGACATCGCAGCTAAGTGTTCCTCTTGCAGAAGCTGCGAGGGCGTGCAATTACGACGTAGTCGACCTGATCCTCGAACGTGGGGCCGACCCCAACGGAGAGGATGCCCGGGGACGCACCATTCTCATGGCAGCTGCGAAGAGCGGGAGCATGACCATGGTGCGAAAACTTCTAGATGCGGGCGCCAAGTGCGGGCCCACCATATTGCTTCAGGCCGTCAAGCATGAGCACACGGCTATGGTGGAAATGCTGCTGGACATGGGTCGAGGTTGGGATGAAAGGGAAAGGGTTCTTAGCAGAGCCAAGGCTTTGGGCCTGGAATCTATGGCCGATCTTTTAAGGTCGAGAAGGGGTACAACTCAGACGTGTAAATCGGCATTAACTATTTAAAGCGGAAACGTGGGGCTACAGGACTGAAGCTGAGGCGTATATATTGGGGATTATGTCTGACAACCCTCTGTATTGGCTGCGCAAGGCCTCAGGAAGTCCCAAACATCAATAAACAACATAGGCTCCATTCGCGACTAGTTCGTCTAAAGAAATACTAGAATCCTCCGCTGGAGACGTCCATATAAGTTAGTCTCAGTCCTTTGAGTAAGAAGAACATTATACAATACGCCCCGCTGTCTCTCATACCTACCCGGTCATTATATGGTGATCATAGCACTCACCAACACAACAACGAAACACTTTCACTCGTCAACACAGTTGTTTCGGCCCACAATGGCTCTCAGGCTGAGGGCTCTGAACCCGCATCTCCCGTGTCCCCCTCCACCCGCACTAAACCCGTGCCATAAGTACCACACCATAGGACAGACCTTCATGGGTCACCATCTCCGAATAGACTCAGAACGCACTATTCAGCTTGGATGCAAACACTGTGGAACATGCTGGCCGGATGGCACGCTGCGACTGGCACATTGTGCCACGCACTGCGGCCTAGGTCATGAACGAGTGATGTTTATATTTCGGGTCTTTGCGTATTTCGGACCGCTGACAACGGGGATGTGGTCTCCCGCCGTCCCATTTTGGCATCCGTCAGCGACGCAGACGGCCGTGGAAGCCGTATTGTCTCCGATCCAATCTCGCCTGGACTGGTCCCTGACGCGGATCTGACACAGTGTCCTCCGAGGGTGCCGAGCGGTTTGCCGGGCCTTCGGCCGCCTAGACCTTCGGCTCCGGCTCCGGTCGCGGTATTCCGGGCAGGGTCAGCAAATTTAGGACCCCACTTCAACAACACCATGCAGCCATATATGCCAGCCCTACAGCCACTCACACAAACCCAGCATGCCCCCCAACGCAGCCCCCACTCCCTCGACAACTTCACATTCGACTTCAGGCGTTACTACAGGCGTGCCGACGGGAAACCTTTCCACATGGACTGGTACATAAACCAGAGTCCGCCTGCAATCCCGACACAGCGAAACACCCTCGGACCTCCCTCAACCAAACAGAGCCCCCCCCAAACCAATCACTCAGGCCCAGAAACAATGCACAATCCAGCTGTCCCCTCCAACTTGCGCCACGTACAAATCAGCAGCCCCACGGCCGGATCCAGGGGTCGCGACGCGAGCATGTTCGTCCAGGCCTGCCGCAAGGGGTTCAAAACACCGAACTTGAAGCGTAGCAGGAGGGCCAAGGCTGCATCTAAATGGCGACGCCCCGGACCGAAGTCTGACGACGTTAGCACGGATGATGCCACTCCCGAAAATGAAGGGATGGGCGAGGTCAGAAGGGGGCCACCGCGCCGCGCAAGACCGACAAAGAGTCTCGAGGTGAAAATAGAGTATGATGATGAGGAGGGTGTTTGAGCTGGTGTCGATGGCGAGCGTCTTCTGCGAACGTTTTGGGCGGGTAAATATGTATAGTAGGCACGAAGAAATTGCTTTCTTGTTGACAAACGGGCAAATCTTGCTTTTGTCGTTTTTTGAGGGGGAGTTTCGGGAAGCCAGTGTATGGTACCTACCTACTCACAGAGGCACGAGGCACCGAGGTGCATTGATCTTGGGGAAGTTAGAACAGGGGAGAACTCTTCAATCCGGACTTGTGACGGAATCATACACTGTCACGGGGCTAAGGCCCCAAAGTGGGTCTGGGCTGGGAGCCCAGACCACCGCTCCCATGGAGGCGGGTCTCCGCCTATATAGCTGCGCTCCGCGCAGCTCCTGTATCTACTCTTGATCTTC
>Ga0247758_1000663_pt1 | contig 29970 bp, 29 predicted proteins | sample UWRJL156409C4_FD_180950 | JGI IMG/M metagenome (GOLD analysis project Ga0247758, IMG submission 180950) | Plant litter microbial communities from Arlington Agricultural Research Station in Wisconsin, United States - UWRJ-L156-409C-4 | ecosystem: Environmental > Terrestrial > Plant litter >... | reverse complement strand
GGGCATGGTGGTTGACCTGGGACTGATACAGCCCGTCAGGCTGGTCGTACCGGGAGCGGTCATGCTGCCGAGGGAGAGCATCACGAGGAGGAGTCTGGAGCGGAACGCGGGGTCCCGGGGTGCGGTTGCTTGAGGGCGTCAGCATCTGGCTGGGTTGCTGGGCACGCGGCCGTGGGGTATTTGGCGGGGGGAGAGCAGCGTATGATGAAGAAGATCCTCCCCATGGATTTCCAGGCGAGTCGGCTGAGTCGGGCCTTGCTGGACGCGGTGGAGGAGGAGGAGGGACGTTCGCCCGCCATTGCCTCATCTGCTCGCGAGGAGAAACCAGCACGTCCTGAGACTCGCGGTGTTGTGAGAATGGTGATGGTCGGGCTTCCGGATAGCTGGAGCGCCTCCGGCGGCTCTGTCTGCCCTGCTCCGAGCAACGGCAGCGGCTGAAGAGACACCCCATCGTTGTGGTTGGCCCCTGATATGTAGCTTCGGGTAAGATCGACAAGGTGCTAGAAGGGCGAGGGGCAAAGTACTTTGCTAAGCGCTGACAGCGAGTTGTTTGTGTATTGCAAAGACCTTTACCAGAACCGCAAAACCTCAGAAGTTATCCTCACCAAATACGTCTGTGAAACCTAGAGCACCACAAAGTCAGCAGTAGCTATGCTTTATATGCTATGTGCAGAAGAGCTTCCCAGGTTGGTGAAGATCCTTTCGACAATAGGTTTGTTGGTAGGCAGAAACAAAGCGGTTGTGAGCGAACATGCATGCGTTTTCATCGAACAGGAACAAAGAACGGAAATTTGCAGAAGCAGCCAACCGAGCTGTGAGCATCGTAAAATCGACCCGAGGTTAGGACGGGTTCTCACAATCAGGGTGAAACTAACCCTCAGCAATGGCTATACCAGTCTACCACCCCGATCTTGCCCAACGCCTAGTCATACATGCCTGGTCCAGAGCTGCTCCTCGAAGAGCGAATAGGAAGAATTGTCATGGTTCAGAGCTCATCCTCCACGTCCATTTGGTCCCCATTAGGATGCCCATTCGCATCCGCCGGTGCATCCTTCTTGGCCATCGTTGCCTCCTTGTCGATCATCTGTCGCGACACCGCAACAATATTGTCCTCGATGAGCTGTTGGCCAACGTCCTCCAGATGCTTCTTCGGGTCCAGCTTGCCGACATAGCGTGTTTTCAGCTGGTCCTTTGTCAACTCTGTCTCCTCCTTGACTCGCTTCTCGTAGCCCTCGGCCAGGTGGACCAAGCGCTCGAGCCGCTCCTTCGTCCGCGACCCCTCAGTCCGGAAGTCCTCCATCTGCAGCGCCTCGGTCCAAACGTGCTTGTGCAGGTTCATCAGCATGTTCTCCTCCAGCGCCGTCTTGCGATAGTTGATACCGATCGAGTAGTAGTGTCGGTTGAGACCGTGAATAAGCGCCTGAATAGAAGGCTTGTTCAGGTGGCCCAAGTTGGACGTGCTCTGGCGGGGCTCTTGGCCGAGCATGAGGGACTGGGGGTTGATCAGGCGGAAGGCGTCAATGACGACCTTGCCCTTCACGGACTGAATAGGATCCACGACGACGGCGACAGCTCGAGGTGTCAGCTGCTCGAAACTCTGCTGCGTGTTGATATCGACGGAGGAGAGCCAGCAGCCGAAGCCCGGATGGGAATGGTACCAGCCAACGACGGATTCCGGTCTGCCAAGCAGTATTGTTAGCTTTGCTGTCAGTCAAAACAAGGGCTAGCTGTCGCATGTGACGTACCTTCCGGTCTGGCGGAGCATGTCCATCATCTTCATCTGGAATACGGGGTCGACGGCTTCTACACTGACACCTGTACCGCTTTGAGGCATCGCAAATACGTCTACCACGCGAACTGTGAAGTCGTCGACGAACTCGCCCAGCATCAGACCCATGACTTCCATCGGCACACCAGCGCGACCGTGCCGGAGCATCTTCAGCAGAGCTAGCGACGAAATGTAGACAGTCTCAGAGTTGTCGATGAGACTGGTGTTATCCTGGACAGGAACGCAAGGTCAGAAATTGCCAGTAGACGCGCCTGCGCATCGAGATGCGCCATGGCCACGATTGAAGCGGCGCCGGGAATACATACAGTCCCTGGAGCAGCTCCCATGCTCATGCCACCGCCGCCTGCAAGCATGCTCCTGAAACGCTCCATTTCGGCTGCGGTAAGGTAAAAGGTAGTGCGGAAGTGTGGTTATGTCTGTTGGCCGGGATTTGGTATCGCGAGATTGAAGATGCTGTCGATGGGTTGGTGGATGCTCGTGGAATCTCGAAGGCGAAGGACAGTAGCTGATGCTCTGCGGTCCCCATCGGGCTGGAGTAGCTCAGCAGCGGCGTTGACGAAAGCCCTGGCAGCCTACAGCTCGATTACCTAATGTGGGTCCGAGTGCCCTGTGCACCAATTGCCTGCCGAGACGCCACCCCGGCTGCTCTCCGATGTTTTACCCACAATTTCGGCAGCCTTGCAGCATCAGACCCTGCTGGACTCTCGTGCAGCCACTCAGCCAGCGAGCCTTGCGTGCCCCAAGATTTTTTAGTGCGCCGCAGCGGAACCCCAGCAGCGAAGCGAGCCAATTGGCCACCCTCCCGGACAGAGCTGCCATGGCGCGAAACGGCAGACCGCCCGGCCTTTGGGCTTCCACCCACTTGTTGCCGATCTCCAATCGGTCTCCAACGAATTCACCACCCTCGAGCTCTGGACCGAGCAGCGCCTCGTCTAACCGAACTGACAGGCGAGCCATATCTACGGGCATCGACGGAGACTCCAGTAGTAGTTCGCCCTCATCCAGTGTTTCTACTTCTGACAATTACGACGACGACAGCGATTTTGTGAATCCTTCGAGCGAGGAAGACGACGAATCCCCGCCACATCGCAACCGCAACAACCGGAACGGCGGTAGCAGACTCAACAGCACCCCCGCTTTCCCTCCTGGACTTTCCCATCATTTCGATCCTCCTAGCTCGCAACCAGAGTTTTGGATTCCCAATCCTCAGATATACAGCAACACCATGCCTGCAACAAATCGCGACCCCGCGGGCGTCGACCGCTCGCGACCCCTCTATGAGGTTGTCAACAACGACAAGAAGCGCGTTGCCTATTTCTACGATTCGGACATCGGAAACTATGCCTATGTCACCGGGCATCCCATGAAGCCGCACCGTATTCGGCTCGCGCACAGCTTGGTCATGAACTACAACGTCTACAAGTTTCTCGAAATTTATGTGCGTTGCCCCTCGTGCCTTCTACTGCGATTGCCCTCAAAGAGCTGGACTGACACCCTGAATAGCGCGCGAAACCTGCGGTAACATCCGAGATGACGCAATTCCATACGGACGAGTACATCGAGTTCCTACAGAAGGTGACCCCTGACAACATGGACACATACATGCGCGAGCAGGGAAAGTATAATGTAGGCGACGATTGCCCGGTCTTCGACGGGCTCTTTGAGTTCTGCGGCATCAGCGCGGGCGGCAGCATGGAGGGTGCTGCGCGCTTGAACCGCGAAAAGTGCGACATCGCAATCAATTGGGCAGGCGGTCTGCATCATGCAAAGAAAAGCGAAGCTAGCGGGTTCTGCTACGTGAATGGTGAGTGCCTGTTTGTCGTCTGGTTTTTGGACGCCCGCTAACTTTTCGTCTCAGATATCGTCCTGGCCATCTTGGAGCTGTTGCGCTTCAAGAAACGAGTCCTCTATATCGACATCGACGTTCATCATGGCGACGGCGTCGAGGAAGCATTCTATACCACCGACCGTGTTATGACGGTTTCCTTCCATAAATACGGCGAATATTTTCCAGGCACCGGAGAGCTTCGCGATATCGGAATTGGAACAGGCAAGAATTATGCGGTCAACTTCCCGCTTCGAGATGGCATTGACGACGTTGCGTACGAGACTATTTTCGAGCCTGTCATTCGCGCTGTCATGACATATTACCAACCCGAAGCGGTCGTTCTCCAATGCGGCGGAGACAGTCTTTCCGGGGATCGTCTCGGCTGCTTCAATCTGAGCATGCGGGGCCACGCCAACTGCGTCAAGTTTGTGCGCTCTTTCAACCTGCCTACCCTGGTCCTCGGCGGTGGTGGCTACACAATGCGCAATGTCGCGCGCACGTGGGCATATGAGACTGGCCGACTTGTCGGTGTGGAGATGGATTCCGTTCTGCCATATAACGAGTATTACGATGTAAGTCGCCCTCGCTCAATGACCAGGCTTGTCGCGTGAAGCTAACCCCAGCCAGTATTACGGGCCCGATTACGAGCTCGATGTTCGCGCTTCTAACATGGAAAACGCCAACAGCTACGAATATCTTGAGAAGATCAAGATCGCCGTGATCGAGAACCTCAAGAAGACAGCGGCAGTGCCTTCTGTCCAGATGCAAGACATCCCGCGCGCAAGCATGGGTGTTACGGACGAGCAGGATGATGAGATGGACGATCTTGACGACGACGAGAATAAAGACGTTCGCATGACCCAACGACAGTGGGAAAAGAAAGTCTCCAGACAGGACGAGTATGAGGATAGCGACGACGAGGACATGGCCGAGGCGAATGGCGTATACAAAGTAAACGGCCGCAAGTCAATTCTCGATTACCAAAACCCCAACGCAGTCGCAGACGACATGGAGGTTGACAGCGGAGTTGCCACTCCCGCACCCAAGGCGAGTGAGGCGCCTGTCGACAACGATGACACCGTGTTGGAAGACGTCGAGGCACCAGCTTCTCCGCCGGCAGCCGAGGCAGAGTCCGCGGCCGACGCTGCACCCCAGACCGAGGCCGAGGCCGCCAAGATTGATGGAGACGGAGACGTGAGCATGGAGGAGGTTGAAGAGAAGGCAACCGAAACCACGATCAAGACCGAAGAGGTCGATGGCGCGCCCATCTCAGAATCAGCGCGTAAGAAGTCGCTTGCCCCCGAAATTGCGGACCCGGCTGTCGATATTGAAGCTGCCAAGGCTAAGGACGGTGCTTCCCCCTCTCCTTCTGGGAGCGCCCCAAAGAACGGCGATCAGGCAGCAGAACCAGCAGAGACGTCGGTGGCAGAAGCAAGCGGTAAGACGGAAAGCGAAGTCGCCACTACTCAGCCTGTCTAGGTGACGGCTCCGTAGGAAGGCGTTTAGGCTTGGCTTAGTTAGGGGCGTTTGGGGCGCAAGCGAAAAAGCACGTACTGGGGCGGGTGGTTTTTTGTTCTGGGAGGACAGAGGACATGCGGTGTTTTGATCCGAGATGGTCTGCGGCCCTTTTCACATGCGCTCGCTGGGACTTTGGATGCCCATATATCGTTGGAGTTTGTATCCGTAGACCACAGTGTTCAGCCTGAACATATAGCGCAACGGATGTACTTGAGAAATCCTACGATGTATCGTATTCTTTGGCCGATGACTTTTCCTTCATGGTGTTACATCAGGATGGGAGGGTAGGGTGTCATTGCGGGATGGTGGGGCTTATCAGTTGCCCCGTCCCTATCGCTCGACCCTCGCCTGTCTTGGCGGATTGACCCTCCCGATTGCACCCCACGACAATCAACCGCTCCGAATGTCGCTAGTCTGCAGTATGTCTCGGATGGAGCTCTCTAGTTGCTCGATGGCTTGTTTCACCTCTTCCCGTGTGTCTGTTCGAAAATTTCCTCCAGCTCGGCATGGACCCGCCATCGTGTCTGTCGCCCATCACTCTAACCCCATCCTTCCCGCAGTGCGACCGCGCTGAAAATGGAGACGCCCGGCTCCGCGCTATTTAGCGGCAACGGTTGCCATGACAGGAAACGGCCGACCCCACCATTGTCGGTGCCGGCGGAGGGACGGCCGCACGGATCATCGCGGCGCCGATGGACGTCACTCACCGCCGCCGTCGTGACGACAATAGCTCTCCTGGCCCTGTGCTATTCCATCCGCAAGTGCGGCGCGTTAGAGCCTCACCGACCCCTGTGGTCCCCCAAGCATACACCTGCCCGGATTGAGCCCCAGGACGACCTCCCATTCAGCTGGGGCAATATCCCCCCCTCGCGCAATCTCTCATGGCATCCCTGCTATGTCACCGCCCGGAACCCGTCAGGGCTAGAGTGTGCCCGCCTAGACATCCCCATGGACTGGCTTGACCCGTCCGATGAGCAGCGCGTCATCCTGGCTGTCGCCCGCTTGCGTGCCACGGCGAGTCCCAGGCGCGGGCCGTTGTTCTTTAACCCTGGCGGACCAGGCGGTTCGGGCATCTGGGCGCTGCGCGACCACGGGCGGGACTTGCAAGCTATTGTGGGGGACGACTACGACATTGTCAGTTTTGATCCTAGAGGGATTGGGGCGTCAGTGCCGCGGATCGAGTGCTGGGGGAGCATGCAAGACAGGGTGCTCTGGGAGTTGCAAGACGTGGGGGTGCTGGATACGCATCCCGGGGCGGTGTATGATGCGTTTGCGAGGGCGGCGGCGCTGTCGAGGGTGTGTGAGGGGAATCAGGGCGGTGGGGAGGAGGGGATTTTGAGGTATAGCAGTACTACGTCGCATGCGAGGGATATGCTGGAGGTTTTGGAGCAGATGGGTGAGAGGAGGTTGAGGTATTGGGGATTTAGTTATGGGACTGTTCTGGGAGGGACGTTTGCGGCGATGTATCCTGATCGGGTGGAGAGAATGGTTAATGATGGTGAGTTGCGGGGCTTGTTGGTTGGGGAAGTAACTATGAGGTTGATGCTGACTTGTGGGAAGGAAACGTTGACTACAGGGAGTGGTATCAGGTCGCGGATTACATCAACTTCGTGAGGGATACCGACAAAGTGATGGAGGCGTTTTACTTCTTCTGTCACCAAGCCGGCCCGCTTCGGTGTGCGCTCCACGCTGCGACGCCGGACAAGATTCGCAAACGGCTTGCCGATCTCTTCGCTCAGATCCGCCGTAGCCCGGTTCTTGTTTCCTTCTCTCCATCCGAGACCGGCCCGAGGATGCCTGAGCTCGTCACCTACTCTCGCATCAAACGTATGCTCTCCACAGCCCTTTACCAGCCCATCTACCGCTTCCAGCGGGTGGCCTCGGTCCTCGCGGCCCTCGAGCAAGGCGATGGCCGTCCTTACTACGCCTACACCTCGCTCGAAAAGCCGGACTCCACTCTGTTCTGCTCAGCTGAAACCATCCCGTCCGGGCCTGGGCCGGACGAAGACACCCCCGACGGCTTCGCAGCCGTCATGTGCTCCGATGGCGAACCATTCCGCTACACCCCCGCAGATTACGAGGCCTATGCGCTTGCAGTACAAAACCTCTCCACCGTCGTCGGGGGCGAACAAGCCACCACACGTTTGTCTTGCGCCGGGCGCGTCATCAGGCCCAAGTGGCGTTTTGCGGGGCCGTTCGGTGGCAACACCAGCTTCCCCATCCTGTTTATCAACAACATCGCAGACAACGTGACGCCGCTCGTGAGCGCGAGAAACAACTCGGCCGCATTCCATGGGAGCGTCGTGTTGGTTCAGAACTCATACGGGCATACGAGCCTGGCTGCTGCGTCGAGCTGTACGGCGCGCGCTGTGAGGTCATATTTCCGCGAGGGCGTGATGCCTGCCGAGGGGACCGTGTGTGAGGCCGATGGGATGCCGTTTGGGGAGGCAGCGTTTCCAGCACAGGATTACCCTGATGCGGACGCGGGGGCGGAGGCGGACGTCAATGGCTTGACACGGACTGTGAAGAGACTGTCGAGGGAGGCGGGGTGGGGTGTTGGGTTTGCAACATGACGCAGATGCATGGATGTACTGCGTTAATTCGGTCTCGCATTGTTTTGGAAACGGGCTTTGCCTTGCTTGGGATTACTTGCGGGTTGAAGCGTGCTTGCACATGGCATTTCGTTCTTCATCATAGCATCGCGTTGGCTTTCTGTTTGCTTTGCTTGCCATACTATATACCCTTCAAAGATAGCATTGGAATTTACGATCTGTTTCACCCGAACGTCTGTCAACTGATTGAGTTGTCCACTTGACTCTGCCCCTGAGATGCCTCGTCCATCCTTGTTGCGCAACTGCGCTTCTGGCTTGCACCTCTGCACACTCGAGTACTCCTGGTTCTCTTAACTTTTAATCTGGCATTAAAATTACAGGAGATGATCGCGAGATTTCTCCTTCTAGTTAGGGGTCTAATATCTATGTCTAACAACGTCTATACATCATCAACTCCGCATCCTAATGCGCTAGTAAACCGTCACCTTGGCTGCCTTTCCGGTCAACTGCGCCCCTGACATAACGCCTGGCCGCCATACTTGGCGGCTTCGTATGTTTTGTCGTCCTTTATCTAACCGCCCTCCATATATCCAAAGTTTCCATGTAAATATAAACAATGAACACCATCCAGTCCGCCACTCTCACATTGCGGAAGAGTCTAGAAGCTGAACAAGCCGCTCCTCCTCTTTCCAAGCGGATACACAATCAGTGCGCTGAGCGATAGCCCGACCGATATGCTGATGGCGACTTGAATGACGCTAAACAGGACATTGAACGCCGTGCTGTTGAGATCCGTATCCTGCGAGGTAGTCGTAGGAGTAATAATACCGCTAATAACCGTCCCATTGGCGAGCATCGTCTCGTTTCGGGTGATCTGGTCAGCGCTGGTGATGCCGCTAAGCAAAGACCCGCTAACAGCCAGGCCAGACGGGACCTGGACGAAGATGGCGGGGAGCATGGCCGCGGCGGCGAGTCCGTAGCCGATCTTCCGGGCGCGTTGGATGATAGGGACTTTTCCGGCCTCCGGATCTTCCTTGTCTACCGACTCTCGAGAGTATGCGTTCGATGCGTCGTATTCCCAGCTAGGGCGTCTAGGTTTGCGACCGCGGGCGAAAATACGTCGGACGCGCGGGGCTAATTGCTTGTCCCAGAAGTCGAGCAAGCTATTTTGGGTGTGTTGGCCAAGCCGGGAGTAGAGGTTGGCGAGAACACCAATGCAAAGTGCGCCGAGGGAGCTGGAGAGGGTCGGGTTGCCTTGGAAGTGACGTGAGGAGAAGTTATTGACAACATATCCAGCCAGGGAGATGAACGCCATAACTAGAAGACGAGTTTAGCATGGATATCGGTAAACTAGGGGGTTGACGAGAGACGTACCTGGAATTTGCTTCCACTTCGCCTGGTTGACAGCGCAAAGGCAGAGCGTAAATGGCAAAACGAAAAGAATATAAAAGTTTTGGTCGGGTCGGTGTGCCCACCACTCCGGGCCTGATGTACAATGAACTGCGCTGACGGCGTTTTCGTCGATATATCCGTATATAACTGAACCAATGGTGATTCCGTAACCGAGAAAAAGAGAATAAATAAGGGCGTAAACCATGCGGACCGAGCCGGAGATCATCTGGTGACTTTGAAGCTCCAGACTTGCGCACAAAACCATATATCCAGGGAGGATGAGAGCAATGGAGGATTGAGCCAGTGCAGAGAAGCAAAATAGATTCCCGCTGTTTATTGATCCAAAAGCACGAGACAGGAGAGATGTTGCCACGGCTGCGGTGATCTCGAAAACGTTGGCGTAGAGCTCGTTGGAGGGAGCGAGAAACAGCTGCAGGAAGCCCACCAAGCAGCCGAGAATGAAGGCTATGGGCATGTCGATGTAGCGCCCTTCGAAACCGAACGGAGCTACCGTCGCGGATGCAAGCCCAAAGAGCAGAATACGGAGCCATACTGGAAACTTGTCCTTGCGTCCAATAACATCTTTTAGTCGGGACGTGGCTTCCTCGACACCGATGCGATCGTGAACTACCTCCTTGTAGATCTGGTGCACGTCGCGTAGGCGGCCGAGATCCACGCCCTGCGGACTTCGAATGATTTTGACTTCGGTCGTATGGGTGTTGCTATCGTCAAAGGAGATGATCATCGTTCCGGGGAGGTACATAAATTGGCCCTCGATGGCCAGTACGCGAGCTGACATCCGCATATATGTCTCGAGACGATGTGTCGGGGCGCCGTACATCATCAGGGCCTCACAGAGCTTGATGAGGTACTGGTGGCGACTGATAATTTGGGCGATGTGGACGGTTATTCGGTACTGCTCTGCTCTCTGCTTCGACCTGCTGCGCTTCTTGGGCCTCTCTCTCTCACTTCTGATCTTTTCCGTGGCGGCTCCGGATATGTCCTTGGACGCAGGGGCTGCAAACATGAACGAACTCTCCATCAGACCCGCCAAGGTCGTATTAGACGAGGAGCGTAGGCCCCGGAACCGGGCCTTCTCTTTCTCTGGCTTTGGTGTTCCTGGGCGCGACGTGGGTGGTGTGCTCGCCGGTGTACGGTTTGGAGTCCAGCCAGGCGTACTGGGGACGCTGAAATCGCCGCTCTCCGTTCTATTCTTGTTGTCTTCGGTGTTGTAAAGCTTCAACAAGCTCCCGAGAATCCCACCCTTGTACTTCTCCGGCCGGGGCACATACTCCACGTCGTCAGGGATCGGGGTAGCTGTCCCGGACTGGGGAAATTGGAAGGGCTGGGAAAGGGGGCTCAGATGGCGGGTATGGGTTCTGACGAGGTCATTGGCTGCCTGCTGTGCCCCTTTCCGCGGCCTCAACCCATCCGAGTTCTCTGTGGCAGCGAAGCCGTTTGGGTTTGCACCTGTGGTGCCGGCATCGGGAACACCAAGCAAGGCATCGCCGTCAAAGGGGCTACTTTCCAAGGACGTTCGCTCCGAAGCGGGTGCGGATGAGGTTCCGACGGCATAGGCAAGACGATCGGCTCGGTTCTTGGCTTCGACTTCGGATCGGTGCGGCGCGGACATCAAGTCACCCGGATCTCCTATCAGGGTTTTCTTCCGAAGCACCGGGCGTGGCTTGCTTGGAGCGACCGGGCTGCCGTCTTCGCCGGGCTTGAAGATCGCCGTCAGGGCGGCAGTTACTGCGGCTTTGTTGAAGGATTCCGGGCCCATCGGGTCTGGATCTCTGAGAGGCGATAATCCCCGGTCATTGTCGTTGGCTGGTGACACGGAAAAGTAGTCGAGAGCATTCCCTTGCGGCTCATTCGGCGTGTGGAACGGGCTCCCGTAGAACCCGCCCTGGTGCTCTGTGTCGCTGGCAAATCCGACTCGCTTCTTCTCCTTGCCCCTTTCGGAGCCGGGAGGGGATGCATATGGCTCGTCGTCGTCGTCGTCGTCTGAAAAGGGGTTTGACCGGTCTGGGTCCTCGGGCAGTCGAGGTAATACCATGGCCGCGGTTGTGACGGGAGTGACACGGATCTGTCGTCGGCGTCGACCAGCAACAATCAGAAGCGGCTTCTGGGGGGATAGAACTGATTGGACTTGGCCAGCAGTTACATCCGCAAAGGTGAGATTTTGAAGAGATCTCCGGGACTATCCACTGAGTTGCGGTATGACGTGGGCGGGCAAGCAGAGTTTGAGAAAGTTTAGAGAAGGCGGCAGCCAAGGCTTGGATGTCTCCGAGGGATGCCGGTGGAGTTGTGATCGACTGAAAGAATGTGATCTGATACAAAGAGCGAACGTAAGAGAAAGCAGATGCTAGCACACCATCCACGTGGGCCTTGAGGGGTATTGGTCAAAGAAAGCAAGCCCAACAAAGCAAAAACCGCGGATGGATCATTATAGGGAATCGAGCAGGGCGATGTTTACCGCCGCGATGGAGACTGGCCAAGGCGAGATATGCAAGGGAAACTGGCACAACCATCCCGTGCGTGCCCTCGTATATCTTAGGGTTCAGGGACCTCGGGGGATGCGGATGCCGCCCATCGGCCCGTCAGGACTTCTGCCGAGCTCTCGTTGGTGCGATTGGCGGCCAGACGGGGATGCCCTCGGGCTACCAGGCACCAGATGCAGAGCTAACGCAGCGGTAAAAGCAGCCTCGAACCTCTATCCGCCACCGTGGTGGAAACCCACGACGTCATCGACATGGCCCAAGGTGTCGCAAAGGCGGATCTCTGGCAGGCGTCCCCCGGCGGAGAGCCCGCCTCGTGCCAACTCGCTGCCAATCGACCGCCAGTTGCATTGCCAAGCGACTGTGACTGGGTGACTGTCAATTGGCGTGACTCCGCGCGCATTTATTCTATCGGTCGCGGCGTTGGGCGCGGGTAAATAAATCTGTTGAACGGCAAATGCGAGCAGAATGCAACCCGGGAGCAACCGACTGCGATTGCGGAACGGCGTGGACGAATTGTCCCATATTATTTGGCGCAGCTCCGTCGCGGTTTCGCTCAGTGAGTCAAGGTGGCCAAAGGCGGCCTGTGGGACCCGAACTGTCTATCTCCCGAGGACCGAGCAAGCCAGGCGCACGCCCAACCTGAGTCGCGTGGATATGAACGGCCGTCGTAGTCGAAACGACTATGGAAGCAATCGAAGGCGGGGGTTCCCTCGCCGTGTATTCTGCCGAAATGCACCCTGGACCTTGGGAGGTGAGCCAAGAGGTGGTGTGGTGTGCTGATTCGCGGCACACGGCATGCGGCTCTTTCAATTGTTCTGGACGTAGCGAGAGGGGCACTCGCGGCACTGCTCCTGCCACTGTGGTTCCTGCGGCCAGGCGTCAGGCCCGCAGCCCGCAGCCCGGAAACCTGGAAAACAGAGCCTGCGGGGTGCACTGACCAGCCGATCATAGCAATCGCCGAGGTTGCTGGCCGAGTTGTCACACAGTCGGATAGGATTGTTGATACAATTGGATACAATTGGGAATAATAATTACAATACTGTTGCGGAGACAGCTCGAACATCTATCCGCTGCCCCCCCAGTTTTCCTTTTCCACAATCCGACCCATAAAACTTGGTAGTTTGTAATGCAGAGCAGTCGCCACTGCCCCGTCGAAGCCAACCGGGTATCTTGCAAGCGCCCATTCCCTTTCCCTTTACATCACCGCCGTTCTCGAACGACCGACATGCACCAGATGCTGTTGTTATACACCGAACCTCTGAGCTCCTCCCATCAACCCGAGGTCGCGACGAAATTTGCGTTGTCCCACTTCTCAGACTTACAGCTCAGCGTCCCGTTCTCGTTCTGAAGCTGCACCATCGCGGCTCCGTCGATGCCAATCTTCTTTCCCTTCTGCGTTGTCGACCCCGCATCGACGAACCAGAGGTCAGCAAAGCTGGCGAACGGCACCTGCTTGCCGTCGTCGCCGTCGTAGAAATCTTCGACGATCCACTCGGTGTCGACACGGCACAGCCTCGGGCCGCCGTTGATGGTGAGTGTGACGGAGTAGCCCTGCTGGACATTGCTGATGACGACCTTGCCCGACGTCGCCGATATGGCCGTGACGTTGACCGACATCCAGTCGCCCGGCCTGACCGGAATTCCGTTGATCTTGTATGAGGCCTCGGGGAACCACTGCCACCATGCCGACGCGCTCTGGCCGCCGTTTGCGTTGATCTGAGGACAGACTGTTAGCATTCGTCCAAACAGGCAGCGACGTGACTTTGCTCCGCACGTACCACTGTGGTCACACCGGCTTGGAAGAGCGCCTGAGTGCAAGATGCGCCGTCAATGCCCACCCATGCGGCGGCGTACTGGGTCTGCGGGATCTTTGGGCGAAGCTTGAGGTTCGGTGCGGTGAAGTAGCTGTATGAGCTGACGATTTGGTCTGTCGCAACAGAGTGCTGAGAGGCGCCGCACCAATTGCCGCTGTAGCTGAGGGTGTCTCGCTTGGCGGTGCCTCTGCCAGGCGGGGGATTTGGCCTTCGTGGGGAGCGGTGCTGCCATCGCTCTCGGGGCGGTACCTTGACAAAGTCAAGCTGTTCTGTGATGTCGACTGCGGCGCCGTCGACCTGGACCTCGGCTTCGGCACTGAAGGTCAGCTCGGCTGCGACCGACCACACGGCGAGTGAGCCGACGAGGGCTTGTCGTACAAGAGTCCACATGTTGACTGTGGGGCGGCAACTGATCGATGTTGATGCTGTGGAAAATCTCGAACTTCGGAGCACTTCTCGGGGACCCAAGGACTCGGGAGCTCCTCCTTTTCAGTGATATGGGAGGGTGACAGCCAGTCCAAGCGTGGCCCGTTCCGGATCGCCAATTAAGGGGTCGCGGGGCCCAGCTGCGCGGGTTTAGTTGCACTGGCATGCGTATCCCCTGTATCCCCTGCGATGTCTCCCAGGTTTTCCAGCTGTCATGGGTGGCGACACCTACTCATCAAAGCATGTTCCAGCACATCACCAATCCGGACGATGGAGAGAGAAGCAATTTCACAACCTCAACCCATGGCTTTCCTGCGACCGGGTACCTCGTACGCCATTGCCAGTGCGGGCATCAGGGCAGGATTTCACTCGTCGATTTCTGGGGGCGCACTGGCACTAGTGGAGCAGCGTCGCATTATAGGTCGCAAGCGACGCTCAGGCTGGTGATAGCGACAGGGGTGGTCGATCCCAAAATAGCCCTCTTAATTACGGCGAGCACGGACCGACCTACCTTTTCGTGGTTTTCACCATGTGTCTCCGCTCAAATTCGGCTTAAGCTCCTGATAATGGGCTGGTCTTATAACGTCCGCTTAATCTCGACTGGACACCAGCTCCAGGTTTCTCACAGTCTTGGCATTTTGGTTGCATTGGCCGATCTTTGGGCCCATCCACGATGTGAGGCCTTCAGCTGCAAAAGCGGGGCTGAGGCGACGTCGATGAGCAGCCAACCAAGTCCAGAACTTGCTCCCCTCCGTGGCTGTCCAGTGATGGTGGCAACTCGACTATTGAATTCTCCGACACGCCGCACAGAGATAGCAAACACATGGCCAGTTCTGCCATGGAGCTGCGCAAACCACCCTAAGCCCAGTTCGATCTTTCAGCTAGCGAAAGAAATTGGCACCGTGCTCAAGCAGTGATGTTCCATCGTTCCTATTTTGTGGTTCGCCCTAGGGCATGATCACACAGCTGGCGTTCAATGATCACCAATATTTACCACCGGTGGCGCCCACAAGACCAGGAGGTGGCTCAGGTCAACTCTCGCGTCAACAGAACACTTCTGTTCCCCAATTCAGACTGCACGTGGAAGTCACTGCGTCACTCATCTCTCGTCGCACAAGGCAGCCATTTAACGTCAACGATTTCTCGTGGTTGTCGCTGTGGTGGTGTCGGGGATCGTGCGGTAATTACCACCAAGTAGTTGTGGCTGGCAACAACAAGAGAGCGGCCGCCCAAGCTGGAAAACCGGAGCCAGCCCTCCCCCTCCAGACCAAAAGCAAACCATGAACGAGCCTAGTAGGCCTAGAAGATACTAGTACCAGTAACAAAGTAACAGCAGCACTGGGCCATGTAACGTCAGTTGGACGCGCTATAATGTCCGTGATATTTTACATTTTACGCGGTCCTCGTCGACTTTCAGGTGGTTGACGTGACAGGTCTTGGAAGCCAGGCCTGGAACCAAATATGGCACGGGCTGCGATTAATATGTGAATTAGATAACCACCGCCACGCGAGCTGCGAACCTTTTTGGCTTCATGGATGCTACCTGTCGCACGTATTACGCTACGTATTAATAGGGGGCTCTTATAGTAGGGCTGAGCTCAGAGAGTAGCCAGTGGCGAGCTGCGTGTTTGTACAAATGGGTATCACTCCTCCGTGGTGGGTGTATCTCGCAGCTTTGGGCGAGTTCAAAATGTGGGCCAGCTTTGCCTTGTTAGGACGGAGAAGAAACGTGGAAGGCGCTGAGACCATATCTCAGGGTGGGTGACGTGACAACGAATCGTACTGACCGCGCTACTCTTGACCAGACCAAATTTTCTGGCCGTCTTCGAATACGGAGAAAACCCGGTGGCGCGAGGGCTCGTGATGCCAAAAACAGCACGCTCTTCCTTTGCTCTATCATCCATGTCAAATGAGCTTTTTCCCGGGCTGGTTTCGGGCACGATGAGCATGAGCCAACTGGGCATCGGGATTGTGTGCAGGGAGCTGGGAGTGTTTGCCTCGTTTTGATTCGGCGACTGATCTGTGCCCGCTCAGGGGCTAGCTGAATGTTCGTTGTCGTGCGACGACCCCCTGATTCTGAGCACAGCTGGTCCTGGGCGGCCTGTCCTGGATGTCGGGTGACCGTGACCCCTACCAGCCTCCGACTTACATACACTTGATGAGGTCTCCTGCATCATCATGCTCCAGTGTTTGATGGGGTTTATGTGATTAATGGCCCATGAACTTGAAGTTTGAAAAGGGGGCCGAGGTCCACGTGCACAGCTCGTGATTATTCATTGATCATGGCAGGGTCCAGGGATCCTTCTTGTGCTTTTGACCCCTCCTCCTTGGCTTTCCTGGATCAAGAAGTCGGTTTTGCTTGACACTGGGGACGAACTGCTCCCGGTTATCAGACTTCGATTTTCCATGGCAAACCCGAACGGCCCGGTCTGGTCCACAGTGGCTCTCAGCCGTTTCCGGGCGCCGAATTTCCGACTACGTTGCAATCGGGCGATTACGTATTTCCCGCTCTATTTCTAGAATGCTGCAATCCTTCTGGGGTCAGTGATAATTTTCTTTTTCTGCAGGTTTGGTTCTACTCCTGCAGTTCATGTTTTCAGACCGTGGATGAGATGTCCATAAGTAGATGTGGTCTGCCTGCCTACCTTCCGTCGCGCCCGACTGAGAATTCAAATACAACTTCTTGGGTGCGAGCAGACTGTGTTGGATGTCCGAGTCGTCCCAACCTTCGTCTCGGGGTCTGGGTCCTGGAAAGGTGCTTGTACGCTTGGCTCAACGTGGCAGGTGAAAAGGACATCATGCAGCAGGTTCGTGACGATAGCAAAGCCACCCAGGCACTCTATCATGGTCACGAAAGGGGCGGAACTCCTGTCGAGCTTGCGTTTGTATCCCGTACATCACTTCGCTCGAGGGAGATGATGGAAGCATCCATCATCTCGTTTGCCCGGGGCTTGCCACTTCCTAGCTCACCTTTTAACAGGCCTGCAGCGGGATGTTTGTCCGGACTTTCGAACGAGACGGATTTCCTTACCTCGTGAAACCCAGCGTATATCCTCGGACAGGCATTGTGTCCATCGAAGCAGTGACTCAACACATCCCGAATGGGAACGGCTTCTCTGGTTGGATGAGAAGGTGCGAGCAAGGTTTGACTCCCCCGAATCACAGACCGGTCGTTTGTTTTGGGAGAAGGCGCGTGAACTAGTGCTGGTAGACACTGCAAAATAGGAAAGTGCCACCGAGGCAGCGTGTGAGGCCCTCTGGCAATTGATGCGTCCCCGAAACCAAAACCATCCCTGACCTGCAGGATGGAGGCTATGTCCCCGCCAGCAAGGTCTGCAATCTGCTGGTACATACGTACCTACACATAACAACGTGCCACCGAATCCGATCAACTCCCTTTCATGGGCCACAGGCATAGTCCCTCACTTCAGCGTCAGTTTCGCTCTGCTCGCTGGCGACTTTGTCCCGAGGATGGACAGTCTCAGTTGTCCACCGAAAGTCGCGTCGAACCGTGATACTAACGAGTGGTATGTCGGCGGAGCTCGGGACCGGCTTCCCGTAGATGGTGACCCGATTACCAAATGCGTAGCCCGCCGCGCTAGGCCAGGGGGCCGGCGTGTCTGGTCGTCCGTCCTTGTCATCATCGCCGCTCTTGACCGAGTTAGACGAGTGAGAGCTAGCATGGCTGCCCACGAGCCTCTCCAGTCTCGATGCATACCCCCTTGACTTGCGAAAGGACCCGCCAATCGTCATCGTCTCCCTCCTTGCCTCCTCTTCGTCGCCGTTGTGTGTCTGCTTGGAGGCAAACGCCCTCCCGAAGATGAAGCGCAGCAATGGCCGCATCGTCGGCAGACTGGCCGTCACGATGCCGACGGCCGGTTCAGCAGCTGTCAAAATCCAGCCTGGTGCGATCGCTTCTGTAGCATCAGGTCAGCACAGTTGAGAAGCAAACACGAATGAGTTGGGACGTACTGGTAATGTCATCTTGGTTCCCGACAAGCTCGATGAGTGACTCAAGTCGAACGCATGCGACGATGATCATGCTGCAAGCGATGTAAGCGGAGTCAGATGCCATAGGCCACATCGGACCAATACTAACAGAAACCCAAGCAAGAACACGGCGCATATGGCAACTTTCTGCGCTTTCGGCACCTTGAGCTTCCAAATCTGGGGGGTTGGAAGCAAGAGGATGACAATGTCTTCGACGATGTTCGGAACCGAGCTCCCTAAGAAAAACTTGCTCTTGTCCAAGCAACTCCCTCCTACCAGGTACGGCATGTATGCTTTCTCGATCGGGGAACACTGGAAGAGTGTGACCAGAATCGTCACCAGCCACCGAACGCCGGCGATGGTGCCAAGAATATATACACCGGTCCGCATGAATCGAGTAGGGACTAGTAGTGTGAGATATCAGTCAGTTGTTCTCTTTTCGAAAAGAGTTGATAATGAAATGTCTCAGGTGTGAGTGCTTCCTTCTGGGATAGGTCCTTTGGACGCCATGGATGTTTGAAAGGGGGTTGAAGATGAGATGTTGACTTACAGATGCGAATGTACATGATGAATATTGACGCTTTCATCGAAAGCAGGAGTGTGAAGTAGATGAACTCGGAGATGTACAGGTACTAACAACTGTCAGTTCTCAGTCTTCCATGCGCCAGCAACGCGTTATAACCGAGGTGTCTCATACCATTAGCGCGTTTTGCAGAAGCTCTGGGTCTTTGAGCATATTCACAACAAGGTGTCTTCCAACGCCACCTTTGTAAACCCCTAGGCCATACATTAGCGTCATTACACACGCCTCGTATGCTGGACCGGAGTCATACCTAGCCATGCTGTAGCAGTGAATGCACAAAGGAGCGACTGGAACAGTTAGTGACCGTGCATTCTTTGTCAAGGCTCGGGGCTCACCAGTGCTAGGAATATCAACCAGTCGTCAATTCCAACTGTTAGGCCCGAAGAGGCTCGCCACCGAACACCGAACCGAGTGGCCACCATTAACGCCGCAACGCCGGTCAGAGAGGCTGTTGCTTTAACGACCTGGGGCCCGATGTCAAACGCCACAACATCAGGCGGTAGCTCAGACAGAGACGTCGGCATAGTTTTCATGTTGGCGGCACAGGCACAGGTGGGTTTGATTGCTGTCGATTGGCACAGAACTTACCTGCGGCGGTGGCACAGGGAAGAGGAGGGAGGTTCCCCATCATTCGAAGTTGGGCGAGATGTTTGCCTTATGTTCTGTCTCTCTCTAGGACCCAACCAGACCCCTCCACACGCTCACAAACCTGATTGATGGACGCTCACACACACGATTTGGTTGTGCCACCTCAAATGCTGGTGGCGAGCAAGAAGCCCCCAACTCTGGGGCAACTGACCAGCTTCAGATGAGACGCGGCATTTGTTCTGTTATGAGGTCTCTATAACTCTGGCCCCCAGATACGGTTCAAGGATGCAAATTGGGATACCACGCCGCGCTGTCTCCTCCCGCAGCCTCGCCAAGGCGGCCAACATGTTGGTTGTTGGGGGTTTTGTGCAACAGTCTGTGACAATCCCCTGTTGGTTGTTGACGGCCGGCAATTGCCTGGATATAAAAGCCTCCGGCGGCTTGGAGAAGGATTCAAGCGGCGCAGCCCACCAGTCCGCCAAGATTACCACTCGATGCAAGGTTCACGGGCTGGGGAGACCGGCATTGCCAAATCAGGCTCACAAAGACGCGGGTCGTCCCGCCCAGCTCTGTGCCGCAGAGTCTGTGCCGCAGAGGGCTGCAAACATTGTCGCTTGCATATGAAATGCTGAGATAAGCACTCTAACAAAAAAGAACAAGTATTTTTGTTTGGGCCTAGTGTAAAGTTGCGAGCTAAGCCCTTTTCTGGCCTGACGATGACCTCAACCTACCAACCCTGACATACGACATTTCATAACTCAATCTACCTTAAACCCCATACCATTTGGGCACCATGGTAACTCTGGTTCTTCGCCCCTGCAAGCTGCAGGTGTTACACACCAGGGGTTAGGGTATAGGACTGTTACAACCTGCACCTTTACAGACCCAAAGGACTGGAGAGGTCAAGACAGAGCGTATGGCAGGATACAAAAAAACTGGGGGTTATTCTAAAGACGGCTTATTAAGCTAGCACTCCTAGACGAGATATAATGTCATTATAAGTCGCTATCAATATAATACACAGAGGTAAGTCTGAACAGTAAGATATAAATAAATAATGTAATATTAATGTATGGAACCAAAATCTCTCACTCTATCGCCATCACGTAAGATCCGATCCTCGCGGAGGATCAAGAGGCGTGCTCGTACTTTTAACCTCGCTGGCGTTATTTTTTAGGCAACCGACCATCAAGTACCAGAACTCAAACTACTCACCATAGCCGGCTGCCTGGCGATTCCTCCCAATGGACAATGGACAACGGGCATCTGTGGCAGACCCATCGCCGAGCCTATCCTGAGTCGGAGTTGGAGTTATCTGCCCTATCTCCGTCGCTTTAGCTTTTCCAGGCCGCCAGCCCAGTAGTGTAGTCAGGAGCGCTGTTTGCAGCGCTCCTTGTTAGCGGTACCGTCCATGGCTTCGGTTGCGGTGGTGGCGGTGGGTGGTGGTATCGTTTGGTGGTGTCGTGGAGGGAGAGTCTCTGCAAGTCGGCAGCTAGCGACGGTGGGAGCAGAGGGCAAGCTGAGCGAATGGGTTGTTACATCCTTTTTGTGCGTTCTGGCCGCTAGCCGGAACTCTGACAGTTCCACTTGATGACATGCTCCACTTACTGACAATAAGTGTGTAATTAAAAGAGGAAGATTAAAAGTGAAAGGCTTTTATTGACTCGAGGCGCCTGTTCAGGCCGACCTTGTGGTTCTTTTTGGGCTCTGTGATATTACTGTAGCCGTTTTGTACATAGCGATGCGTTCTCTGGCGCTTGCCACCGTCAAAAAGGGGCCGCGCCGCGCGGTTCCTTGAACCGTGCTTCCTTCAATTAACAACCGACGATTTCACCACGAAAACCTCCCATTTGAAGCCCAGTGACATTCTGGCCCTCTGATCGAAGGAAGATAACCTAGTTCACGGTCGCGTTTCCTTTATTGTTCCATGCTAGGCTCCGTTTTATGCTAGGCTCGGTTTCATGCTAGGCACCATTTCATGCTAGGCACCATTACTAACTAGGTCTTGTTCCATACTAGGTGCGTATCTGTTTTTCTACGTCAATTGCATTTGTGTCCCTCCGATCGGAGGACCAGTAGTCTAAGAGTCAGCCTTCTAAGCCAACTGCGACGTTCTGTGGATGTAGTTCTCTTTGTAGTTTCTTCCCTGTTACGTCACCGCACCAGTTTAATATGTATTATTATAACGACACTTATAAGCCTTTAAGGGTAATAAAGTTAGTGATGTTAAGAGGGATTATAATACTGTAAGGATGTTAAGGAGTTATTTAATATATGTGCAGTTACATATATACATATCTATATATAACTGTGTATAGCTAACTGGTTAGAATAAGTTAATAGCCTTATAAGCTTTGCTAAGTATAGTGTTTTTTTAAAAATAGATTCACTTTTATTATCTATATAAAAAGGATTATTACAGTGTTTTAATCATATTAAGGCTAAAAGTTAATTAATATTATTATAATAATATATATAGCTATAAGTTGTTTAACTTATAATATTATTGTGACGACCCTGCAGGCCGTCACTTGGGCCGGGGCGGCCCGACGAATCCCCCGCAGAAGGAACAGTGCGGGAAGACGGTGTACACCGTCCAAGCGCACTGGGCCAGGGGTGCAAAGACCCGAAGCCCTTATAACCAATGAGGTGCTGCTTGCGGTATACTAAGTGCTCGCATCGCGAGCAGGAGAAACCTTACGAGCAGAACGCTTACGTAGTGTAAAGTACTCGTATAACGAGCACTTGCGACATTATAAGTAAGGTACGAAATACCTCTTAGTTAATTAGTATAGATAGTTATAGTTATGCTTATAACCATTAGGAGGAACTTTAGTTCCTTACACTAGTATTTAATTGTTTATTTATATCTTACTGTTTAGACTCACCTTTATACATTATAATAATAACGACTTACAGTAATATTAAACCCCCTGTTTAAGAGTATTAGCTTAATAAGTTATCTTTAGAACACCCTTTACCTGTTAACGTCTTACTATACGTTTTATCTTAATTTACGTTAGTCCTTTTAAGGCTTATATCGGGTGTAAGTTATAATACGATATTAACGTCTTAGTTCTGAACGCTGTTTATTAAATTCCTAAACACTACCTCTCTCCTACTAATATATCGACCTTTAGAAAAGGTAAGGAGATTGAAGAGGCGTAAGCTTAACCTTAGCTCCTTACTATTAATAAGTTAGCTATATACCTTGAAAACTTAAACTTTAATTAGTAAAGACTGGTTAAAGAACTTAACGAGGCTTTCCCTAAAGACATTAAGAGCTGTATTGGCTTTATTAAGAAACTTTAAACCTGACTTAACGCTGTTAAGTTAGAAAATAATAACCTTAAGGGCTTATAGAAGAAACGAGTGAAACTCCCCTTACTGTTACGTTTTAAGGGAGACTTTACGTAGTTAAAGTCCTAGATAGTTTAGCTTTAAAGTTATATTACCTATTATAATAAGTAATTCTTTAAAGAAGAAGGAAAGGTTAAGTTTGCAGGAGCCTTACTAGATAAAGTAATAGCTTACTAGTATAAACCTTATGTGAAGATAATTAACGACTTTTTTATAAACAGAGCTTGAAAGGAGGCCTTTAAGACTTAAGCCCTTTTTAATAACTTTAACGTTTTTATTAATTAACTCCGAATTAAGTTTAAAGAACTAGACACCCCTAAGCAGGTTAAATAACGCCTTATAGCTTTAAGGTAGATGTCCTCAGTCCTTAAGTTCTCTACATGCTTTAAGTTAGAAGTAGTAAAGATTAAGCTTAGCTAAGAGGTTTTAGTAATGCTGTTTTAGAGTAGTTTAAAAAAGCACGTTACTGGAGATCTTTACTAAGAAGACCGACTGGACTGTCTGTAAGAACTAGTCGAAATAACTATTAAAGCCGACAATTAGTACTATAACTACTACTATCGGAAGAACTACTAAAAAGAACAGACCCCTTACTAATTAAGTAAGTTAAAAAAGGGGAATTAATCGACCGTGATAAGTTATTACTCTGGATTAATAGATATTAGTATAGTAAATCGTTAAAATCAGCCTAACCGCGACAAACCTTAGTAATAACAGCAGCAGAAGCAGCCTAAAGACCTATCGCAGGTCTAATGCTTTAATTATAATAAGAAAGGATATATAGTACAGTAATGCCTATTGTTAAAGTAAGTTAGTTAGAAACCTGTTTTAGAAAGAGGAAAGTATATTAAGTTTAACTTAAGAGATGTTTACGTTAAGATAATAAGTAACGAAGAAAACTATACTTAGATAGATAAGTATAACTTAAGAGATAAGGAAGAAGAGAAAGAACCTTAAGACGTAATATACTTAATCTTTAAGGGTGTCTTAAAAGAGTTAGTTATGGAGGTATAAGTTGCGGAAGACCGACTTTAAGGTAAAAACTTAAAATTACTAAAGGTGTAGGTTATAGAAGACTAACTTTAAAAAGAGATGTTCTAGTTAGCTATTACAGGCCTTAAAAACCTTACCTTACAAGTATTACGACCTGCACCCGACACAGGCCTCGAGAGGACTGGCGCGGGTTAAGACAGAACGTATGGCAGGACGCCAACAGGTAAGGGGCGTTCCGAAGACGGCTTGTTAAGCTAGCACTCCTAGACGGGGGTTCAATGTCACTGTAGGTTGCTGTCACTATAATGCATAGAAGTGAGTCTGAACAGTAGGACACAAATGAACAATTAAATACTAGCGTAAGGAACCAGAGTCCCTCACGGTGGTTATAGGCACAACCATGACTATCTATACTAGCTAACCAGGAGGTACTTCGTACCTTGCTTGGTCCGTTATGCTTAGTGGTGCACTACGCAGTTACGGCCAAGCAGCCAACTGAGTGGTGCTTAGTGTTGTCAGTCCTTGTGGACCACCAAGCGCTTTCTTACTGGTCGTAGGGGCTTCGGGTCTTTGCACCCCTGGCCCAGTACGCCTGGACGGTATGGACCGTCTTCCCGCACTGCTTCTTCTGCGGGGGATTCGTCGGGCCGCCCCGGCCCAAGTGACGGCCTGCAGGGTCGTCACACCTTCCCTAGAGATATTAAAAGCCATATTAGTCTTATTAAGAAATTATAAGCCTAACTTAACACTATTAAGCTGGAGAATAGCAACCTTAAGGGCTTATAAAAGAAATAAGTAAAGCTCCCCCCACCGTCGCGCTTTAAAGGAGACTTTACGTAATTAGAGTCTTAAATAACCTAACTTTAAAGCTATATTACTTATTATAATAAGCAGTTCTTTAAAGAAGAAGGAAAGGTTAGGTTTACTAAAGCTTTATTAAACAGAGTAACTGTTTAGTAATATAAACCTTATATGAAAATAATTAACAATCTCTTTATAAACAGAGTATGTAAGGAAGCCCCTGAAACTTAAGCCCTTTTTAACAATTTTAATATGTTTATTAACTAACTCTAGATAAAGTTTAAAGAACTAAACACCTTAAAGTGGGTTAAATAACGCCTTATAGCCCTAAGACAGACGTCTTTAATCCTTAAGTTCTCCATATACTTTAAATTAAAAGTTGTAAAAACTAAGCTTAGTTAAGAAGCCCTGGTAATGCTGTTTTAAAGTGGTCTGAAGGAATATATTATTAAAGACCTTTATTAAGAGGATTAACTAGATTATCTTTAAAAGTTAGTTAAAATGGCTATTAAAGCTAATAATTAGTATTATAATTACTATTATTAAAAGAACTTTTAAAAGGAACAAGCTCCTTATTAACTAAATAAACTTAAAAAGGGGAACTAATCGACTATAACAGGTTACTACCCTAAGTTAATAGACATTAACATAATAAACTGCTAGAACTAACCTAACTGTAATAAACCTTAATAATAATAACAGTAAAAGCAGTTTAAGGACCTGTCCCAGGTCTAATACTTTAATTAAAATTGCTGGCGTCGCTTCGTTCGTCATTCCGCGACGGCCCTTCGCTACGCTACGGGGCGCTCCATTCCTCACTTTCGCTCCTGGCAATTTTAGCGTGGGGTATTGAGCTTATTTAAATAAGTGCAGCGAACAAAGCGACAGAAACCTGTCCGGAGGCTAATACATCTATTTAAAGAGATAAAAGAATAATTAAAAATAAATCTTACTTTTTAAAGCCTTATTTTTTACGATTTAAAGACTTTATTTTATACAGTTTATAAGCTTTCTTTATAAAGTTTACAGGCTTTCTTTTACAGACTTTATAAGCTTTATTCTACAGGGTTTACAGGCTTTACTCTACAGGATTTACAGGCTTTATTTTACAATTTACAATTTACAGTTTTTTTTTCACTTTCACAAATGCAATTCGAACTGGGAACCTCTTTAATTAATATTACGCTATTTACCACTATACTATTTCTATTTCTATCTGTGAAAAACTAAAGGTTTTTTTTAACCTAACTGGGTGAATTAGAGTAATAATTTAATAATTTTTAATTATAAGCTTACATAATCAAATGATACGTTTTAATATGCATCACGTGATGTAGAATCCGATTTTCACTCTATTTTCAGGGTTAGGGTTCAGTAAAAGGAGATATTCAGGTTTAAAGTGAAAAAACCATAACTTTCACAAGTATTATTTTAGTTTATAATATAGAATAAGGTAATATCATACGTAGATTTTAACTGTAATTCTTAATCTAAAGCCCAATTTGGAATAGCTATTAAAACTGGAGAGATATTTAAGTTTATATTAATGTTATTATTATTATTTTAGTTTAAACAGTAATATCTTTGTTATTATAAGCCGTATAGTAAAAGGAGTTCCAGTTCTGTATTCAACATAATAAACCATATAGGAATCGTAATTATTACTTCTTATTATACTACTTGTTAACAGGTTATTATTATAACAAATATTATTATCCAACTTTAAACACTAATATCTTTCTCATTTTAAGCAGTATAGTAAAACAGATTCCAGTTCTAGATTCTACGTAATAAGTCATATAATAAACGTAAATAATACAACTTATTATTGAACTGGTGCAGTGATGCAACAGGGAAGAAACCATAAGGAGAACCACAACCACAGAACGGTGCAGTCGGCCTGAAAGGCCGACTCCCAGGCCACTGGTCCTCCAATTAGAGGGACATAAATGTAACTGATGTAGAAAAACAGATACGTACCTAGTATAGAACAAAACCTAATATGTAACGGTGCCTAGCATGAAACGGAGCCTAATATAGAATAATAAAGGAAACGCGACCGTGGATTAGGTTATCTTCCTTTAATTAAAGGGCCAGAATGTCACTGGGCTTTTAATAAGAGGTCTTTATGGTGAAAATCGTCGGAATAATAATTATTAAAAGAAGTGTGGTTTAAAGAACCACACAGCACGGCCCCTTTTTAACAGTGGTATATACCAGAGAACATATCACTATATATATAAGCAGCTATAGTAATATTATATACAGAGCTTAAAAAAAACGATAAGGTTAGCCTAAATAAACGCCTTAAGTCACACTTCCCTTTAAGATTAATTATCAGTCCCACTTATATGGCAGTCTTAAATATAAACTAACCCTTTTAAAACTTCCAGTTATAAGAATAACGTAACAGTTTGTAATAGCTAATCCTCCTTATTATTTACTTAATCCTTTAATACCTCCCATCCTTCTTATAACTTATCCTATCCGTTAAAGTCTAACTGGTGCGTGGGAGGTAAAAACAGCTTTAAGGTTTAAGGGAAATAAGGTCCTGTTCGCTTCTTAAGTTTAAAAACCTCCTCCTGTTACTTAAGCTGTTTAGTTTAATAGTTAGGCTGGTAATAAGTATATTAAGGTTTAATTAAAAGTGTATTAGTGACAGTTTTAACAGGTTCTTTTATAAACTTCTTTATAAGCTTAAAAGCAGACTTAATTTCCTTTTTAATAAGTTTAAGCTTTAAAACCTTTACGTTTAACTTAACCATCTTAACCTTTAAGTCCATAATAGGTTAAGGGATTAAAGTACCCTTAAAAGTAGCTTTTAAAGCCTGCTAATCCTTATTAACAGACAAAGCATTTAAGTTTAAAACTCTTTAATTAAAATACTTTTTTAAACCAGGGAGTTAATACATTATAACTGAATTTATAAGACTTTTTAAAACCTTATTAATTATTCCCTTAATACAGGCTGCTTATTTAAGCTCATTTAAGACTGTGAACTTAAAAGAGTTAACTCCCTTCCCTCTAGTTAAAAAAGCCGCATACTTTATTATATAATCGCCACAGTTATAATAAGTAATAAACCCCTTATCCTTTAAACTTAACTTCTTCTTTTTATAAAGTGTGATATTTAAAGTTATTTAAAGAGCGTCTAGGATAATTTCTACCTAATATTAGGGTATACTTAAGGTAATATTTTTTTTATTTAACCCTTTCTCTAATTAAAAGGAAGAGTATATTAGGGACGTAAAGGTATTAATCTAAGGGACGTTATAACTAACTATTATTAACTTTTATAAGATTATTCTCACTACCTTTATAGCTATAAGGCCACACTCTAACCTGTACACTTATTATAACACCTACACCCACTTAATATTAATGTTATTAAGTGTTATAATTAGTAATAACAACGTTATAATCTAAGGTACTACTTTACTGTAAAGGTGCCGAAAAGTAACTTACTTCCACTATTTAAAAGTCTTCCCTTACTTAAGAGAATTAATACTGTAAAGAATCTTAAGGCAGTTATCGTACATAGCCATCACCTAATACTTATTATTTTCATTTACAGGGAGGTATTAAAACCGTTAAGACACCATCCACTCTTACTTTTTATAGTTATAAATAAGGTTATAAAATTAAGTAAAGATACCCTTAAAAGTAATTTAAACTTTATCTTCTAATCCTTAAAAAGTATAAGCGATAAGGGTGCCTACCTTAAGGTTATTTAACCAGATTTTACAGTTAACTTTAATATAAGTGTTATAAAGCTGTAAAGTATAAGTAGGCCACCTTTCTTTAAAGACCATCTTACTGTAAATATAGGTATTTTTAAGAAAGTAAATCTAGTATATCTTATCTTTAACCTTAAGTTTAATCAGATTATAAAATATTAGCCAGTTACAAACTGCCACTTTAAGGTAATTAATAGGTTAATTTTAAAATGGTAGGATTTAATTCTTTAAAACGATTATAAATATTAGTAACTACCTGTTAAAAAGCTTAATATAATACTAGTGGTGTGATTAAAAGATTAAGGTAAAGAAGGAACGGGTCTGATTACTAATAGTAAATATAACTAAACCTTTAAACTTTAGGCTTTTAATAAGGTTATAACTGGGGAAGGGGGAGTAGATTTCTAGAAGGTTTAGGAAGTTTCTTAAGGGAGGGAAGAGCTTTAACTAAGTATTAGGAGTAAGGATTCGCTTAGTAACACACTACCTAGCAGGAGTGGCAGGAGTTACAGTATACACTTTAATAGGGGTTTATAAAGCAGGTAAAGCTATTTTAAATAGTAAAAAGCACTATTTTACCTTAAAAAGAATATAAATCTTACAATAGTTTTATTTAATTAAAGGGAGGGAATAATAGGAAGAAGGTAAAGTATGTGTGGTGTTAGGTTATAAGAGTGGTTAGAAGAGTGTATGGTTTAATGGAAGTTTAAGGTTTAAGGTTAAAAGCAGTTAAGGGGGTTAAAATAACTTTTTAAACTAGCCTATTCTAACTAACTAGTTAAAAAGGTAAACGCTCTCTTTCCATCTAATCGAAGGAAGGAGTAAGTGTTTACACTTAATAATAGCCGTAAAAATAAAACTTAACTTACTTTTAAAACTTCCTCCTCTTTTTAACATTACTTTTCTTCTTATAACCTTTAACTTTTTTACCATTTACCACTATAATAATAACTTTAAACTTTTCATCTCCACTTTTCTTTATCTCTAATCAAAAGACACCTAAACGTCTAATACTAGTATATAAGACATTAGAACGTAATCCGACACTAATGTAATTTACACCCTTTAAACCTGTAAACCTTACTTTTATCTTAAAGTTAAAAGGTGTAACAGCACCCTCCCAGTTTATTTAGGTTCTTAACTTCAGATCTCCACCTTAAGATATTAAAATAATCCCTAATAATACACTGTAGTAAATTCAGATAAGCTTTAACCACTTTTTCACTATATTATCATACCTTAGAATTTTTAAAGTAAAAAGGGCCTTTTTAAACATATATATGGTTTAGCTGGTTCTTAACAGTAAAGATGGAGTTAGAAAACTCTTTACTTACCTTAACCTTTATAAGGCTTAACTTAAACTCCTTAACAGAACTTATCTTCCTCCACCTAACATAATATATATTAAAGTATATAATAACAGCCCGCTTAGCCGTTAACTTTACTAAGTTACTAGTTATCTTAAACACGTAAAGGGCTTATTTATTTAGGTATTTAGAAGGTTATAAGTGTCCCTTTTTACTTAATTAGATATATATAAGTTAATTAAGTCTTTTTAATAGGAATTTTAACCTTTACTTTAAATGTAAAGAATCCTTTTACCGTTTATTTTATAAGATTAACAGTTAAAAGGTTTAATTAATATAACCTTTCTTTAAATGTTTATTATACCTAGATATTAACGACAATTCTCGTACTAGGTGGTGTGGGAATTACTAGTTTAATAACTGTATTTATAATTATAAGAACTGGAATCTTCCTTTAAAAGTAAAGTTATAAAGGGCAGCTTTACTATTAAGAAACTTTTTACTAAACTTTATAACTATACCGTTAAAGGATAAGTTAAAGTTTAACTTAGGTGAGGTTTAGGAGTAACAGGAGACTTTTAAGAAGGGGAAGAAGCAGGGGAAGAAGCAGAAGTAGGATCTTATATAAGAAAATAAAGGTAAGGGACGTATATACTTTATAAAACAGAAATAAACTTATTACTTTTTTCCTCTATATTACTTTAAGGTATAATAAAAGTAATAATATATCAGGATACACACCTGAATTATTAAAGGGAAGAAATAAAATAAGAGAAGAAAAAAAAAAAAAA
>Ga0247758_1000661_pt1 | contig 30002 bp, 16 predicted proteins | sample UWRJL156409C4_FD_180950 | JGI IMG/M metagenome (GOLD analysis project Ga0247758, IMG submission 180950) | Plant litter microbial communities from Arlington Agricultural Research Station in Wisconsin, United States - UWRJ-L156-409C-4 | ecosystem: Environmental > Terrestrial > Plant litter >... | reverse complement strand
CGTTCTCGATGAAGAAGGTGAAGTGGTTCAGGCCCGTCTCATCCTTTGTCCATCCATAGGTATCGACGTTGCTGTCAAAGTGGAACGGCCGCTCAGGCTCGAAGGACTGGCCCCAGAGCTCCTCGACCTTCGACTTGAACACTTCCACGCCAAGATCGTCAATGGTGTACTTGAGTCTGGCATGCTTACGGTTCTTGCGATCACCAAAGTCCCTCTGCACCAGCATGACCTTCTCGCAGGCAATATGCACATCAGCGGTCTTGACGAATCCAAACATGCGGCCGACCTGCGGGTATGTCTTCTTGTTATTGTGAGTGGCACCCATGCCGCCGCCCGCCAGCAAGTTGAACCCGGCCAGATGGCCGTCCTCGCCCTTGATAGCGATGAGGCCAATGTCGTGGGCGTAGACATCCACGTCGTTGTGGGGCGGAATACCGATAGAAATCTTGAACTTGCGCGGCAGATAGGTAGGTCCATAAAGAGGCTCAAAGTCCTGGACGGCATCCCCAGCAACCAGCGTTTTCTTGTCGTTGTCGTCTGTGAGCCAGATCTCGTGGTACGCTGATGTCGACGGCAGCAAATGGTCGCTGATCTTCTGGGAGCATGCGAAAACCTCGCGGTGGAACTTGGACTGCGTGGGCAGAGGGCTGCACATGACATTTCGATTAACGTCACCGCAAGCGGCGATGGTCGTCATGAGAGCCCGGTTGATGGCTTGCATAGCGGGCTTGAGCTTTCTCTTGACGATACCGTGGAACTGGAAAGTTTGACGTGTCGTGAGTTTCATGGTCTCGTTGCCGAGCTCATTGCTGATATCGTCCATCTGGATCCACTGCTTGGGTGTGGAAATACCACCCGGCAGTCTGCAGCGGATCATGAAGGAGTACGCGGGCTCCAAACCCTGTGCCTTGCGCTCATCCCTAATATCTCTGTCGTCCTGCATGTACGTGCCGTGGAACTTGGTCAACTGCGAGTCCGCCGCAGAGATAGCGAGCGTTGACGTATCGTTGAGACCCTCAACAATGGTTCCACGTAGGTAGTTGGATGCCAGCTTGATATCCTCATTGGTGATCGGCGGGGGCTCATCGGGGAGTCCTTCGACGTTGGCCACACCCAAAGCTTCCCAGAGCTTGGGCTCCCATTCGGAATAGCCGGTCTGGAATCCATCTGGGTCCTGGTCGTCACCCAGTCCAATATCGGCCAGCCGCTTTGCGCCAAAGTTGGACAGAACCCTGTCCAAATCCTTTCCGGGCTTGTTGTAATAGATCCTGTCTTCCTTTCTTGGCCAGTAATGGCTGTCTCCGAGCGACATAACTGAGAAATTGACGGAGGCCAGGTCGAGCTCGGTGCTGTCCTTGATGGCATCCCAGAAGGGCTTACCGTTCTGCGGGAACTCGCCTTGCCCAGCTGTAGATGTGATGAAGACAATGTTCTCCTCGGCCGGGAGATCTTCCACAGGGTAATCCTCCATGGCCATGACGGTGGTCTTGAGTCCTCTCGCACGTCCCCGGGTTCCCAGTCGCTTGGCCACCGATTGAGCATTTCCGTTGTCAGAAGCGAAGAGGATCATCAGGGGTGCGCCAAACAGGCCCTCGAGGAGCTGGTTGTAGGCGTCCTTGGCCTTCCTCTTCTGCTGCGCTCGAATCTCGGTGCCGAAGTCCTCAGACAGAACGGCGCCATAGATAGGCTCCTTGCGCATCATCTGCGTAAGTTTGTTGTCTCTGTCCAAGAATTCCTTCAGCTCCTTTTTGATGCGCTCAGAGTCCAGTGAGAAGTTAGGCTTGCCCTTGTTCTCATTCTGGGGGTTCCAGCGGTACAGGGGCCAGTATCCGATATCGACCGCCTGCTTGGTCTCCTGGAGGACCGTCAGGGCGGAGTCATGCTCGCCAAAGTAGGGGAGATAGGCGAGCACGATCGACGGGCCGTTGAACTTGTCGGCCTCATCCATCGCCTGGAGAACTTGTGTGTAGGAGCTGTAGACAGCCGTCGAGGCAACGTACGCATTCCCGAAGTTCATGGCGTACAGACCAATGTCCTTCTTTCTGCGGTTCGCATCGGCAGCGGCGCGCTCAGAGTAGGGGGTCGAGTCGATAATGAGCATGTTCACGTTCTCGCCAGAGGCCAAGACGTGGTGTACACCAGAGTTACCGAGGTCGTAGGCCCAGGCATCCGATCCAACCAGCCAGAGCGACTGCTTTCGGAAGAAATGCTTGTTCTCCAGCAGGCTCTGGGACAGCCGTGTGTTGTCGATATTGAGCGACGAGATAGCATTCTCGGCGGTTTCCTCGACCTTCTTAACATCGTCGGCGTTGGCCACCCACTTTGCCAAATCTCGCTTGGGGGCATCAGTGAGGAAGCGACCGTTACTGGCCGCCTCTTTGACCTCGCCGACGAACTTTTGCCTGCGCTCCTTCCGGGCGAGCAAAGCTCCGAAGCCATACTCCGGGCTTGCAGAGATGGTGTTGGATATCCCGGCGTTGTCCGCATCCAGGGAATTAGCGATGTATGCGCGGTTTCCAAAGAGCTGGTCAAGGATCTTGGTGTATGCTGTCTCGAGCTTGGGCTTCTCCAGTCCATACTCGGGGGTTTGTTGGGGCTGTTCACGCTCGCCGACCTCCATATTTTGGACCGGCTTCTCCGAGACCAGGTTCTCGAAAACGGCCTTGAGAGCCTCGCGCACCGTAGTCCGGGTGACGTAGCCCAACTGGTTGCCGACGATGGTCTCGACGCCTCCAGGACCGCTCTTCACTGATGTCAGGACATCGATAAGCAAAGGCCCCCACTTGGTTGTTTTCCTTAGCACCTGCTCAAGGACCGCTACCTTCTTGACCGACTTGGGGATGGCAGCAAGAAGCGTGGCGCCTAGCCATGGCCTGTAGAGCTTGGCTGTGATGACACCAGCACCTGCAAAAGCATCGCCCGACTGGGCACTTGCAATAGCCTCGGTGAAGAGTGAGGCATCAGCCCCGAAAACAAAGATGGAGTTTTCTGCCTTTGCCGGGCCCGTCCACTCAAAAGCGCTGTACTGCCTGCCAGCGAGCTCGTTCAGACGTGCCCAGATGGACTTGGCATACTTGTGGATGTCTTCTGATGTGACAGGGGGTGCCGCCGGCTCGATGGTAGTCGCGACTGAGGCGGCGGAAGGGGAGTTCGTCCCGCTGATCTGACTCGACCCCGAGGATAGCTGTGACGTCCCGTTCAGGCTGGCAACCTCCAGCTCGTTCGAGGGCGCACCGTCAACACGGCTCCCGCTAGTTAGCCGCTCGGGCTGGTCAGCAACAACGACTACACGCCCGTCATCAGCATATATTGTGGAGCCCGGTATCGGCACCGACTGGAAACGGCGCACGCTATCCAGATCGATGATCTCACGAACAACCGCAAGGTCCTCGGCGGCAATAGGATCGCTCCTTGCTGCCGAAGCGGGGTCGAAGAAGTGGATGACCCCCTTGCCCGAGCGGATCGCTAAGGCGTGGGCAGTCAGCGCCATGTCCTGCGCCTCCTGGAGAGACTGGGACTGTAGGAAAGTCCATCCCAAGTTGCGAATCGATGTGATGGCCGAGTAGTCGGGGAAGTTTTTTGGGGACAGGGCCACGTGGAGTACCACGGGAAAGTTCGCGAGTGTGTAGAGGTGGGCAATGGATGGCAGCAGTGTCGACGAGGTGGTTGTCACCGAGACCAGACGGCCAGAGCGGATGGGGCCGAAGACGGAGAGCAGAGGGTCGGCATTGTGTCGAACAGATAGTATCTCAGGCACGGCATCACTGCTCTTGGCCACCAGACTGGCGTCCTTTCGGCTGGCAAAGCTCTTGAGATGGGCCGAGAACTCCGAATCGGAGGCCAGCGACGGCTGCACAGAGATGATCACATCGCTTGCAAGGTATGCGATCCTCGCAACTGCGTACAAGACGACGGTTAGCTATGGACTCTGCGACACTCATGGTACCAAGTTATTCAGCGAATTGAGGAGGGCGATTGGACTGGACATCGTCGTGCAACGATGCGATTGACGGGTGACGCAGCGGTCTTCGGCGGGGCAGCAACAGGGTAGATGTTTGGGGTACATGGCGGGGGCGGGGATCACATACCGGCCTCTTCAGGCGTGGTGACCCGGGCATTCGACTCTTCTGCCATCGCTGCGCGTGTGGGAGAAGAATTGGGAATGGGAGGTCAAGGTGAGAGCGGCAACATCGCCGTTGCAACTTTTTCTAGAGTGGCCGACGATACCTTATGTAAGTTGGCAGCATTCCCGCGGAGGATAAATCACGCCAAGTCCCCTATATCGGGCCCCGCATGGCTGTCAAAGTGAGCTCTTTGGCGATCACGCCATCGGTTAGCGCCGTCTCGCCTGGGGTTTACCAGCAACCCAAAACATCTGACGAATTGTCGCCGTGGGATTTTCAATGGTCTTTGTCATTCCCAACCGCGGAGAGTGGGGAAGCACCCAGACGATGGGAGTCACTAACAGTTTCAGCGGGGGAGAACGTTGAGTGGCGGTAACGCTCACATCGCACTATTTGATCCCACCCAAGCGTTGCATGCGTGCCGACGCCACAGCCCTTCAGTGAGCAATTTTGGATCCCAGATGATGTGCGAGAAGTCCCCGAGCTTCAGCCTGAGGCTCGTGATGATTGATCCAATCCAAGGTGGATGTTTACCAGTATTAGTGATCACTGATCTACCCCATGCTCCGAAAATGCTGCCGTTCCCCCATGCCATGCACCATGCTCTCCCAAAGAATAGGTAGAAACCATCCAACTCAACCAACGTTTGGCTAACCAAACGTCGAAACCCGTAAACAAGGTATTATACACGGAAGCGCCCCGAAAGCAGCGAGGCCTCGGTCTGTCCAGTCAGGTCCCCCTTCTCCCGCCTCTGAACTTGGAGCCGACATCTCTCGCCCATTCTTCGTCTTCCTCACGATAACCCAGCCAGTACCCTTGCCCGACAGACACCATAAACCGCCCGATCATCCCCTTCAAACCCCCGCCGAGAGTAGATCCCACGGCAAAGGGGTTCGCCGAGGAGCCATTGGCGATAATCTCGTCAGCTGTGGTCCCCCGCTCCTCGTTGATGTGTCGCTGCAGGACTCCGCGGGCGTACGACATGACGACAAGACTGAAGTAAATTCGCAGGACCGTAAAGGCAACGACGAGCACCATGCTGAACGCGGCGTCAGGGTTCCCCTCGACGTCGCCGGGCTGTGCCAAATCACTAGTTTGGTTTCCGTCCTGCCTGCTGGCAACACTGTCCGTCCCCCCAGGCCCCTGCGGATCATGGACCCCCTCGAACTGGAGATACCATTTCGCCCCGAATGCTGACACATACGCAAAATGCGCAAATGTATCGATAACGTAGAGCCACGCGAGTGCAAGGATCTGGAAGGGACTTTGTTTGTGGACGTGCGGGATCAGGTAGGCGAGCACCGCAATGACCAGAACGGAGAGGGTGTACCAGGTCACCTGCAACACCGAGGGCTTGAAGCCGGTGAGCAGCGTAAGGAAGCCGTAGAACCCAGTCGCTTTGTTGATGAGAAGCGCAAGGGAGATGAGTTCGGTGCCCGTTTGGAGGGAGATGACGCCGAAGAATGTCTACACGCCGTAAACGGGTGGTTAGCGACGCCGCTGACGAATGTGAGGGGTAGACCTGGGAGCTGTCTAGGGACGTACTTTTGGGCGTGGTAGCCGAAGCCACGAGCAACGACCCCTGCGAGTCGCTGTCATTTTGATCTGATCTCACGATGTCGGCGACATGCAAAAAAACGGTGGTGTTGAAGCCGACAATGGATTTCAGGGGACCCTCTCTGCAGAGCGTGTCGCAAGAAGTGGAGTTGCTCCAGTGCGACAAGAGAGGCGAATGACCCGGATTCTGGTTTGCGCGGCTGTTCGGAAGAGTCGGCACTGTCGCTCGCTCTCCGGCGATGCCGGCAGAGCCAAAGCTAAGAAGCGCCAGTGTCGACGGCTCCATATGAGCCCCATACAAAACCGACGCTGAGGGTGCTAAACTCTATGTAGTGACATTTGATCTGGATGTTTTTTTCATGCAAATAGCCATTGTTTTGACGCAATTCTCAACCCATCTTCAACTGCGTTACTCTCTCTTGCCGCAGGCTGAGCGTTGACGTCACGATCGCCATAATGAGGGGAGAGGTGCGATTGGCAGGGCGACATGCGCCACTGTCAGCACCCTATCCGTCCCCTGCACTTCAGGTGCCGGCCCCACTGCAGTTGAGCTGAGCGTCCAGCAGGGAGTCCCGCAGACAACCTGTCTGTTCAGCAACGGCCTCGTTTTGTTGTCGGCTTCAATAGGGGTTTCCTTTTTTTTGGCCCTCTATTTTATTTCTTAAGACGGTGATGTCCAGCATCTGTAGGGATGGACCCAGCCCGAACTCGGTACTCATTCAACGAGATCCACTCGGTAAGATGGTGCTGCCATTTATGCAACAAGATCGTGAGCCATGTGGCCTAGCACAGCACAGACCCGCCCACTAATTGGTTACTGATCTCTGTTCGTTGAAGGGTGTGGGAGTTCGCGGGCCGGCTCAAAGTCTTCGACAAGCTCACCCCGGCAATCTAAGAACTCGATGTTTGCTGTTTCGGTGATTCATGTTTGTCCTCAATCAAGTCCATAAAAGTCATGTGTTCGCCGTCTTGAGGAAGAATCCAGGACTTTCGAGTCGCTTGTAATTCCTGGGGTTTCTGAGTGTTCAGGGTTCAAGTTCATTACGGCACATATTTTATTCCTCTGTACCTAATCGTGCCTACCCAGCATCTTTTCGAGTCAACGGACACACAGTGTCTCCCTACCTAGGTAAATATAGTGGCCAAACCTCCGCCTGCCGCTGTAGCAAATGACTTGGTCAAACTGTGCAGCCCTTTAATGTTTGTGATGTTGGTAAATTACCTACCACCTACCTGCCTAATCAGACTGTCTCACGAGGTTTTGGGTGGCCTTGTGTAGGGATTTATTGTATGGGATTCCGTTTCTCGACTTTGGCTAGTAATTTACAATGATGGAATTAATGTTCGTTATAAAGGCTCCGGTCCATAGAACTGGCCCCCTCAGTCGGTGTGGAAGATGATACCCATCTATGCCTCCGCACTCTTGAAAAATCTCATGGTTTTGCTGGCTTAGGCTGTCTCCAAATCAGAAAATGCATTCCTGCATTTTCCCAGCAGCCTGTCCGAAATAGATTACGTGCTGCGACACAACAAGCTAAGCGTTGATGTTCTGGAACAAAACTGAGTGGAGAATCCTCACAATGTAGTTATCTTTACATGGAGAGAAGGGACCCTTTCATTTTACCGGAGCCTGTTTACCTCCCGTCCATAGGAAGGGTGCATCATCACTCTCCAACGAGTACGTTGCGTGCCCATTCTTCGGCCGGATGATGGTCCGTATACTCTGTGGACCAGTCTAGGGTTGGCAGAATAGGGGCAGACACGCCTCACACATACGAATCCAAGAACGTAGCAAGTTATCATGTGAAGCCTTGCATATTTGACGTAGGGTAACACTATGCTCAACTATTGTAGTTGGCCATCAGGCAGAGCCAGCGATTACATGCCGGGTATCTTCCTGAGACTTGCCCAAAGAGGGACTACACCGCTTGTGTTACCCTCAATCCGCTAACTCCATGAACCCAAGTTCCAAAACCCAAATAATATGTACAGGGGGCGTTGAGACCCGGCAAGTCTGAAGTGTCCTCGCGTCCTTATTTGCTTATGCCGTTTGCTTTTCCCTCGTGTAATTTACTGCATGCTGCGGGGAGTCATCCTGACGATTCCCTTCTTGATGCCTCTGTCGGTCTTCTGTGCCATCTTATCAAGGGGCAGTCTATGCTCGACTCGCTGGACGGTCCTCGCCACGGGCGGGGACACCCGCTTGATGCCTCGCTCGACGGGAGACTTGAAGAAGGTGATGTTGCGCTCCCAGCGAGGAGCCCACTTGAGTGTCTGACGGGTGAGACGCTCCTCGGCACCGGGGAACATGAGGTAGAATGGGGCAAAGGCGCTAACACCAGCAGCACCGAAGCAGAGGACTTCACCCCTGGTGGCGGCGGGAATGCGGAGAGGCATGATGGTGATGTGAGGTCGTTTGTGGGAAATGTGGTTGTGTTTTGGATGCTGGAAACACCCAGTCAGTCCCGAACCAAATGTATTTTTTAGTTGGCAGGTGCGAGTTCGTGACATGCTACTCCAGACGGAAGGAATGAATCATACCTACTCGTGATAGTGCTCTCTGGCAACGTGATGCAGATGTGACGATGGAAAATCCTCTATTCCTCTAGTCTCGGTCGTGTCTTGATGCAGTTGACAAAGAAACAGATGTTGGAGTTGGAGAATGCAGCGTAACACAAGGGACGGGAGGGAGGAGTTGGGGGACGACATAGAAGGAGGGACGGGAAGGCCCCTTTATGGCTGGCTGCACTGGGCGACCACACACCCAGTGGACAGCAGCCAGATGGAAGACGGACGCCCCCCGTCCCAGAGCGGCCAGAGCAGACCTGAAGGAGCGGCGCTGAGCCTGGTGTTCCTGGTGGAAAGCGGGGTAATGTGTCGCAGCAATGTACGAGCACCAATCACAAAGCTTGAGGGGGCGTCAGTCTGCTGTCACAAACAACCCTAGCCGTCAGCCCGTTCTGGTCGTCTCAGTCACTGACTGCCATGGCACCACCGAGAGATGGGGTAGATATGCGGGGGCTTGCCGCTTGAATCTGTTTGCGCCCATCTCCAAATTTTTTGCTCCCCGAGAGCTGGCAAAGTAGTCGATTCAGCACCCCTTCGCGGTGATACTCGATTGATGGTCGAGGGCGGGTGAGCTGGAACAGGTCGCTTGGAGCGACATGGCAGGGATCAATAGGTCGACCAGGGCTTGCCTCCACTTTCCCCGGACTCCACCCCCGCGTCTAACACAGGTTCTGTGGAGCCGGTGGAGCAAGTGATCACAGCCCTGGGTCATGGCCCTCGTGACCATCGCCATCACCGTCGGTGCTGAGAGCAAGAGAGATCCTACTCACTTGCTTCGCAGGTGTACAGATCGGTACTGTATTGACGAGCCCAATTGGAAGTTCTCCGGGTCCAATTGAGAACCCGGAACAACTGAAGCATATTAGCCTCCCTGAGCATGTGTTGCGCTGTTCAGCAGTAAATTCCTTGAATGCCGTGGAGGCCCTCTGACCCCTCGTGCCCAGCTACGTATTCTCGTGCAGATGGGTGGCGATAAAATCGCCTGTTGTAATCGCAGAAAGGCAGCAATACTTCAACTCCAAAAATCTATGTGTGTCCTGGGAATAAGGTATTCATACTAAAGTAGGTGGTGGAGTCAGTGTAAGCGCCCCTGAGGCTACAACCTCAAGCGCGTGTCTTGGCAGTCCCGAGATGTTGTCCCTCGGGCTGAGCACGACTAGGCGTGTTGGGTGGATCTTAGGGTGGAAACGAGAATGCATTGGTAGATATCTTTCAGTGGCCGGGAAACACCAAGAGCGCCGTTAGGCTTATTTTTCGGTCCTTGGTATTTACCTTTGTAACGGGAGCGAGGGGCTCAGGAAGACGTTTAGGGCAGGATTTGGTCCCTCTCCGTTTCAGTGCTGGACTGCTGGTGGACTGCTGGTGGGACCGTCTCGAGGACAGACCCGCGGCAACCCTAACCCCCCTTTCACCGCTCAGGATAACGATAAGATAAGCACCCCTCTCCCCACAATTCAATCGCCGACCGCCAAATTTTTTGGAAAATCTGCAGCGCAGCCAGGCAAGTGTTGAGACAGCGTTCTCGACAACCAGCAATCGACACTCAAAATGCGTGTTGATCCTTGTTTCTTCTGCGGCAGGCCGTCGTGGCCCAGCAAAGGCATCACATTCATGCGAAATGATGGTACGTTCCCCCTTTTGCTCTCCCATAATGTTCGGATGGCCAACGTTGTTCCCCTCAGGCAAATCTTTCCGTTTCTGCCGGTCCAAGTGCCACAAGAACTTCAAGATGAAGCGAAACCCGCGGAAGCTCAAGTGGACCAAGGCCTACCGCAAGAACGCCGGCAAGGAGATGGTGGTGGATAGCACGCTGCAGTTCGCCGCGCGCCGCAACGTCCCCGTGCGCTACGACCGCGAGCTCGTGGCCAAGACGCTCAAGGCCATGGAGCGCATCACCGACATCCGCTCCCGCCGCGAGCGCGTCTTCTACAAGAAGCGCATGGCTGGCAAGCGCGCGCGCGAGGTCGCCGCCGCCCGCAAGCTGGTGGCCAACAACGAGCACTTGCTGCCCCGCCTGCGCGGCAGCGAGAAGCGCCGTCTGGCCGAGCTGGCAGCTGAGCAGGGTATCGACGTGTCGGAGCTGGAACGCGAGGGTCTCGAGACCATCCGCATAAGCAGGAAGAGCACGGCCTTCGGCGGAGAGACCCGCAGACTCAGGGTGCGGACGGATGGTGGTGTCGAGGAGATTACCGAGAGCACGGGTGGTGGCATCAACGAGGAGGACGACGAGGGCTTTGAGGACGAAGACGGCATGGACACGGACTGAGCGGCAGAGAATCTGTGAATTTTGGGGTCATTGGATGCCTTCTCGCTACCGCCTGCGAAGTCCCTGCTTCCTGGCATCGGTGGCTCTGCAGTCCATTGATGAGTAGTAGCAGTAGGTGAAGGGCACTCGATACCGGGCGGCTACCCAGCAGACGAGCCTAGGAAAACCTTTGCAAATCGCACAAGGCTCAGGCTAGGACTTGTGGGACCCGTCTCATGACACGAGCATATACCAGGTCGGGGTTCTCTTTCGTGCAGATTCCCTTGCAGAACATTTTGGGTTATGGATGGCGCAATTGGCGTTAGATAGACATGGAGCACCCAGACTTGCAAACCTTGACAGTTACCTCAACAGATAGTTGATGCAATACGATACCAGCCATCCCAATTGTGTCCAAAGTAGCTGCTTGTGATGAGGCAACCCCTGAAATAGTGAACACCTCCCACAAGATCAAACCTGTTACTGTCAAACGACAAGACATCCAAGCAACCAAGAGGCAGCGACTATCCTTGGTATTAAGTACATATTATTATCGCTGCCCGGCTATATAGCGCTACTGCGGGGATCACTTCACGCCGGCTTCTACCATCAACGTAAAGGCACAATTTCAATCAAGATTAATCATCCCCGCCAGGCCCCCGTTCTGGCTCCCTCCGCCTGTCATGATCGTCGTAATCGTCACCGGAGCTGCCCGCCTAGCACGAGCAGCCTTCCTGTTGCGTTTGCGCCGGGTTCGTCTTGACATCGATCATCTGGCTTGACGCCTGAGCGGCGGCATCGGTCCCTTCCATGCCCGGCAGTGCTTGTGCTATCCTCTTGAATAGCGTCTTGACGTTGTGGCCCAGCTTGGCGCTCGTCTCCACGAACATGAGGTTGTTCTTCTTCGCCTCCTCTTCGCCCTGTTGTGTTGTCACCTCGCGCTTGTCGTTCAGATCTGTCTTGTTGCCGACTAAGACGATGATAACGTCATTCCCTCGCTCAGCCCGCACATCGTCAATCCATTTCCTGGTGTTTTGGAAGCTCTTTGCGTCTTGAACAGGTATGTTAGCCAGGGCCCAGCGCTTCTGCTAAGTCACACTCACTTGAAATGTCATAAACCACTACTGCTACACTCGAATCCCGGATGTAGGAGGGAATGAGACTCCTGAACCGTTCTTGGCCGGCAGTGTCCCACAGCTGTAGTCGCACGGTGCGGTCCTCCAGGTACATAGTCTATCCAACAGTCAGTCTTGCTGCTAGGACGCGTACGCCGTTTTCGGAAGCGCTTGCCTTCGACAGGAAGTCGATGCCGATCGTGGCCTGGTACATATTGTCGAACGAATCGTACATGAAGCGTGTGATGAGCGATGTTTTGCCAACTGTGAGCATGTTTGTTTAGCATCCCCCTGAGATACGGGACCCGCAGTTCGCGCGGGTAGTAGGGGGCTGTCGCATACCGCTCTGCTCGCCCAAGAAGACCAGTCTGTTCCTGTTGTCAGCATGGCCACGTCGACCTTCCAGATGCCGCGCGAAGCGTGCGGATAGCCTTACTTGAACTTCTTGAGCGGGTTATTGTACCCGCCAGCACCTGATTGCGCCATGGTGGTGTTCTAGCGGCAGTTCTTCTATCTGCCCGACGGCTTACGGAGTGGCTCAGCCAAGTTCTCGGGCTGTTGGTTGTTGGAGGGCGTTAATTACGGCACGGGCGGGTATGTTTGCTCGTAGACTCGACGTTAGCGTTGGCTTCGCGAGATTCCTTTGTGATGGAAATCCGTTGTCTGTTCAGTTCATAGGCGAAAGGGGTGGCTCCGCTCTTTTTGGCGCTCGCTCGTTGTTGAAGAGCCAGGTCAGTCCAGAGTCTTGGCGGCCGTCATGGGCATCGGTAAAATCAGGACCCACATGCCTAGCGGTCAGCCACAGCACCGGCGTGGCAGCTGCCAGCCAGTCCTGGTGTGTCTGGGCACTAATTGGCTCTTATCTTATCGGGGCTAAGAAAAAAATTCCCCCACCGACCTCGACACCCAGCCAGAATTCCCGTTTGCGAGACCTGCGACGAAGACCTCGCATTGAGACCGCAAACTCGTCAAAATGCCTGTCGTAAAATCCAAGACCGGCAACCCCGAGGGGCCCAGTCAGTACAAGCAGTCCTCGAGAAAGGGCAAGAAGGCATGGCGCAAGAACGTCGATGTCACCGACGTCGTGAGGGGCCTTGAGGAGGTGAATGAGAAGGTCATCAAGGGGTAAGACTTCACTTTCTAGAACCCCGATGCCTAGACAATCGGCTGACTTTGACCTATAGTGAGATATTCGCCGGAGAAAAGAAGTCTGCAGACCTGTTCACACTCGATGTTGTGGGCGACTCGTCAATCCTCAAGAGGTTTCCCAAACACTCCAAGACCCTCAAATCGGAAGAGATTATCGCCCAGCGGTCGGCCGTGCCGGCCGTCTCCATGCGCAAGCGCCCCGGTGACAAGACAACCGACGGTATTCTCCCCGTCAAGAGGCAACGGACTACATACATCACCCAGAAGGAGCTCACCAGGTTAAAGAACGTTGCGGATGGACAACACCAATCGACCGTCGAGATCGTTGATGCCGACTATGATGTGTGGGCTGCGCCTGCAGAGGAGAAAAACCAGCTTGACGAGGTGTACACATTCCTGCCCAAGGCGGTGAAGAAGAAGGTCCCGAAGACACTGAAGGAGCTACCTATCACCCTGGCGGCGAACGGGAAGCAAGTGCCTGCCGTCGCGAAGCCCAAAGGTGGCCACAGTTACAACCCTGCATTCACCGACTACCAGGAGCGCCTGATTGAGGAGAGCGACAAGGCTGTAGCCACTGAGCGGAAACGTATCGCAGAGCTTGAGGAGGAGCGCCTGAAGCTGGAAGCGTCAGCGCGGTCAGCGGCCGAGGCTGAAGCAGCGGAGGCGAGAGCTGATCTCTCCGAGTGGGAGGAGGACTCTGCGTGGGAAGGCTTCGAGAGTGGAGGCGAGGAGCTCGTCAAGACCAAGAAGCCGCAGCGCAAGACACCAGCGCAGCGGAACAGAATCAAGCGACGCAAGGAGGAGGAGCGGAGGGTCAAGCATGAGGCTCGCATGAAGGAGACGGCAAAGCAAGCTGAGCGGATCAAGCAGATCGCTCTCGAGGTTGCAGAGCGCGAACGGAACCTGGAGCTCGCCAAAGTGGAGTTCAACGACGAGACCGAAGTAGGCAACGACGATGAGCTACGGAGGAGGCGGCTGGGCAAGTGCAACCTCCCAGAGAAGGACCTGGAGTTGGTTCTTCCGGACGAGCTCCAAGATTCGCTCAGACTGCTGAAGCCGGAGGGGAGCTTGCTCAAGGACAGGTACCGAAGCATGTTGGTGCGTGGCAAGATGGAGTCGCGGAGGAAGATACCGTACCGGAGACAGGCCAAGACAAAGCTCACAGAGAAGTGGACGTACAAGGATTTCACCTTTTAAGGGTGTCATCATACAGCGTTCATATGGCATTCATAATATACGATTCTCAGCCACACTTTGGGCTTCAGTACACTCCTGGCTATTTGCAATGTCTCGTAAAATATCTCCTAAAGCGAGAACCAGCATTTGGAAAGGTATGCTTAACAAATGAAATAACTCGCGAACTCCGTCATCCCGGCATGGCTATGATGGTACACGGATCTAAAGAATCTACCGTCGCTAGATATGAACCCTGGCTCTGGCAATGTGAGTGAACTATGTCGCCTAGAAGCTCATCAAGTCTTGACATTCCAGTTAGTACTTTCCTCGAGAATGATAGGGGAGAGCGACGGAAACTTACCTCGCCCAAAGAGCGATCTCTTTGCCCAATCCATAGCCATCAGCATCCGCGTACGCAGACTCACGCTCTGAGCAAAGTAGATACTCCGCCACGCATACACGGCCCACAGACCGCCCGTCATTCCCCATCCCTGGCCGAGATCGAACACAGCCGAGTTACCAATGTACGCCAAGCTGCCCAGATGCTTGTACTCAAAGGCCTTGTACACGGCGGCGTCTAGGTCACCCTCGACAATGTCGTTGGCGCGCAGGCCCTGGGCGGCTCTCGCAAGCTTGTTAAACTTGTGCCCGAGGTATTGCCCCTGTTGGTGGGCGCGCTGCGCGGTGGCAGGGAGACTGGTTAGCTTGCTGTCGATCTGCTTGAGGAGCTCGCGCAGCTCGCCGAAGTCGAGGGTGCCGGATTGGTCCTTGTCGTACTCGTGAAAGAGCTTGTCGAGCCGCTTTAGGTGGCTGACGGCTTGGGGGAAGCGCTGCTTGACCTGCTCGGCGACGCTGCGCCAGTCGGAGAAGTGCAGCTCGAGGTTCTCGGGGTCTTTGCCGTGCTTCCAGGCCAGTACGCGGAGGAATGTGATGATGTGGTCGGCGACGTTGTTCTGAACGGTTGAGCAGTCGCCAATCGCATAGACATCGCCGAGGGGCGTGCCGTTGAGTCGGAGGTGGGTGTCTGTCTCGAGAGCGTGGTGATTGGGCTGGGCCTCCCCGAGCTTCTTGGACAGGCGCTTGCAAAATTCGGGCTGTGAAACACCAGTTGACCACAAGCAGAAGCCCATCGGTAGCTCTTTCGTTATGGTCGAGCCATCCTCAGCCTTCTGTGTGAAGACAATTGCGTCCTTGCGGACTTCGTTCACGCGCGAGTTGACAAGAACGTCCACTTGATCTCGCGCAAAGTGTTCCTCGGCGTACTTTGATAGGGTCTCATCGTATGTGTTGAGAATGTGGTCTCTGCTTTGGATTAGGTGCACCGAGATTTGGTTCCGTAGGAGCCGGGGGAAGTGCAGTGTTAGATCTTCGTTGAGGAGGTCGTAGAGCTCGGCAGCGAACTCAACGCCCGTGGGACCGCCTCCGCAGACAACAAAAGAAAGTAGCCGTCTTCGCTCCTCGTCCGTCGTCGTCGGCAGACAAGCGAGCTCCAGGTTTTGTATGACCTTGTTGCGAATCACCCGCGCGTCGGTAATGTCCTTGAGGAAGTTACAGTTCTCGAGACCCTTGACCCCGTGCGGGTTCGTGACGGAGCCCACAGCGATCACAAGCTTGTCGTAAGGTATGTAGAATCGCTCCTCCTTTCCATTACAGTCGGCCTGTGAAACTTCCACCAGCCGGGCGGAGAAATCGACATCCTCAGCGCTGGCCCGAACGAAGTGTCCTCTTACCCGGTGTATTATCCTCCTAATCGGCTCCACCAGTGACTTCAGCTCCAGCGTCCCGACCGTCGCTGACGGGAGCATCGGCGTAAACAGAAAATAGTTCGTCGGCGAGACGACCGTGACGTGGTAGTTGTCGGGATTGAGCTCTTTTAGCAGGGCAACACTACCCCAGCCACCTCCGAGAACAACCAGTCTCGGCTTGTCCTTCTGCCGCTGCCGCTCCTCGTCATCGTCGTCGTCGATGCAGACCTCCAAAATCGGCAGATTCTTGGGGCCGCCACGGCGGGGGTTGAGGGCTAGCTGGGAGACAGCAATATCGTTCGCTTCCACATGTGTTTTGTAAGTCGAGGCGTCGTAGAGGAAGAAAGCGACCACACCGCCGCCGAGAACTACGACTGAGGTCCCAAACCACGCCGCGCTCCGGTACCCAAAGTTTAGGAGCCTCGATTTCCGCTGTGGGAGTGGTGCGCCGGACAATTGGCGCGCCGGTGTTTGAAAGAGGGTGAGGAGCTTCGAATTTCGCCGAGCGACATTTCCCGTACTTTGGGGTGTCGAGGACAGCTTCGGAAGTTTCGTGAACAACGTTCGCGTTTGCGCTGGGCCCCGGGGCCGCCGTAGCAGAGAGCCAGCGGGCCCTGAGTTGAGTCCCCCAGCTTGTCGCGCGGCACGACAGCCGAGCATGACGGCGAAGCTGTTGGCGATAGTGTTATTATGACGTCAAAGAGGTCGAGAGACGATCCTTGGCGATTGCGGTTATAACCTAAAGCTGCGGGGAAAGTGTCTGCATTGCTATTGTGTCGCCAATTTGTTTCCAGCTCTAGGGAGAAGGACAGCAACGGCGAGAAAAAGTCGTCAACGAGCGTGAAAGGTGTGGAATCGTCGAGATTGTGCGGTTTGTCATGGACGACGGAACAATTGGATCGCGATCCCGCACTCGCCTGCTTCCAGGTTCAATACCAGTGGTTGATCGCCGCCAGGGGGCGCACGCGCATGGTGTCCAATCGCGGGCAGCGACACCGCGCCACTTCATTCCGCTAACACTGACTTAGCCGGTGTTCCACAGGCGACTTCGATAGGCCGCCAGTGAACGGGTCAGATCTCGACGAAAGGCCTACACTAATAAAGGGTCCCCAAGTCTTCTCACAGTCAAACCAAAGCTATGCCTTGATTCTACGGGTCTTGTCGGATTACTGAGGAGCGTTATTGTACCTGCCAGTTCATCATGGTCATCTGAGCCCGACCACCGGGCATGCAATCTGCCTTCTACAGTGCTATCCCGACTTTGCATTTGGACACAAGTTGTGTTCTCCGACGGTTTTTGTTGGCTTTTTGGGCACGGATCAGATAGACGCTGCCTTTGGGCCGGACCCTCTTCCACAGTGTGATTGTCATGGTGTCGGGCATTACTCAGGCCAACGTTGCTTTCTCACCTAACGCACCAGTGTGTAAAAACGATTTTCCAAGGCCTGGATATGTATGTACCAGTGCTGCACTGAATGCATGAGCCCGTTTTGCTTTCCACCCTTGATGCGTTCTGAGACGGCTCCACGATGACCCCGTTCCTAAACGGTGGTGGGTCTTCCGGAAAGGCCGGCCGCACACATATGTAAACATTGGAGAAGAAAGAACGGCCTGCAATGCCAGGACGTACTTGGCCTACCGCGGTTTCAAGTCATCACTAGTCCGATGGGAGCAGCTCGGCGGTAGATATTTGATAGACTCAGTTATCGGTGTAGGTTGTAGGCTCGAAGGTTCTAAGGTGTATAAGTGTCGCTATGATATACCCCTGAGTATGAACAAGACCCTGATCGGCGTGTTATGCTTCGTCTGCGTCCCCATGCCGCTAGCAGCGGAAATACCTCTTCTCCACCCATCTCTCTTCAACATCTCGAGTCAAGTTGCCCACTACGACCGTGAGATCCGGGAAGGCAGTGGTGAGGCGGTGCAGGCCCATTCGTCCTGCGCTGTATGTCGCCAGCACAATTCTGTCGGGCTTGACCCCATGGTCAACTAGTACCTGGACCGCCATCAATGCCGAACCTCCACTGCTCATCTGGGCGTCGAGGAGTATCACAGCCTCATGTTTGCTGATATCTGGAGGGAGAACAAGAAAATGAAGTTCTGGTTCTCCGGTGCGGACGTTGCTCTGAATGAGAACCCGACCCGTCTTGCAGTCATAGAGCACCCTTTTCAGGCCCGTTTCGAGAGCAGCACCGCCTCGCAATACGATAACAGCGGAGACCTCTCCCCGGGGACGCAAACCAGCGTACGTGTTGCCCTGGGGGGTCGTGACGGTTGAGGGCAGGAATGGTATGTTGTTGAGCGCTCTGCGAAATGTCAGCTGCTGTGGGACAAAACGCTCAAGTCAACGTACTGTTCCACAAGAAGCGCCGAAAAACGGTCAAAGTAGAAGATGAAATCTTCACTGGAGGTGTCAATGTCGCGGATAATCGTGTTCATACCACGGAGCTGGCTCGTCTGCGAGAGGACGACCACCTTCTTCGACATCGGCTCGGATTGCGCAGCGATCTCCAGGCTTTTGAGTGCCGCCCTGTGGTGCGTCGACTTCTCGAGCAACTTCCGCTCGATAAACTGAACGACCATGGCTGTGTAACGTCAGCAACTAATTGCCTTGGCCACGGAGTTTATTCAACTTACACATTGCAACATGGTTCTCAACACCTCGTGGAACAATGATATCGGCAACGTCCCGTTGGGGATCAACGTACTACAGCGCCTTAGAAACGGTCCAGAAGAGGTGAGAACTACCTACCTTTTGGAAATTCGGCTTCACAAATGCAAACCACTGCTTGATGATGCCGTCTATATCGCGACCGCGATCCCGGACATCTCGCAGAACTTTGGCAGGTTAGAACCACCCATCCCAAACAGAATCACACAACAACATACTTCGTCTGGAGAGACATGTGTCTGCGTCGGCCTCACAGAATATCTACCGCAGTTAGCGCTGCGACCAAGAGGCGCTGCCAGGACATGTACCTTCATATCCAGCAGATTCAGGATCCTCGGGTCATACAGAGCAAAGATGCCCTCGAGAATGATGACATGCGGCGAATATATCGCCGTGCTGCGATCAATACGGGCATGCTTCTCGAAAGAGTAGATAGGGATCTCGGCACGCTTCCTACAGACGCATGAGAATAGGATGGCGATAGAAGTTAGGCTCAAGCCTTACCCAGCCTTGAGGTCTCGCAACTTGTCGACCAAGACGTCAAAATCTATGGCCTGGCATCCGATAAGCTAGGTAACGAATCGGTCGCTCCGTGTGCTAGCTTACATCAGGAGCGTCAAAGTCGTATTCGTTCCGGAATGCCGCCTTGTGAGACTCGGGATCAAGAGTCTTGTAGAAGGAGTCCTACGGCGAACGAGTAAGCTTGGTGTCCTCTTCGCACACTCACCCTGTGCGGGAACATAGCTCGGCTTACGATGGACAAAATGACAACCCAGGGCAGATTCAGCTTGCTCACGATTGCCTGGGAGAGGGTCGACTTTCCGGACCCAGAACTCCCAGCAAGCCCGATAATGCTCACGTCGGCCCACGGGGGAGCATAATGCGCCCTCATCGCAATAGTGCCATTCTTAGCATTGCCGTTCAGGGCAGGCTCAGCAGTCTCGGCGGAACCGTTCATAATTGGCGTGCAGTTAGAGGTTCGAGGGCGACGGGGCGGACGGTCAGGTCAACTTTGACCGAGAATAAGATACTTTGGTTATTGGATTCGGTCCATAAAATGCATTAGGCTTGCCCTCAGGAGTCTGAGTTGTGTTCTGGGGGTTGGAAACGGCCCACTGACAAAGGGTCACGAACCATCGGCCCAGCCCGGTGTCACCTGCCTTGCCTGCCCACCGCTCAACGCCGAGGATTGCTGCGTCTGTTTGCAGCTGCAGCCTGGGACCTGGAAAGGCAGGAGCCCCACCGCTGCAGGTTGGTGTTGAGCCCCACGCGCCCCTGGGCAACGTTGTGGGTCAAGGCTGTGGCTGGTGAAGCTGCTTTGCCCTGCAGCCACAACCCCCTCCCAGCCTTTTTTCTCTTTGCAGTGCCCCACCAAAGTGGACTTCTGGAGCTCGGATCATCTTCGCATCCTCAGGATTTGCCTTGACTCGAGCTCACAATTCTCCTACAACTATCGTCCTTCCCCAAAGCTCTCTTCCTCCTTTCCTTCCTCTTTCCTTAACTAAAGGCGTCCTTCGCCCTCTGGTCGACCGATCTCCTTTCTGGACTCGGTCGCACATCGCCGATGTGACAGTCCTCGCTCCCCCTCAATAGACACATGTCCGATTTCTCCGGTATCGATTTTAGTAGCGCACAAGCTCGCGCCTTCATCTTCGCACAGTTTTCGGAAGATTTCGGTCGAATGGTATGTCGGTGGAACACTGCTCCGGCAAAGCATAATGGCCACAGCCACTGACTGCTGTCCGCGACGCTTCAGACTTCCTCTACGTCTACCGCAACTCCTCTGAAGCATGCGTTCGAGGCGCGGGTGGCGGACGTCAAGTCCCCGAAGAGGTAAGAGTACATTCTTCCATCTGTCGGTCGTTGGCAAAATGATGATTGCGTCAATGGGAATCTCTCTGAACCTCATGAGGATAAAACCTGCACTTATCTCGTAAAGCCTGATCTTGCCATCACCATTCCCGGAAAGAAACAGAAGCAGTCGTGACAGCTGCTGACATTCTTTAGCGATATCAATGCCCTGATCCTCGACTACCTCACCATGGAGGGGTACCCCAAGGCCGCCGAGAAGTTTTCAAAGGAAGCCAACTTGCAGCCTCAGCAGAAGGACAACTTAATTGTTGCCCGGCAAGAGATCAAGCAGGCCATCCTAGAGGGCCGTATCGAAGCCGCAATAACGTCTCTGAACGAGCTTGACCCAGAGGTACGTAACATACATTCTTCACGATTCCATCTCGCTATGATGAGACAATGAGTTATGCACCACTCTGAGCCCTTCGGGCCATTGATGATAAACACCACAATATTTCTGAGCACCACCTTCACATACCAATTTTTTTCTGAAAGTTTGATGCCTTGTGTCTAACAAGGTCACAGATCCTAGATAAGGACCCACAGCTGCACTTCGCGCTGCTACGGCTCCAACTTGTTGAGCTCATCCGCCAGTGCAATGGCGGTGACATCAACCCTGCCTTAGACTTTGCGACCAAGAAGCTGGCGCCCAGAGCGGCTATGAACGCCGACTTCTTGAAGGACCTTGAGAAGACGATGGCCCTTCTCATATTTCCACATGACAGCCTCGCGCCTGAGCTTGGGGCATTGCTCCGCTCAGACCTCCGTCAGATCACGGCCACTAAGGTCAACGAAGCGATTCTAGAACGACAAGCCCGACGGAGGGAGGCTGCCATAAGGCAGCTCGTCAAGATGCGGGCGTGGGCAGAGAGTACTGCTCGTTCCAAGAACAAGGACCTGCCGGCCAGGATTGACCTTGGACTATACGGGGAAGATAATGAATATAATGAGAACGGCCATGAGCCGATGATCACGACTTGAAACAGTTGGGTTAGGAATGGTATATCACAGACATAGGCTTTGGCGTTTGGGACAGGACTTGGGTGTGGATGCATCGAAGGGGTTCGGCGTTGGACTTTTATAGGCAGCCGGTGCATGTCTTGAATACAGAACTGCTTTCTCTGTCCAATATTTCTCTCCACATGTTTGCCGCAACAGTGTTGATGCCGTAGACCAAGACCAATCCATCTTCTGGCTTGATATTGGTGGGCTGATGGCCTTGTAGCACATCGTGGAAAATGCTCTTGCAGCAAAATTGGCGAAGTGCAGCTACGTCCAAATCACGGCTGTCTGTTTGGCCCTTGCATTGTTAATAATAGCCGTCATTGATAGTCTATGGACGCTGAGCACAACCCATATGTACAATACATCACTGCCCCTTCATCACAGATGGCCCCCTTTCTCGGTCCAGCTCTGTACAATCCTACTTCGTTCGGATATGCTTCAGCTTGTTGGGCGTGTAGAGGAAGTTGTTAGCATAGGCCTTTGGCGTGAAGTGCCTCTCGTTGGGCTCCTGAACATAGTACTCATAACCCTGCTTCTCGGCAAAGGCGATGGCGTCCTCCTTGCTCTTGAAGTGAATGGCAGTTCCCTGCATAGGGTCCGCCGAAGACTGCCAGCCCATCAGCTGGTTCTCCCAGCGGTGTCCCTTGCCCATGACGTCCCAGTCCATTCGCCACCGGCTGCCAGCCTGCCCGCCTGACTGTGTCGCTGGCTTGGCCGGCTCGAAGATGCTGAGGGAAGTTAGCGAGTACCAAAAAAATGCGGCCGGCGAAGAGTATACCGGACTGTTCGGGCCTGCAAGTCGATTGGGGCGCCGGAGAGAAGACCGGCAGGGAGGACGTCCTCACTGCCGTCTTGGACATGCTTCGGGACAGTGCTAAAGCTCCTGCATAACGGGTCAATTGGCTTCCAACCAAACAATAGATACCGCGAGGGTCGTACGATGTGGCCTTGTCGACCGGGATATTGTGATCGGGCGCATTCTCCTTGATGTTGAGGGTCGAATCGGCTGTGGCAAGCTCGGTTTGCGAGTTCGAGTTCGAGCTCTGGAAGCGGCGGGCCGCGGGGACGATGCGAGGCGACACACCGCGCATGAAGCGCGCCGCCGACGCCACCGTTCGTAAAGAGGCCATCGTGGGCAATTGTCGCTTCAATCGCAGGGAGACGGGTTTGAGTCGGAGCTTTTGCTGCTATTCTCACGCAGAGCCGCAGGGCGGATTGGTGGTCGTGCTTGGTCGAGATCGCTGCCCCCACCTTGCGACATTTGATTGGCTGGCCGGGAACAACCGCGCAACAATGTGCTGCCGAGCCTTCGTTTCTCCCGCTGCTAGGACTTAACAGCTCAAACCTTGAACAACATCGCGAAAGCCGGACCAATTGAGTCGACACCCCCGCCCCGTCCCCCCTTACCGAGTTCTCTGGAAGTTTGCGATCGCGCGAGCGACACCAATTGCCATCATGAGCTTCGTCACCCGCCGGGCGCTTTCGACGCTCATCCCTCCCAAGGTCCGCAGTTCCCCTGTCCTGGTAACTGCTTCAGAGTTTGTGCTAACCGATGCTACAGGTGGCCTCCCCCAAGGTACGTGAATATGATCCAGTCGAATGATTAGGGACGATCGGAGAGCCTCCGACGAGGGTGTTTCCCGCTATACCAGGGTCAATGGGGGCTTTGAGGGCGTTCCGTGCCGGAAATGACTGGAGCTGGAATGCAGAGCCGGAAACAGCTGGGAGACCGAGGAGAATTGTCTGGGACACCTTGCTAACTCTTGGAAATCAGGCCATTGGAGCTGCCCCTGATGCCATTAAGATGCAGCGTGTTGTCAACTTCTACGAGAAGCTCCCCCGGGGACCGGCTCCTGAGGTCAAGGCCACCGGCCTTCTCGGCAGATACCAGGCGAAGCACTTCGGAAAGAACCCTACAGTGAAGCGTATGTCGCAAAATACTCTACAGGGCTGCTGCTTGCTAGTATGCTGTCGATTTTTGAACTAGGATAGCTCGCTGACTGATCTTCTAGCCATCATCCATGCCATCGCTTTCCTCCTCGTCGTTGGCTACGCCCAGAACTACTACTTCCACCTCCGTAAGTCGGACGATTGTCGACCGTATGCCGTGCGAATCGCTAAAACTTTCTAGGTCACCACAAGAACAACGCTCACTAGGTCAACTACTGAACCAAGAGCAGGAGGTTGTTTCAGCTTGGAGTTGGCTCAAGCGTGTATATAAGCTGTGATCAAATAGAGTGAAATGCTCGCTGAGCACTATAAGAGAATCAGTTCCCTTTGTCACGCTCATGAGACGAACATCAGAGCGATGTGCTGAATGGAGTCCGAATGAGCGATGACGATACTGCTTTCCTATCTGTCAAGTTGAGGCGCAGCAATGGCTGAAGGCTGTTTGAGTGGTCTTGTGGGAAAGAGCTGCGTGTGGAGTGAGGGAAGCCATGTGTCGTCGGCATGGCCGCTAGGTTCCGCGCAAACGCGCCGACGGGAAGTTCTTGAGATATGACGAGCTCTATCATTCTACCGCAACGGAGGTCCTCGACGCGGCATGTGCCTCATTTCCAGTGTTGAACTCTCATTTTGCCTGGGGGATCACGTAGTTGCCTGAGTTGTGAACGCCCTCGTTGCCCACGCAACAATAGCCCCAATTGTTCGGACGAGAACACTGCCTTATTCCCCAGGCCGCCAATAGGTTTCTGCCGTCAGCTTCCACCAGATCTGGTCCTCAACCCACAACCAAACTTGACCTTCCACTTTCGCAGACCGGTCGCTCTTTCCATTTCACCCACTTCGATTGTTATCAACAGTATTATTGAAGTCAACAGAACAAATCAGCTGGTAAGTCGAGTGTTCTTTTTCATCACACTAGCTGCATTTAACACAACCTCATGACCTGTCTTCCGCGGTTTGCCGTTGCCTGCGCTCTTGCCTCCTAAAACCCCTGCTGCGGCCTGCATGAAGGGGACTCCTCGCTGGGCGGCGATTTTGGCGCTAAGCCCAAAACGACGGCGCGGGCAGCTCTGACCTTTGCCAACCGTTCTCGAGTCGTCAGTCCGCGAAAAGACCAAAGAGGACCAGCCGCATCGCCTCTCGCAGGAACATCACCTCCTGCCACTTCTCTCCCCCGACCCGCGACTTTCCCCTTCCCTCCCGTAATATTAACACCCAACTAGGAGGCATCGAACTCCCCGCAGTCCAACCAATCTCTTGAGCAGAGAGAAAGGGTACGTCGCTGCTGCACGATTCCCGAAGGCCCGCGCCATTCCCCGACCCGAAAACTCGCACCCCGTTTTTGCGCACCCTGGCAGCCAATTTGATGACACGACACTGACCACCTTGCGACGCATCTAGATTACCACAACACAGAATATTCACGATATCCGACGACTTGGAAACCGATCCACTGACTATAGTCATTTGATCAGCAGCGATTTCCACAGCCGTATGATGGCAACTGAGTCTCTGCGGGGGCGATCCGATGAAGCTACTCTAACTTCTGAGCCCGAGCCCGTGAGTACTGCCTCCATCATTCGGCCCTCCATCTTTGTCGTCGCTAACGTAGTGCGATTCCCTGTCGCAGGCGATCAAAACAACCACCGACTCGCAGAATGTCGATTCCGAACAGCCGCACGTAAATGGCGATGTCACTGGTGGTGCGACCGACGATATCGAGAACAAGCACATCTCCGACATTGTCGACGATCTGGTAAACTCGACGGAAGTGAGCGTTAGCGGTGGTTCCGACAATGAGGCATCCAAGGGCGATTCGTCAAAGGCCAAGGACGGCGAGAAGGGTCACAACCGCACTTCTTCAGCCGTCAAGAAGCCCACGTCTTTCAAGTCGATCAGTGTCAACAAGACATTTCTTACAACGAAGGGCACCGGGCCCGCCGCCCCGTCGAAGCCCAGCGATAAACTTACCTCCGCCAGCGGAACGGCAGCAGCTCCGAGCGCTACGCTCGCTATTTCTCGGCCCAGGTTGATTGCCAAGTCCGGGAGTGGTTTGGTAGCAAAGTCCTCGTCCGGCGCAAATGGCGGAAAGTCAGGTTCGGCGCCCGACGCAAATGAAGTCTGGAACAAAAATCGACGTAAGAAGAATCTAAAGCTTTTGCTTGACCAATAAATTACTAACTCTTTGACTAGCTGTACCCCCTCCGCCCCCGAAGAATTATACCGACGAGGAGCTCAAGAAATACGGCATCCACATGGCCAGCCGTCTGCAAACCGACGATACCAAAGCTGGACAGGCGAACTGGGCTGATATCGATGACGATGATGATGATTGGGCACCCGAAACGATAACCTGGCAGGACGGCACGCAGATCGCGATCCCACATACGGAGGAAGAGGCGCCAGCGCCAGAGCCTGAGCCTACCCCGACCCCCGCTCCAGCGCCCGCTCCTGCCACCGTATATGCGCCTCGTCTTGCCACCAAGGAGAACGGAATTGTAGAGAAGCCCAAACCGGCTCCTGTCGCAGCCTCGCCTATTATCAAGCCTGGCGTTCTTGCGTCCGGAAAGGGACTTATTCTAAAGGGTGCTACCGAGAAACCTACTCTTGTTGCCAAACCCCCAGCGCCGCCTACGCCCGTCAAGTCACCATGGGCATCAATTCCAAGGGTCGACAAAGCTTCACCCGTCATTCCGGACGTGCCAAGTCACGGCTTGGCAAAGTACCCGACCAGGGACTCGCCAATTGCAAAGAGCAACACACCGCCTCCTCCAAAGGAGATTGCCGCTGACGACTTCAGTCGCTCAGCGTGGCGTGATGGTTCATCCGGTGCGGGCAGAGAGCTCTATAATTCGCAGTCTGGCCGATACGAACCGGTCAGTGATCGCAGAGGCTCGCTGCGTCCTGAGCCCCAACATGGCCGGCAGCCGGCCCTTCTACAGCGATCAAGCCATGACCAGCAAGGACCCATTGATCAGGGAAGACCTGGCGAACAGCCTTATAACCGAAGACGCGGCTCATCCAACGTGAGTGGAGGAAGTGGCAGTGTCATGCACCGATTGAAGACCCATGATCAGCCCCTTCCGCCTGCCGAGCTTATCAATCGGCGCGGTTCCATGACGGGAAGGAGCGATAGCCCCGCTTCACCCAGAACTTATTCTCCAGGCTCACGCCACAGCCAAGCTTGGCCTCCACGAGCCTCTCCCGCTATGTCTCACGCAACTCCCTTCCAGCAACACGCGCAGCCTGTCGTGCCAGCAGCGCAACAGCAAGTTCCTGCTGTCACCGAAGACGAACTGGAACTTCAGAAACGAGTTATGCGGGAGCGCCGCGAACTTGCGATGAAGCGCCGCCTCGAGGAGGAGGCAAGAGAAGAGGCCGAGAGAAAGGAACGGATCCGTCTCAAGCTGGAAGCCTTGGGACCAGCACCGGAATCGAACAGCGCCAAAAAGGCAGCCGCGAAGGATCACCCTGTCGTCACTCCGACGCAAATTCAGTCTCGAGAGACGTTGCCTACTCTGCCAGCAGCTTCGGTGGATGAGGCGAAACCCTCAGAGAACGCCCCGTCTCCATCGGTAGCATCTGAAGTTGGCAAGAGCGACTCGACTAATGGCATTTTGGCCCAGCCTCTACCGTCGCTAGACCCTGTGGAAGTCCAGCCGCAGCCCCATGGCAGTACGCATGCGCATCCTTGGCCCAACCCGCCCAAGCCACAAGAACGTTACCCAGCTGCTACCTGGGGAGTCCAGCCCGCAACGGCGAAGAATGTTTGGGGAGCTCCCAACAACAACCGAAGCCTCGGCAATGGGACGTTCAATGCAGATTTGGTCACGACGCAAGTCCCCCAAATTCCGAGCAAGGCAGGACCAGGACCGATCGCTCCCCCAACCAGCGCCCGTCCAGCACAGGTGATTGCCGCGACCGATTCCAACGCTCGCCAACCACCTATTGGCCCACCAAAGCAGGCCTCGGGAAGACGACTTGATGTCGAGGAGAGAGTTGCCAAGCAGAGCGCTTGGGCTGCGGGCGTTCATATTAACGATGCCGCGTTCAATCAGATGTTGAACGATGATTTTGACAAGCGAGACGCTCAGCTTCGAAAGGAAGGGCGTAGCCTCAACGACATTCAGCCAGTCATCAAGGATACCTGGCGCCCTACCAAAATCGATGACATGGGCTACCGAAACGAGACAGCTCCCAAGCAGTCAATCCAGTTAGGGTCGGAAAGTAAGTGGGCCATCGGATCCGAAGCAAAGCCGGCATCTTCACAAAAGGCACCGTCTGTCGATAGCCTGCGCACCCAAGGTTCTGCACCTGGAAGAGATTCTGCCACAGCATCCATTCTAGGTACTAACAATGCTGCCCCACAACCAACTAGGGGTTCGCGATTCTTCCCTGCGCACCGCGATCGTCAGGACATGGGCTCAGAGGTCGCCCAGCGACCAAAGTCCCCGTCCCCGCCACCTCCCGACATGGCTGGTCATCCCGCATTTGATGGTGACGCGGACCACCCGCATGTCTCACTGCCTCGGCCAGCGGTTGTGGTTAGACTGCCCCCTTCAATCCCTACAGAACCTCGGGCGGCATCCGCGAACATTCCACAAGGCCCAGCGTCTATGACACAGGGACCGAGCTTCGCTTGGGCTTCACAGGCAGCTTATAGGGAAGATATGTCTCCTATCAACGCACCCGGCCCGTCTCCGAGCGCTGCGCCCGGCAACTGGCAAGAGAAGTTCAACAGCCTTTTCAGCGGGCGCCGGTCTCACCCTGCCCCGAGATCTCCGGTTATTGAATCAAGCAGCCACAATGTTCATCTTCTTCCGACACTCACTTCGGCAAGAGATGGGTCCATAACCACCAAGGTTCGGGACGAAGAATGCTTTGAGGAGCAAGAAATGGGCTCGCTTCCGCCCGTTCGACTTCCCAGTGAGGTCCCAGAGATGGCGTGGCAGCCCAGTCCTCCGCCCAGACCCCTTCCTAGGAGGCTTCAGGCTACAGTTGCCAGCGCGGAATCTATCAGCTTCCCTGTCGATGTCTCTGGAAATGGAACTGTCTGGCGCATTGCAATCCCGGGTCATAACCCTACGATTGTTACACTACCATTTGGAAGATCTAGGAGCAACCCGCGTCGTGGTGGAGGACAAGGACAGCGTGGCGGACGTCAGCCTCCGACGGCGCCTCACCACCGTGGAGGAAAGGGCAGAGACACATCCTCGACCTATTCCAACGACCAAGGTCCTGGCGTGTCAAGCTCCAACTCCACTCCGAACAGGAACACTCGCGGCGCATTCCGGGGCGGCCGTGAAGGGTGGTCAAGGCCGACGCAGGCAATTCAGACATAGCTGATGAAATGGCCACGTCGACAGTCTAGTTAGCCGAGAGCTGGGGGTTGGTATCAATCCCTTGGCGACGACACATGGCCTGACAAGCCATCAATATTCAAATCAGGCATGGCCCACCTCTTAGGGGTCTGCCTTATGCTTCGATAGTTGCTGCGCAAGGCGTAGCTTGTACTAATTTATTTCCCGTGTTTCGTTTAGCGGCATTTGCGATCTGCGTCTTTCTACCAGTCACCGCAACCGCCAGGAATTCCTGGCAAGACTCACCTGCGCGCATAACCGGATTCGGGCACGGTTGGGAAGTCACAGACGATATTCAGTCTGCCTACCCGACAGAGGTCCGTGGCGGCATCAAGTGTAAAGATTACATTTGCTAGGTGTGAGGTCCGACGCACGAAGCTTGAACAGCGTGTCTGGAGGAGACGGAATAGGATCTGGATCAGGAGGAATCAGATGTTGGTCGATACGTTTTGCTTTTCCTTTACACGGCGACGAATTGGCACCAGCCAACGATGGACCAATGCGAGACAGGGCAAAAGATGTTTACCCTTGTCATGCCCGACTCCGAATTGCATGGAGGTACGAGGCATTGTTGACCATGGACGATGAATTCCAGCTGGGTGGGGGTCCTTGACTGCTCTGATATACGGTGGATGGGCGGGCAAACAAAAGGTCTGGGAGGCTGGTGTAGGTTCACGGGCGCGGTTTTAGTAGCTCTATCACTGGAGACAGGTGAAACATAAGCTCATTGATCAGTGACCTGGAGTTCTGCGTGTAACCTTTTTCGAGTGAGCTGCCAAATGTGTGACTGGTGTCAAATGATCTCAACCCTGAGCCGAGGCCGCCCCGCAATGAGGCTCAATCTCGCCATCGGAGTATGTGTGACAAAGGTTTTAAGGTTTCGCCGCAGCATCCCACAGCAATAATATCCCGACTAAGCGCAACATTGAACGCAGAAGCAAATGACCATCCAGGGACGCTCTATATTTGCCTTTAAACAGCACCGCGTGACTATCGGATTACTACGACACCAACACTCCCCGTTTTCCTCGCTGCCAGGTGCATCTCACCCCTCAATCATCATGGGAGATCACAACCCCGCCGCCCCTCTAACATCACCATCCAACACCCAGGACTCCCCCTCCCCCTCCCCCTCAAAAAAACTCATAAACCTCCTCCGCGGCTGGCCCGCCCCCTCCATGCTGCCCGCCCCCCTCCTCCGCGCCGCAGCAGACCACATCCTCTCCGACCCATCAATCTTCGTCCCGGCGTTGCAATACGGCCCTGACCCGGGGTACCAACCCCTCCGCGAAGCCCTTGGGTCATGGCTCGGCGGCACGTTTGGAGTCGACAGTAATGCAGAGAGGATATGCATCACTGGCGGAGCGAGCCAGAGTGTTGCGTGTGTGCTACAGTCGTTTACGGATCCGGAGTATACGAGGGCGGTGTGGGCGGTGGAACCGTGTTATTATTTGGCGTGCCCGATCTTTGAGGATGGGGGGTTTGGAGG